>ENA-UOUL01001481-UOUL01001481.1-bioreactor-metagenome-genome-assembly--contig:-NODE-1481-length-32293-cov-6.332040_pt1 | contig 32293 bp, 26 predicted proteins | sample MGYA00249838_ERZ747220 | MGnify/ENA primary metagenome ERZ747220 (study PRJEB28778, sample SAMN05720191) | bioreactor metagenome | isolation source: Anaerobic biogas reactor | place: USA:Washington... | reverse complement strand
AAAATCTCCAGGGTGGAACGACCCTCGGCCTTGTTGGCCACGACGATGGTCGCGTCGTCCCCTCCGAACTCCTTCCAATTGGTGACCTTCTTGGTGTAAATGTCGATGAGCTGCTGTTTGTCCAACTGATTGACGGGGTTGTTCTTGTGGAGGACGACACACACGCCGTCGGCGGCGAGAAGATGGGCGGTGAGGTTGTCCTTTTCCTCGTCCTTGAGAACGCGGGAGACCAGACCGAGATCCGCCACTCCGGTGGTGGCGTCGCCGATGCCTCGCGACGAGCCCCCCGTCTGCACCTCGATGCGGACCCCGGGGTGCAGCTTTTCGTAGCGTTTCGCCGCGTCCGCGACGACCGGGGCGATCGTGCTCGATCCCGTGGCGGTGACGGTATCGCCGACGGCCCTCACAGCGGCGATTTCCGCTTCCATTCCCCTTACCACCTCGTCACCCTTCCATACCGTGCCTAATACTGCCGCGATAAAGCGAATATCTTCCTTGATCCCCTGAATGCTGTTGCTGGTAGGGATATAAATGACGCATACCCCTGCATCTTTCACAGGCTTGTAGGGATCCTCGCCGCCCACCTGGCTCATCCCGCTCACCAGGAGCACGTCCGGCTGGAGAGCCAGAATTTGCTCTGCGTCTGGTGCCAGCATGTCCAGCAGGGGCAGGTTCTCCGGGATGCCCTCCACCTGGGCAGAGTAGGTATCCGCTGCCACCAGCTTCTTGCCTGCACCCAGGGCAACCAGAATTTCTACATTGGAAGGGCCGAATGCTATGATGCGTTTTATGGTTTCAGGCAGTGTGATAGGCGTGCCCTGCCGGTCCGTGGTCACAGCGGCGGCCTTTTCATCGGTTATACGCGCCGGTATCAGGCAGCAGGCAGCCACCGCATCGGCCATACCCGCCACCAGCAGGCAGCAGACGGCAACCCATGAGATCAGTTTCTTCATGCACATATCTCTCCTTTGGATCGGATCCATGGAAAATCCGCAGGCAAACGATCCCCTTACTTCACCCGCTTGTAGATTTCCAGCACATCCTGCCAATACAGTTTTTTGAGCCCGCCGATGGGGTTCTCACTGCCAAAAGCCGCGGATGTGGCCTTTTTGGCCATTTCCTCCAGGCGGCTTTCATCGATGCCCAGCTCCTTTAAGGTCTGGGGCAGGCCCATCAAGCGGTAGAACTCCTGCAGGCGGGCGATGCCTTCCATGACCAGGGCTTCCTTGTCCCTGAGGCCCTTGGCCACCCCCATCACCTGGATGGCGAACTGGGCGAACATGTCGATATTGTCCTTGTAGACATACTTCATCCAGGCCGGGGTGAGAACTGCCAGCCCGGCGCCGTGGGCCACGTCATAGGCTGCGGACAGCTCGTGCTCCATGTTGTGGCAGGCCCAGTCCTGCTCCCGGCCCATGCCCAGCAGCCCGTTGTGGGCCACGGTGCCGGAGAAGCCGATTTCCGCCCAGGCGTCGTAGTCTTTGCGGTTGTCCAGCAGCCTGGGGGCATTGGCGATGATGGTGCGCAGGGTGGCCTCACACAGGGCGTCGGTGAGGTCCACGTTGGTGGTGTTTGTGAAATAGCGCTCGAAGATGTGGCTCATCATGTCGGCCACGCCGTTGGCCACCTGGTTCTTGGGCAGGGTGAAGAACAGTTCCGGGTTCATCACGCTGATGAGGGGACGCAGGTGGGGGCTGCCGTAGCCGTATTTGCGGCCGGTTTCCTCGTTGGAAATCACGGTGTCGCCGCTGGACTCGCTGCCGGCTGCCGGGATGGTGAGGATGATGGCCACCGGCAGGGCCTTCTTGATGGGCAGGCCCTGGTCGTAGATGTCCCACACGTCGCCCTCGTGGAACACGCCCATGGCAATGGCCTTGGCCGAGTCGATGGCGCTGCCGCCGCCCACGGCCAGGATCAGGTCCACATTTTCTTTTTTACACAGCTCAATTCCCTCGTGCACCAGGGACAAGCGGGGGTTGGGCACCACGCCGCCCAGCTCCACAAAGGGGATCTCCTGTTCCTTCAGGGATGCCACCACCGTGTCATACAGGCCGGTCTTCTTGATGCTGCCGCCGCCGTAGTGGAGCAGCACTTTTTTGGCATGGGGCTTGATGAGTTTGCCGATCTTCTTCTCGGTTTCCCGGCCGAAGACGATCCTGGCGGGCATGTACATATCAAAATTAAGCATGGGGTTCCCTCCTGTTTTGATGTTTGTCGTTTTCAATCATACCACACAGTTGAGAGTCTGTTCAAGCATCCGCTGTTTTCACAATGTTCCGCTGCCAGCGGCCGGAGTACACCAGCAACAGGCCGATGACCGTCTTGATGATCACCGTGGCCTGGGACAGCAGGTAGAGGGGCACGATGGGCATGCCGGTCATGAAGGCCAGGGCCCTGGTAAAGGGGATGAGAATCACCCAGGTGAAGGCGCTGTCAAACAGGAAGGTGATGAAGGTGGAGCCGCCGGAGCGCAGGGTGAAATAGGCGCTGTGGGCCAGGGCATGGAAGGGCATGAGGGCGGCGCTGATCAAGATGAAGGTGGCTGCCATGTTCCTGGACTCCTGCTCCACCTGGTAGAAATTGGGGAAAACCCCGGCAAAGGCGGCCAGGATGCCCCCGATGCCGATGCACATGACAAAGCCCAGGAACATCAACTTCCACACGTCCTCCCGGGCCTTCTTCAGCTTGCCGGAGCCCAGGGAATGGCCCACCAGGACGGCCACGGCATTACCCACACCGTAGAAGAAGACGTTGAAGAGGTTGGTGACGGTGGAGGAGATGTTGAGGGCCGCCAGCACCAAAAGCCCCCGGGTGGAGTAGGACTGGGTGAGGGTGACCATGCCCAGGGACCAGAGCAGCTCGTTGACCAGAAGGGGCAGGCTTTTTTTGATGATTGCCGACAGCAGCTGCGCGGGCACCTTCATGCTGCGGTAAATCTTTTTGAAGAAGGAAAAGCGCACCGTGTTGTGGGCGTTGTAGGCCAGGATGGCCAGCTCCACCACACGGGAAAAGACGGTGGCGACGGCCGCCCCCTTCACCCCCCAGGCCGGGAAGCCCAGGTTGCCGAAGATCAGCAGCCAGTTGCCCAGCAGGTTGGTGAGCACTGACACAATCCCGGCCTTCATGGGCAGCACGCTGTCCCCCGTCTCCCTGATGGTGGAGCCATAGCTCATGGCCATGGCAAAGGGCAGGAAGCCGGGAATCATGTAGTACAGGTATTCCCGGGCATAGGCCAGCATGTCCTGGGCCACCTCCTGGCTGCCCTCCCCCTGCAGGAAAAGCTGGATTAATGGCGACTGCCAGATGACAATCACGGCGGTGGCGATGATGGTGATGAGGGCGGAGAACCAGACCTTGATGCGGAAGGTGTTGCGCAGGCCTTCCATATCCCCCGCGCCAAAATACTGGGCGCCGAAGATGCCCGGGCCTGAGAGCCCGCCGAAGATGCACAGGTTGAACACAAAAATCAGCTGGTTGGCGATGGCCACCCCGGACATCTGCCCGGTGCCCAGCTGGCCCACCATGATGTTGTCCAGGAGGTTGACAAAATTGGTGACGGAGTTCTGGATGATCACCGGGATCATGATGGCCAGAACGCCCTTGTAAAAGGCCTTGTCGCCTAAGAATACGCGCTTGAATCTGCTCATTGAACCTGCTTTTGGATGTTGATCATGGCTGCTTTCCAGGAAAGCAGCCAGAAGGAAGGCGGCGCTGCCCGGCTTGCTGAGCGGGCCGGGCGGCCCCGGGTGAACACAGCCTGCCCCTTAGTGCAACGCTGCCATGGCCTGGGTCAACTGCCCCATGGCCCCCGCCAGGGCTTCCAGGCTGGGGTTGCTGCCGATGACGGCGTTCAGGTTGTTGATGGCCCCCAGGAGGTAGTCATACTCGGCGCTGCCGGCCTGCAGACCCGCCAGCATGTTGGAGGCCTGGACGATGAGAATCTGGGCATCCGGCAAGAGGGTGTTGGTGACCAGGTTCTGGTTCATGTCCCCGGGCTGCTGGTGGATGCTGCAGGTCTGGGCCGAAAGCAAGGCCGCGTTGGCGGTTTCGTTGTTGGTGAAGCGGATGGTGGAATAGTTGCCGAGATAGTCCGACAGGACGTTGGAATACCGCGAGCCGGCGAAAATCTCCAGGGGATGGCCCAGGGGCAGCACCAGCACGCCCCGGGTGTTGCGCAGCTCCACCGGGCAGTAGGGCCCGGCAATCTGGTTGCTGGCGGTGCAGACCGTCATCTGGTGGTGCATCTGGCACTCCACCCTGGGGACGGATTCCTGGGCATAATAGTCGGTGACGGTCTTGTAGCCCATGGCGTCATGGCGGCAGGCATCGGTGGCCAATTGGCCAGAGACGCCGCAGGTGGTGGCCTTCACCAGGCCGTAGCTTTCCCCGCCGCCCTGGAGGATGTCCTTGTTCTCCAGGCCTTTTTCCTTGTGGATGCGCTCCATGAACACCTGCCACAATTTGGCCGCGGAGTTGCCCCCGGTGGTGCGGCTGGACAGGGCCTTGTAGTTGTCGTGCCCAATCCAGACGGCGCCGGAGTACCAGCCCGTCATCCCGGCAAAGAACACGCCCTTCTGGTCGGAGTTGGTGCCGGTTTTTCCAGCCACCGTCTGGCCGGAGATCCGGGCCGCGCGGCCTGTGCCCCGAGAGACCACTTCCTTCATGATGTCCACCATCAGCCAGGCGGTGGAGGGCTTGAAGACCTGGCGCCGCTCCTGGCTGGCATGGGCATCATAGATGACCTTGTCGTTGTGGTCCAGGATGCCCAGGATGCTGATGGGCTGCTGGTAGACGCCGCCGTTGGCCAGGACGCCGAAGGCCACCGCCATCTCAAAGGGGGTGATGCCCGAGGAGCCCAGGGACACGCCAAAGGGGGTCGGGTTGATGTGGCTGTCGGAGATGCCCAGGCGGCGCAGGTAGTCCACCGAGCGCTCCACCCCCACGTAGTTCATCAGCACCTGGGCGGCGGCGGTGTTGTCGGACTGGACCACCGCGGTGCGGAAGGTCTCCGGCCCCCGGTAGTTGCTGCCGCCGTAGTTCTTGGGCCAGGTGTCGTTGCCGTCATTGCCCTTCCAGCCCGGGATGGGCAGGGGCATGTTGTAGGCGATGGAGCCTGCCCCCGCCCCCATGTCAATGGCCGGGGCGTAGACGCCGATGGGCTTGATGGAGGAGCCCACGGGCATGTTCATGTCCACCGCCCGGTTTAAGGTCTTCCGGGTGGTGGGCTGGGTCCTGCTGCCCACGATGGCCTTGAGTTCCCCGGTGCGATAGTCCACGATGGCGGCCGCCGCCTGGGGCTGGATGATGTCTGTGAAGGTGCCGTCCGCATTGCGGGAACGATAGGTTTCCGTGCCCGGGTCCCGCAGTTTGGGGTAGTCCCGGTAGTTGTACAGGGTGTCTTCCAGGGTGGTCTGCATCATGGTGTCCAGGGCCAGGTACACCTTGTAGCCGCCGGTGCGCAGCTTCTGCTCCATCTTGCTGCGGTTGGCGGCGGTGTTTTCCAGCTTGTTGATGGACAGCAGCACCTGGACGGTGTCCCGCACTGCGTACTCCAGGTAGTGGACATAGGGGTAGAGGGCCTTGGATTCCGGGTCCTCCTGCAGCACCTTGGCCGTCTCCCGGTTCTGGGCGTCGGTGAAGTCCTTCTGGGTGATCATCTGGTGCTCGTACATCACCCTGAGGACATAGTCTGTGCGGTTGTTGGTGCGGGCCACATAGTCAATGCCGTCCCCGCCCCTGGTGTAGAGGTTGCGCCGGACGTTGTAGTAGTAGGGGTTGGTGGTGAGGCCCGCCAGCATGGCACATTCCCGGAGGGTGAGCTCGCTCAGCTCCTTCCCGAAATAGCCCATGGCGGCCACCTTGACGCCGTAGTAGTTCTCCCCCAGGTAGATGGTGTTGAGGTAGCTTTCCAGGATTTCTTCCTTGCTGTAGCTGGCCTCCAGCTGCATGGCCAGGTAGGCCTCCTGGATTTTTCGCTTGTAGCTTTGCTCGGAGGACAGCAGGGTGTTTTTGATGAGCTGCTGGGTGATGGTGGAGCCGCCCTGCTGGCTGCCGGAGATAAAATTGGTGACAAAGGCCCCCACAATGCGCTTCACGTCCACGCCGCTGTGGGTGTAGAAGCGCACGTCCTCCGCCGCCACAAAGGCATCCCTCAGGATGTGTGGCATGGTGTCGATGGACACCATGATGCGGTTTTCCGTGCCCTTGTAATCGGTGATTAGGTTCTTGTCCCGGTCATAGAAGAAGGAGGTCTGGGCCTGGTCGTCAATCTTCGCGATGTCCAGGACCGGCGCCGTGTCCACATAGGTCTTGGCGATGCCGGCGATGGCGCCCAGGCCGGAGAGGCCCACAATCACAATAAAGAGCATCAACAGCCGAAAGCAGTTGATGATGACCGCCAGGACAAAACTGGGTTTGCGGGTGCGTTTCTTAAACAGCCGGGAGCGCTTGCCTGAAAGCTCTTCCCCGGGTGAAGGGGGGCCTAAAAAGGGCTGCCCCGTGAACAATCTGCTGATACGCCGTCCTCCCTTTCACGATTCAGCGCAATTATATCACAGCCCTCCTTTTCCTTCAAAGGATGCTGAAGGGGTGACCACTCGCCCAAAAAACGCCGGTTTTCCTTGTCCTGCTTGACACTTGCCCGCCTGTGCAGTACACTACGTGGGACAGAGATGAAAGCCGAAGCGCTTTGTGCGCACCGGAAGGAGGACGGGTGTGATGAAACCACAAAACAGCCCGCTATACCGCGTTTTATTGATAAGCCTGCTGATGATTTCCCTGCTGCTGCCCGCAGCGGCAGGCCAGGCCAGCCAGGAGGGGCTAAACTTCACCGTCAGCGTGGAGCCCGCCAGCCTGACCGCCCCGGGCACGGTCACCGTGTCCGCCCGGGTATCCAACGCCGGCACAACGGACCTGACCACCCCCATGTCCCTGTACGACCCGGACGGCAAGCTGGTGACCGGCTTCTCCGACGGCGGCAGCCTGATGAGCCTGCCCTCCGGCGAGAACTATCTCTGGCAGGGGCAGTACGAGGTCAAACAAAAGCAACTGGACGAAGAAAAGCTGGTGTACACCCTGCGCTACAGCACCCAGGACGCGGCCGGCAACCTGATTGAACAGAACCTGCCCGCCACTGCCGAGATCAAGTTCACCGGCGAGAAGGTGGACCTGCGGGTCACCCGCACCATCACCCCCGAGGTGGTGAGGCGCGGCAAAGAGGTGAGCATCCTCTACGAACTGGTCAACCAGGGCAACGTGAAGCTCAATGACATCACCATCCGGGAAAACCGGCTGATTTCCACCAGGACCCAGACCGTCAAAAGCCTGGAGCCCGGCGCCAGCGAGAAGATCACCTTCACCAAGCAGAACGTGACCGGCGACGTGAGCAGCTCCGCCCTGATCACCTACCGCAAGGAAGGCGACCGGAAGACCGAGCAGATCACCATGGAAGCCGTGGCCATCCCCCTGGCCAAGCCGGGGCTGCAGTACACCCTCACCAGCGACAAGACCCAGTACAACATCGGCGAAGCCGCCATGCTGACCCTGACCATCAAAAACGCCGGGAACATCTCCTATTCCAACATCACGGTGACAGACCCCGCCCTGGGGGATGTGTTCACCAACGTGCAGGTGGATGCGGGCCAGACCCGGGAACTGCAAAAAGAGGTCACACTCAATAAGTCCACCACATACGCCTTCACCCTTCACCTGGAGGACAACACCGGCACCAAGCAGACAGAAAAAGTGCCCGAGTTGAAGCTGTCAGCCTATGCGGAAGGCCAGATGCTGCGGCTGAACCTGACCCTGACCTCCAACCGGGAGAGCATCACCAGCATGCCCGGGGACATCACCTTCCATCTGTCCGTCACCAACGACAGCAACACCCCGGCCAAGAACATCCGCATTTACCACGGCAACACCTCCATCTACACCATCAACGAGCTGGCGCCCGGGCAAAGCACCGTGCTGTCCCGGGATTACAGCCTGTCCCAGCCGGGCAAATACCAGTTCAGGGCCGTGGCCACGGACTCCCAGAACAACCCGGTGGAGTTCACCTCCAACGAGATGAACATCGGCTATGTGGCGCCCACCCCGACCCCTGAAAAAGAGGTCATCGCCACCCCGCGCCCCGCGGTCACCCACAGCCCCATCCCGGCGGACTATTCCCCCTCCGGCGGCCAGTCCAAGAACATCCTGTTCATCCTGACCCTCACCCTGGGCGGCCTCTTCGCCCTGTCCACGGTGCTGCTGGGGGTGAGCGCGGCCATCAGGGCCAATGCCAGGGCCAAGAGCAACGCTGCCTTTGACACCTTTGAACTGGCCGGCGGCGCCCGGGACTATACCGCGGAACCGGATGAAGACCGGAAGGCCGTGGAGGAGCTGGTGGAGGAAGCCGGGGAAAATGCAGTTGAAACGGCTGAGATCGAAGAAGATCTGCCCCACAAGAAATACCTGAAGCCCACCGAGGGCACCGAGGACAAGGCCCCCCTCACCAGCGATGAGGAAGGCGCCTTCCGGCTGACCCGGGAGGACAGCCAGGAGGACCCGGCCCCCGCACCTGAGGGCAGTGAACCGGCGGACAGCGAACCCCGCAGCCGGAGGGCCCAGCGGCACAAAGGCCCGGAGGACCAGGACGACTGAATCCGCAACATTGCACCAAACCCAGGCCATGGCTGACTGTCATGGCCTTTTTGGTGTCTGGCAAGTGGTTGTTGTAACCAATGCCACCTGTTTCATTCAGAAAGAGCACATTACAAAGATGATGCATGGCCATGGCCTGAAGCGACAGCTTGCAAGCCTTTTGATGGCACCAGGGAGCCGTTTTACACAGAAGAATCAATATGTTATCATGCATACAAATGAATGCGCCGGGGCAAAGCCATGCCGCGGCAGAATAGGACGGCACCATGAAACGAATCCTGGGTATCCTGCTGGCTTGCCTTTTCCTGACAGCCCTCTTGCCTGGAGCACTGGCACAGGGGGAATTTGACTTTGACCCGGACCGGCACACCATCACCGGCTACCGGGGCAGCGGCGCTGTGGTGACCGTGCCTGCCAGCATCGACGGCGTAACGGTGCTGGCCATCGGCGCCGGCGTGTTTGACCAGCATCAGGAGATTGAGGAGGTCATCCTGCCAGAAGGCCTTACACACATCCTGGGCAATGCCTTTTATTTCTGTGACAACCTGGCGCGCATTCAGCTGCCGGCCAGCCTGCAGGCGGTGGACAGCTATGCCTTTTTCAGCTGCGGGAAGCTGGAACGCCTGGTGTTCCCCGGCAGCCTGGTGTATGTGGATGACAATGCCTTTGCCTTTTGTGACAGTTTGGCGGAGGTGACGTTCCAGGGAGCGGCGCCCTACATCGCCCCCAATGCTTTTGACAACGGGCCTGAGAACCGGCAGTTTAAAGTGCCTGCACAGGAAGTGGGCGCGTATGAGTCCTTGCTGTCTGTGACCTGCCAGGCGGGAGGCGATCTGGCAGCGGGGCAGCCAGACAGCCGGGTAACCGTGGATGCCGCAGGCGCCGTCACCGGCTACCCGGGCGTCAGCGCCGATGTGCTGATTTTAGATCAGGTGGATGGCGTGACGGTGACAAAGATTGCAGAGCGGGCCTTCTTCACCAATCCCTGGGTCCGCAGAATCGCGCTGCCTGAAGGCGTCACAGAGATCGGCAGGCAGGCCTTCTATGGCAGCAAGCTGGGCATCATCACCCTGCCGGAGGGCCTTGCAAGCATCGGGGAAGAGGCCTTTGCAGCCGCCAACCTCAAGGAGCTTGTTCTGCCCAATTCCCTCCAGTCCCTGGGGCGCCGCGCCTTTGCCGGCGGCCGCTTCACGGAACTGGTCCTTCCCCCGGCGCTCACAACCCTCCCGGAAGGCGTTTTTACCGGCAACAACCAGTTGAAGGACGTCACCTTCCCTGCCGGCATCCAGGCTATCGGTGGAGGTGCCTTCCGGGACTGCGGAGCCCTGGACTACCTGGTGTTTGAAGGGGAGACCGCCCCTGAGATTGCTGCGGAGGCATTTGCCGGCTGCCCGCTTGCGGACATCGACATCCATTGGCAGGCCAGCAAACAGGCGGCTGACATCTTTGCAGAGGACCTGGGCAAAGCCGGCATCCCCATGGCGGAGGTGACGGTCTGGCGGGCAAACCCGCCCCATCAGCCCCCCTATCCTGCCGGCGCTGTCCTAGCCTTTGATGAGGCCAGCCAGCTGATTACAAAATGCGAGGGCGATTTTGAAGCCCTTACCATGTACTGGGATTTCTGGAAGGCGGACGGCAGCGGCACCCTGTATATCAAAGGCCTAGGCCCGGGCATTTTTGAAGGCAGTACGCTAAAGACCTTCTATGTCCCCCATTCCGGCGCCTTCGAAGTGATCGGGGAGCGGGCCTTTGCCGGCAGCCAGATTGACAAGGTCTACCTTTTTGATTCGGTGACAAGCATCGGAAAGGAAGCCTTTTTGGACTGCCTGAACCTGACGGAACTGACCCTGCCGGACAGCCTGGAAATCATCGAGGAAGGCGCCTTCAAGGGCTGCGCCAACCTGAAGCGCCTGGTGTTCAAAGGGCAGGCTGTGACCATTGAGGCAGGGGCCTTCGAGGGCTGTGACAGCCTGGCGGAAGTGGTGCTGCCCCCGGACACCCAGGTGACCGGGGAGCTGGGCGCCCCGGCTTCCGCCTACCGGGTTCAAGCTTCCGCCACCGAGGCGCAGCGCCTGGCCCTGGAGGCTGCCCTGCAGCTGCCCTGGTACCTGGATTTGCCCAGGGAAGGGGAAGAACATGCCGCTATGGTGATGCCGGACAGCTTCAGCCCCAACCCCGCAGAAGAATTTGAGTTTGACGCCACAACCGGTTTCATCACGAAATACACCGGCACTGCCTCCCGGGTGGTCGTCCCCCGGGCCATTTCAGGGGTCCCAGTGGTGGGCATTGACTTCCTGGCCTTCTCCAACCTGAACCTCTATGCCGTTGCCACAGGCACAGCGGACAACCAGGGCCTTGAGGAGGTGGTGCTGCCGGAGACCATCCGCCAGATTGCCGACAGCGCCTTCCTCAACTGCACCAACCTCAAACGGGTTGAAAGTTTCGGCCCCCTGGACCGCATCAGCATCCGGGCCTTCGAAAGCTGCACAAGCCTGACTGAAATCCTCTGCCACAGCGGCGTGAAGGAACTGGGCGACTACTGCTTCCACCTGTGCGCCAGCCTCAACAAAGCAGAATTGGGGCACAAGCTGCAGGAGCTGCCGGAGGGCGCTTTTGAGGGCTGCGGCTTTGAAGGCCTGCTGACCATCAGCACACCCCGTGTGGGCATGCGGGCCTACAAAGACAACAAGCAGGTGACCACCCTCCATATCCTGGAGGGCGTGGAACACTTGGGCGAAGGGGTCTTCCTGGGCATGGATGCCCTCCGGGAGGTCTGCTTCGCCCAAACAGACCCTGGTCTGTTGAAGGCTGGCTACCAGTTTGATGACAAGGCGGTGGATCTGGCGGTCCATGTGCCCGCCGCCACCAGCGACGAGGGGCTGGCCGCTTTTCAACAAGCCCTGAAACTGAACCTGCTGCCCGGGGACACCATGGTGAGCCGCAAGGACTGCGCCCTGCAGAAGGGCATGGCCCCCGCGCCAGCTGATGCGACGGAAGCGCCGGCGGAACAGCCCGTTGAAACCCCGGCCCCGGTGCCTGCCGGACCGGCTGAGGACAAGCTGTCTGAAGGCGCGGGCCCCCTGCTGAACCACCGCTACAGCTGCGTTTCTGCCACCACCGGCGGAATTGAACTGGACCTGGCTGTCATCGGCGAATACGCCCTGGAGTTTTTTGCAGACGGCACCATGGTGTTCACCATCTACGGCACGGCCCTGCCCCCCATGGGCTATGCGGTGCAGGAGGGCATCATCACCCTGGAGTATGTAGCGGGCCCTCTGGTCCTGAAACCGGTTGACGGGGGCTATGAAATGGACTTCATGGGCGCCATGATGATGATCTACAAGCCGGATTGATACCAGCATGTCACGACAAAACCGGCGGCCCTACGGCTGCCGGTTTTCATGCGTTGCAATCAGGATGGTTTGCGTTTTCAGTTATTGCGCTCTTGCAAAATATCTACATCCTCCTGGAGCGCCCGGTACATGTCTGCCGCGGCCTCCTTGCGCACCGTCTCCTTCAGGCTGACCACCTGATAGCGGCCCAGCCTGCTGCCAAAGCGGATTTCCAGCACATCCCCTTCCTTAAGCTCTGCCCCTGCCTTGGCCGTCCTGCCGTTGACAGACACCCTGCCGCCGTCGCAGGCCTCCTTGGCCACGGTGCGGCGCTTGATGATCCGTGATACCTTCAAAAACTTGTCCAGTCGCATCCTTTGTTATCTCCCCTTGGTCGTCATACTAAACGCACTCTTTAATGCTTCCATGAATCGGTCTTTTTGCGACTCTGCGTCGTCTCATTCACTCAGCGTAGGCTACTGCTACGCCTCGTTCCTTCGACTTAGCAGAGCCATCAAAAATCCTCGATTCCTGAGTGCATTAACTCGTGTGTTTAGTATAACAAACATAGAACGGGGCCCTGGCGGGCTTTCATGCAGGAGGATCCACATTCCGCTTGAACACAAACAAACCACGGGCCCCTTACCCGTATAGACGGAATTGGGGCCCGGAATATTCGACATCCTGAAAATTTTGTTAAGAAGTTTTACATAACCGTAATATGTGCCTGTCTAAAACAGGGCGAATAGTGCCACCGCCACAGGGGCCAGGAGGATGGCGGGCAGCAGGTCCGCCACCTTGATTTTGGTGAGCCCCAGCATGTTCAGGCCCAGGGCCAGGATGATGAGGGAGCCCACGGCGGTCATCTCCTGGATGGCAACAGGGCTGAGAAGGGGCGCCACCAGGCCGGCCAGCAGGACGATGCCCCCCTGGTAGAGGAGGATGGTGAGGGCCGACAGCATCACCCCCGCCCCCAGGGTGGAAGCCAGCATGATGCTGGCCACGAAGTCCAGGGCGCTTTTGGCGTAGAGGGTGGCATAATCGCCGGCCAGCCCGGCCTCCAGGGAGCCGGTGACGGACATGGCCCCCACGCAAAACAGCAGGGAGGCGGTGACAAAGCCCTCCGCCACCGGGCCAAAGCGGGCCCGGGTCAGGGCCTGGGCCTTCTCCCCCAGCCGGGCCAGGCCCAAGTCCAGGTTCAACAGGGTGCCCAGCAGGGCCCCCAGCACCAGGGCGATAATGATGATCAGGATGTTCTGCCCCTTCAGGGCGCCGGAGATGCCGATCAAGAGGGTGCACAGGGCCAGGGCCGTCATGGCGGCCTGGTTGTAGCGGGCCGTCAGTAGCCTGCCGGCCATCAGGCCCAGGAAGGAGCCCAGGATTACCACCCCTGCATTGATGAAAACCGCCGGCATGCTGCCACCTCCTCTCCCTTGCTGCCCCAATCATACGGCAGCCTGCCGGATGGGACAAACAAAATGCAAGAAAGGAACAGGGCCCCCGGGAAAGCAGGCCGGAGCCCTTGAAAACAGGGGGACACATCCCTACAATGATACTAAACACCAACAACCATAAGGAGGACGCCATGAAATTAGGCGGATCGGTGGTGGGCCCCTGGCACACCCCGGAGGAATTTTTAGCACTGCTCAAGGACACCGGCTTTGCGGCCATCCCCTGCCCGGTGGACAGCAATACGGACCAGACCCTGGCCCGGGAGGTGATTGCCGCCGTCCGGGAAAGCGGCGTTGTCATCGCGGAAGTGGGGGTGTGGCGCAACCTGCTGGACCCGGACGCAGCCCGGCAGGAGCACAACCTGGCCTATGCCAGGGCCCAATTGTCCCTGGCGGAGGAATACGGCATCCCCTGCTGCGTCAACATCGCCGGCGCCCCCGGCCCCCGCTGGGACGGCCCCTACAAGGCCAACTACACCCAGGAAACCTATGACCAAATCATCCGGACCATTCAGGAGGTCATCGACAGCGTCCAGCCCAAAAGGGCGTTTTACACCCTGGAGCCCATGCCCTGGATGCTGCCGGACGGGCCGGATGAATACCTGCAGATGCTGCAGGACATCGACCGCCCCCAGTTTGCGGTGCACATGGATTTCGTCAACATGATCAACAGCCCCCGGCGCTTCCTCTATGCCCATGAGTTCATTGAGGAATGCCTGGTGAGATTGGGCCCCCACATCAAAAGCACCCATTTGAAGGACAGCCTGATGGAGCCGGACTTCACCTGCCTGGTCCGGGAAACCGCCCCGGGACTGGGGCAGCTTGATTTTGCCCTGGTGCTGGACAGCATCCACCGCCACCTGGGGCCGGATGCCCCGGTGCTGCTGGAGCACATGGACACCGCGGCAGACTACCGCCAGGCCTTCCTGCACCTGAGTGCCATCGCGGCGGAGCGGGACATCCCGATCCGTTAAAACAACAAAGCTTCCGGGCGGGCAAATCCGGCTCCAAGCGGGACAGAATCCGCCCATCAATCTTTGAACTTAAGGTATTTTCGTTGACGCAGCGGCCAATTTGGGTTATGATACCTTGCGTAATCATTTTAAGGAGGATCCCCCCATGAAAAAAGGTTTGACTTTAACCGTCGTTCTGCTGATCGTGGCAGCCGCTGTGGCCGTCTACGGTTTTGTGGAGAAGGGCAATGTCGAAAAGAAACTGACCGAGGCCACCGCCAAAGTGACCACCGCTGAGAAAGCTGTGGAAGATGTCAAGGCCGAGCTGGAAGGCGTAAAGGCCGAGCTGGAAGCCGCGAAAGCCGCCCCCGCCGAAGCCCCCGCTGTGAAGCACGGCCTGGGCATGGTCACCTCCATCGGCTCCGTCGCCGAAGCCACCGCTGAGAAGGCCGGCGCCGCCCAGGTGAACACCACCGTGTGCAGCCTGGTGCTGGATGCCGAAGGCAAGATCCAGTCCGTAACCTGGGACGTGCAGCAGAGCAAGATCCAGTTCTCCGCCGAGGGCAAGCCCGTGGACCTGCCCGAAGAGCTGAAGACCAAGCTGGAGAAGGGCGACGAGTACGGCATGCGCGCCCGCAGCGAGATCGGCAAAGAATGGTTTGAGCAGATTGCTGCCTTCGCCGAGTACGCCACCGGCAAGACCGTTGAAGAAGTGCTGAACATCCCCGTGTTCGAGCGGGATGCGAACCACACCCAGGTTCCCGAGGTGGAGGAGCTGAAGGCTTCCGTCACCATCACCGTGGGCGACTACCTGGCTTCCCTGAAGAAGGCCGCCGAGAACGCAAAATAATTTAGAACAACACTGATTACACGAAACCCCGGGCTTGCCCGGGGTTTTGCTTGTCGGCAAAGTGTCTGCGGACACGTCAGCTCTCGGGCTTGCCCGGGGTGTTGCCTGTCGACAAAGTGTCTGCGGACACTTTGTCGTTTTGGAGGAACGGGCATTTTCGCTTGCTCGCTGCGCTCACGGCCAGCGAAAATGCGCGGAATGGTTTGCTACGCAAACCGCCCCGCACGCCCGGCAGAGCCGGGCGATACGATTTCACTCAGAGGGCTGTGCCCTCTGAAACTCCCCTCTGGCATGGTATATCTTCAATCTAATCCTGAAATCGCCCGGGGTTTTGATATTGAGCCCAGTCAGGCTTTGTAGTAGGATGAACCGGTGAAAGCGTTCAGTGAGGTACAAGCATGACAACAGCACGATTCAGCAGCAAAGCCCTGGCGTTGATCTGCCTGGGGGCCCTGCTGGCAGGCCTGGTGTTCCCGGCTGCCGGCAGCACAAAAGCCGGGGCGCCAGCCGCCTGCAGCATCACCCTGCTGCAGGACATGGCCACCGTGGGGCAGCCAGCCCTTGCCCAGGTGGGCCTGCCGGAAGGCATCCCGCAGGATGCCGTCACCTGCACCTGGGCCTATCGCCGGGGGCCGGATTGGGAGGAAATCCCGGCCACCCTGGAGGCTGGCCAGGCCGTCTTTACGCCGCCGGACAAGGGCTGGCTGAAGCTGGTGGTTGCCCTGACCCTTCCGGACGGCAGCAGCAGCACCTGCACCTCCAACACCATGCCGGTGCTGTTTTCGGTGAGCCCGGTCGCCTGCCGGGTGGACAGCCAGCCCGTGGACACCGGAGAGGGCCCGGGCGTCCAGGTGCAGTGGGCCATCGAGGCGCAGGAGGCCCCCTTGCAGGTGACCACCCGCTGGTATGGTGACGGCCGGCAGCTGACGGAGGAGCGAAGCTTAGAAGTCGACAGCGGCAGCGCCACCTTCCTGCCGGAGACAGACGGGAAAATCCGCTTTGTGGTGGAAGTCACCGACATGAACGGCCGCACAAGCACCTTTGACAGCGGCCTGATTCTGGTGCACACCTATCCAAACGGCACGCGCCGGGTGGTCACCGACGCGATGCTGCGGGACAAGGTGCAGGAGCTGGCGGCAAAGAGCAAGGCCCAGGCCCCGGACGCCTACGGCCAGGCCAAATGGCTCCATGACCACCTGACCCGCTCCGCCTTTTATGACCACGGCTACACCCTCTATGACCCCCACGGGGTGCTGCTGCTGGGCACCGGGGTGTGCCAGAGCTTTGCCCTGGCCTACCAGCTGCTGCTGACGGCGGCAGGCATCCCCAACAAATACGTCACAGGCATTGGCAGGGGCGGCAATGACATGGATTTCCATGCCTGGAACCTGGTGCAGATTGAGGGCCAGTGGTACCATGTGGACGTGACCTGGGACGACGCAGGCGGGCACCAGTATTTCCTGAAATCCGACAGCTTCATGAAGCGCACCCATTCCTGGGCCTATGACACCCTGCCCGAAGCGCCCGCCAACTACAGCAAAACCCCGGCCCAGTAAAGCGCCGGGGTTTTTGAGTGTCGACAAAGTGTCTGCGGACACTTTGTCGATTAGGAGGATCGGGCATTTTCGCTTGTTCGCTCGGCTCACGGCCAGCGAAAATGCAAGGAATGAATTGCTTCGCAATTCGCCCCGCCCTCGCGGCAGAGCCGCGCGAGACGATTTCACTCAGAGGGCTGTGCCCTCTGAAACTCCCCCTTTGATATGGTTTATCTTCATTATAAAACCCCGGCCCAGTAAAGAGCCGGGGTTTCATGATTCTTTTTTAATACCCACCAAGGCCTCTTATTTTTTAACCTTCGGGGAGGTGCCGATGCCGATGATGTCCTGCTGAAGGCGGGCCTTCTGGAAGCCGTTGTAAATCCCCGGGTCCATCACCTCTTTGCCCATGAAAATCATGGAAGCGGTCTGGCCGCCGTCCAGGGTGAAGGCCTCCACACAGCCCAGCTCCATCAGGCGGTCGGCCACGAAATTGAGGCTGGCGCCTACGCTGCGCTCGTTGCGGCCCTCCACCAGGATGCCGATGAAATGCCCGGGCTCCACCACCCCCAGGGCGCTGCGGGGCTCCCGGTGGGCGAAATGCTTGGACAGCCTGCTGTCCTTCACCCCGTCCCGGAAGAGGATGGGACCAAAGGCCAGCACATCCATGGCGCCTTTTTGCAGGTATTCTTCAGGACTCACCTGGCCCGGGTGGTTCATCTCCACGGTGCCGTCGGGGTACAGGGCCAGCTCGTCCAGGGGCGGCACCGCACCCAGGGGCTTGTTGTAGGTGGTTTTGTGCAGCGGTTTGCCGCTTCTGATGATGAGACCCACGGTTTTCTTGTTGTAATAACGCCAGGTGAACAGATCCCCGTTCTGGGCGTAGACCACCTTGTTGCGCAGTGCGATGTCCGAAGGCCGCGCCTGGATGCGGTAGTTGCCAGGGTCGGCCAGGAAGGCCCGGAAGGCCTCATAGCCCTGGAAGCGGATGTCCGCAATGAACCAGACCAGCTTGCGCTTCTCGTGCACGGCCTGGTGGCGGTTGATCTCCACCCGCAAATCCCTTGAGATGTAGATGTACTGCCCGTTTTCCGGGTCCTCGTGGACAAACTCCTCCTCTTCGCAATCTGGGCACAGAAAGCCGGACTCGGACAAGGTCGGATAATCCGTGAAAGGGGGCGGTGTGGAGGCATCCACCGGGGTCACCGCCGGCGCGGCTGCCGCCTTGCCCTGATTCCAAGGGACCAGGGCGGATATCATCAACAGGGCGCACAGCAGCGCCAGGGTTTGCTTTATCGTATGCGGGCCCAGGGCCCGGGGTCTGTGCTTGTGCATCGGTCAACCTCCTTTGCCCTGCCCATCTTACTCCCCCACCTTCAGGCTTGCAAGCCCGGGGCCTGGATTGACCGGCCTTTACGGGGCGGATATACTGGGTCTGTCCCGTATCCGACCCTTTTTCAAACCAACAGGAGGAGCGATGCGCTACCACAGCACCCGGGGGGCTTCTGCCCCTGTTCCCGCAGTCCAGGCCCTGCTTTCAGGCGCGGCCAAAGACGGCGGGCTGTTTGTGCCGGAATCCCTGCCCAGCCGCCAGGCCATCGGCCCCCTGGGCCCTGGCTACGGGGATGTGGCCGTCCGGATGCTGGCGGCGTTTTTCCCGGAGGTGGTCACAGAGCAGGTGGCAGCGCAGCTGCAGGCGGCCTATGCCCGCTTTGATGCCGCCGGCGTCACCCCCCTGGTGCCGGTGGGGGGCAGCTTTGTGCTGGAGCTGTTCCACGGCCCCACCGCCGCCTTCAAGGACCTGGCCCTGCAGGCGCTGCCGCTGCTGCTGGCCCGGGCCCGGGAACTGGCCAGCCCGGACCTGCGGTATGCCGTCCTCACCGCCACCAGCGGGGACACCGGCTCCGCCGCCATGGAGGGCTTCCGGGACATCCCGGGTTTTTCGGTGCTGGTGTACTACCCCATGAAGGGCATCAGCCCCATGCAACAGGCCCAGATGACAAGGATGCCAGGGGACAACCTGAAGGCCGTGGGCATCCGGGGCAATTTTGACGACGCCCAGGCCGCCGTGAAGGACGCCTTTCAACAGCAGGAAGCCCTCCTGCCCCCCGGGATGGCCCTTACCAGCGCCAATTCCATCAACATCGGCCGGCTGGTGCCCCAGATGGTGTATTACATCACCGCCTGCCGGGAACTGACGCAAAAACACGGCGTGCAGCCCGGGCAGGACATCGATTTCATCGTACCCACCGGCAATTTTGGCGACATCCTGGCTGGCTACCTGGTGAAGCGCCTGGGCTGGCCCATCGGGCGGCTGGTCTGCGCCTCCAATGAGAACCGGGTGCTGACGGATTTTCTGGCCACCGGGCGCTACGATAAGAACCGGGCGCTAAGGACCAGCCTCTCCCCTGCCATGGACATTTTGGTGTCCAGCAACCTGGAGCGCCTGCTGTACTACGCCTTTTTGGAGGACACCCACAAGGTGCAGGCCCTGATGGCAGACTTGGCCCGGGATGGGCACTACCAGGTGTCCGGCCCGGCCCTTTCCCACATCCAGGAGCATTTCCAGGGGGCTTCCGCCACAGACGGGGACACCCTGACGGCCATCCGCCAGGTGTTTGGGGAATACCGCTACCTGATGGACCCCCACACCGCCACCGCCTGGCTGGCCCAGGAGGCGCTGGGCCCTTCCCGGAACCCACGGGTGGTGCTGGCCACCGCCTCCCCCTTCAAGTTCCCCAAGACGGTGCTGGCTGCCATCAACAAGCCGGTGCCAAAGGACCCGGCCCAGCTGCTTCCCAGCCTGGAAGCCGCCGCTGGCCAGCCAGTTCCCCGGGCTCTGGCAGCGGTGCTGACACGCCCGGTGCGCCACCGGGATCTGGTGGACAGGGAGGACATCCTTCAGGACATCACGTGGAGGCTGGCCGCATGGTAACAGTCCGGGTGCCCGCCACCACCGCCAACCTGGGCCCCGGCTTTGACTGCCTGGGGGCGGCCCTGGCCCTGTACGCCCGCTTTCAGTTCAGCCTGCAGCCGGAAGGGCTCGTCATCACCGGCACCGACGCCAGCTACGCTGATGACAACAATTTGGTCTACCGGGCCTACCGGGCAGCCCTGAAGGAACAGGGCATCTCCCCTGCAGGGCTGCGCCTGCACATCGCCTCTGACATCCCGGCGTCCCGGGGCCTGGGCAGCAGCGCCGCCTGCATCCTGGGGGGCATCCTGGGGGCGGACGCCCTCCACGGCCTGAGGATGCCCCAGGAGGAGGTGTTCCGGCTGGCGGTCCGCCTGGAGGGCCACCCGGACAACATCGCCCCGGCCCTCTTTGGCGGGGTGCAGGTGTCCCTGATGGAAGAGGGCCGGCCCCTTTCCCTGCCGGTGGCCCTGCACCCGGGCTGGCGCTTTTTGGCCCTCATACCAGACCAGGACCTCAGCACGGCAGCGGCCCGTGCCGCCCTGCCCGCCCTTGTCAGCCTTCATGACGCTGTGTATAATCTGACCCATGCGGCTTTTCTGGTGAAGGCCCTGGAGGGGGACGATCCCAGGCTGCTGCGCGCAGCCTGTCAGGACCGGCTGCACCAGGACGCCCGCTTTGCCCTCATCCCCAGCGCTGCGGCATTGCAGACAGCGGCAGAAGAATGCGGCGCCGCCGCCTGCTTCCTCTCCGGGGCCGGGCCCAGCCTGATGTGCATCTACCAGGACCCGGGCTTTCCTGAAGCCCTGGAGGCCCGGCTGGCAGCCGGCTTCCCCCAGGTTCATAGCCTGCCCCTGCGCTTATGCAGAGAGGGCGCCACCATTCAGCAAGTATCATAGCGGTCAGAAAGGAATGTTCGACATGACAAAAGAACTCCAGGTCGCCCTGGGCGTCCTGATTCCCTTTGCGGGCACCACCCTGGGGGCTTCCCTGGTGGTGTTCATGAAAAACGAGATGTCGTCCTCCCTGCGCAAAATGCTGGCCGGCTTCGCCTCCGGCGTCATGATGGCGGCCTCGGTCTGGTCCCTGCTGCTGCCCGCCATCGAAAAATCCGAGGAGATGGGCAAGATCCCCTGGCTGTCTGCCGCCCTGGGCTTTCTGGCCGGCATCGGTTTTTTGTTGCTGCTGGACAGCCTTATCCCCCACCAGCATTTTGACCAGGACGAGCCCGAGGGCCTGCCCTCCCACGCCCGGAAGAACACCATGCTGCTGCTGGCGGTCACCATCCACAACATCCCCGAGGGGATGGCAGTGGGCGTTGTGTTTGCCGCCTTTTTAACCGGCAACAGCAACATCTCCCTGGCCGGGGCCATGGCCCTGGCCATCGGCATCGCCATCCAGAACTTCCCGGAGGGGGCCATCGCCTCCATGCCCCTGAAAAACAAGCGCACCAGCAAGTGGAAGGCCTTCAGCCTGGGCACCCTGTCCGGCGCCGTGGAGCCCATCGCAGCAGTCCTCACCATCCTCCTCACCTCCCTGGTGGTACCGGTGCTGCCCTTCCTGCTGGCCTTTGCCGCCGGCGCCATGATCTATGTGGTGGTGGAGGAACTGATTCCCGAACTGCAGGAAGGCGGCCACAGCAACATCGGCGTCATCGGCGTGGCCTTCGGCTTTGTCATCATGATGATCCTGGATGTGGCGCTGGGGTAAGGGACGCTATCATTTTCAACACATGAAAAAGGCTGGATTCCAGCCTTTTTTTGCACCTGGGGTCTCAGTCGCCGTAGAGTTGACGCCACTCCTGTTCAAAATTGCCCTTGCCCGCCAGCTTGTACATCAACCGGGCCGGCAGGCGTTGCAGGGTGTTCCTGAAGATGCCGTGAATCAAGAGCAAATCCTGGGTGTTGCATCCCCATTGGGAAGGCGGTACTTGCTGCGGTACGAATGCTGGAACCATATATGAGTTTCCTTTCAAGGGTCGCAAAGCTGGTGCGACAAACACGCATCTGGGCAAAAATATACCATGGCAGCAGCCGCTTAAAACAACAGCCCCGGGCAGGCCGAAAACCTGCGCTGGGGCTGTTATTGTGTGTTCAAAGCTGCTATCCCTGCTGCAGCGCCGCCAGTTCCTCCGTTGTCATGGCCGCCATCACAGATTTCTCCCCCGTGTAGTGCACCAGCCCCGGGCCGCCCCCCGGGGTTTTGCGCACGTGGCGGCGGCGGGTGTAGTCCACCTGCACCTGCTGGCCCCGGGCCTTGCTGTAATAGGCCGCCAGCCGGGCGGCCAGCAGCAGGGTGTTTTCCGGGATGGCACCGCCCGTTGATGTGACCAACACGTGAGAGCCGGGGATGTCCTTGGCGTGGAGCCACAGGTCCTCCCCCCGGGCGTCTTTCAACAGCTGCTCATTTTGCCGGCTGTTGCGGCCCACCTGAATCACAAAGCCCTCCTCAGACCGGAAGCGCAAAGGCTGGCTGGGCTTGTCCTTCCGCCCCTTCCGGGCGGCGCTGCCCTTTTTGACGAGGCCGGCCTCGTGGAGGCTGGCCCGAATCTCTGCGATGTCCTGGCTGCTGGTGGCGTCCTCCAGAAAATACAGGGCCTCCTCCAGCTGCCGGATGTCCAGCAGGGCCTTTTCCTTCTGCTCCCCCGCCAGCTTCCTGGCGGTGTGAGCCTTGCGGTAGCGCTTGAAATACTGCTGGGCGTTCTGGGCGGCGGTCAGGGTTTCATTCAGGGGGATGGTCCGCGCGCCCCCGGTGTAGTAATCCGGCAGGCTGATTTCCCGGGCGCCCTTGGGGACACTGTGGAGGTTGGCGGTGAGCAATTCCCCCATGATGCGCAGTTCTTCCGCCTGCTCCTCGGTTAAGATGTCCTCCTCCAGCAGCACCAGCTTGCGCTCCGCCCGTTCCCTGGCCTGGGTGAGGGCCCGGCGCAGGCCTTGGGAGCGCTGGTTGAAGCGGTTGCGCAGGTCCTGTTCAAAATACAGGGTTTCAATGGCCGCGGAGTGGGAGGGCATCTCCTGCTGGAACTCTGCCGGCTGGGACAGGAAGGGAAAGGGCAGGGCTTCCCGGGGGCTGCCGTCCTGGGCCAGCAGCAGCGTGGGCCGGGAGAGCCGGGGCAATTCCAGCAGCAGCGCCGCCAGCCTGCGGCTGATGTCCTCCCGGTTCAGGGCTGATAGCAGCATGTCCGGCTGCCCTACAGCCCGCTGGGCCACTTCCAGGGCGCTGTCCGCCCCCAGGCCCGCCAGGTTCCGGAACAAAAAGCGGTGCAGGGGGCCTTCCTCCCGGTTCATCCGGGCCAGGAGGTTTTCCGCTGTGGCCTCCTCCCCTGCCAGCTTGTCCTGCCGGGGGGGCATCACAAAGGGCAGGCCGGGCAGCATCTGCCGCACCCGGCTCATCTCGTGGGTAACATGGCGCAGGGCGTCCAGAATCACCCCGTCCTGCACCAGGGAGAGGTTGCTGTGCTTGCCCATGGCTTCAAAATACAGCTGGCTTTCCCGGGGGTCTCCCAGCTCGTCCAGGGAGGAGAAGCGCAGCATCAGCAGGCGGTCGGAGAACAGCTGCTCAGCCCCCAGAAAACGCCCTCCCTGCAGGTGCTTGCGGCACAGCATGCAGAACATGGGCGCCTGGATCGGGTTCTCGTAAGCCTTGTCCGTCAGGTGCAGCCGGGTATAGCCCGGGGTGGCGCACAGCAGCAGGCGGAAGCTGCGCCCCTGGTTGCGGATGTGCAGAATCAGCAGGTCCTTGTCCGGCTGGGTGATGCGGTCCACCCGCCCCCCAGCCAGGGTGTCATGGATTTCCCGGGCAATGAAGCCCAAGGTCAAGCCGTCCAGGGCCATGATGGCCTCCTTACAAACAAATTGTCACAGTGACGCCATCCATCATAACAAACTGCGCTCCCCGAAGGAAGCGCAGCGACAAATGATAAGCCAACTCGCTGACAAAATCAAAGCCAACTCGCAGGAGTTTCAGAGGGCGCAGCGCGTCACCGTGCCTTCCATTCCCTTTCCCGTGCCTGAAAGGCACGGGAGGCGTCCATTGCAGGACGGTTCCTTCCAAACGCAAACAGGTTTGCGTTTGAGAGGAAGGCCCATGGAGCGGATGCCTCCGATGGGCTTCGCCTATCGGAAAAGAAGCGGAATGCGGCCTGACGACGGGCGGGGCATTGCGAAGCAAACCATTCCGCGCATTTTCCCGGGCCTATTCCCGGGCCCCCTTGCAAGCCTGCTTGCAAGGGAAAGGAGCTATACCGAAGCGGTAAGCCCGGCGGAAGAATGCCGCCTGGATGAGAGCGCAGGTCAAAGCGACGCATGACCAAGGGAAAATGCCGGTTCTCTCCAACCGCTCAAGTGACCGCAGTCACTTGAGCGAGCGCAGCTATCGCGGGATATAATTGCTCCTGGCGGCGTGGACGGCCTCGATGCGGTTGAGGGCAAAGACCCGGGCCGCCTCCTGGCTGGTGATGTCCTGGGTTTCTGCGATGGTGAGGATCTCAATCAGCCGGTCGTAGATCCGGGCGGTGTCGGCGATGGCCCGCTCCTTCACATAGCCGTGAATCTCGTGGTAGACGTTGATGAGGCCGCCGGCGTTGATGACAAAGTCCGGGCAGTAGATGATGCCCCGGTCCTTCAGCAGCTTGCTGTCCCGGTCCTCGTCCAGCAGGGCGTTGTTGGCGCTGCCGGCCACGATGGGCGCCTTGATCTGGGGGATGGTGATGTTGTTGAGGATCCCGCCCAGGGCGCAGGGGGAGAACACGTCCACCTCCATGCCGATGATGGCATCGGGCTTGACGAACTCCACCTCCGGGTGCTCTTCCTTCATGCGCTGGATGTGTTTTTCGTTGATTTCGGTGAAATACACCTTCTTGGCCCCGGCTTCCAGCAGGTAGCCGATGAGGTAGTAGCCCGTCTGCCCGGCGCCCTGCACCGCGAAGGTGCGGCCGGCGATCTCCGCGTCGCCAAAGCGCTTGAACAGCGCCGCCTTGATGCCGTGGAAGGTGCCCAGGGCGGTGATGGGGGACGGGTTGCCGGACTTGCCCTCCAGCCCCACCACATGGTCGGTCTCCATGGCCACAAAGCTCATGTCCTTGGTGGAGGTGTTTACGTCCTCCGCCGTGATGTAGCGGCCGTTGAGGCTTTGCACATAGCGGCCCAGGGCGCGGAAATAGGCCTCGGACTTCACCTTGTTGGCGTCGCCGATGAGGACGGACTTGCCGCCCCCCAGGTTGAGGCCCGCAGCGGCGGATTTGAAGGTCATCCCCCGGGCCAGTCGCAGGCAGTCAATCAGGGCCTCTTCCTCCGTCTTGTAGTCCCACAGGCGGGTGCCCCCCAGGGCCGGGCCCAGGGTGGTGTTGTGGATGACGGTGATGCCCTTCAGCCCCGTTGAATGGTCATAGAAATGGATTACCTGTTCGTACTGCCCGTTTACCATGTAGTCAAACACCTGTGTCTTCGCCATAGCTCCTCCATTATTGTTGCTGATTCGTCCCAAAAAAGACCTGGGCCCGGGATGCCCCCGGATGCCTGCCCGGCAGCCGGGTTTCTGTGGGGTGCTCTCCTTTTTCCATTGTCCCTTTCGTGCCATCAGTATAGCCAAGACACCCCGGCTGCGCAAGAGCCTGGCATCTTGTATGCAAAACAAGGTTGAAACTATGCAAGAATGATTGAAATTCGTCGATTGCAAACTTGGGGGACTTGTATTATTCTTGTTCTTAATCCCAGGGCAGACAAGTGCAGATATCCGTGGTGCCTTCAGGTTTTTCTTCCTGTCCCGGAAATGGGGGCAACACAAGGGTTTTGCAGGGATTTTCCCCGGGGCAACCACTTCCGTGAGGCGGGCTGTGCATGAAAATTCTGGTACTTAACCTGGGCTCCACCTCCACCAAGCTGGGGGTGTTTGAGGACACCCATTTGCTGCTGTCCCACACCCTGCGCCATAGCCGGGAGGCGCTGGCCGCCTTCGCCGGCATCCTGGACCAGCGGGCGTTCCGCCAGCAGGCCCTGGTGGCCTGGTTGTCTGAAAACAACCACGGCATGGACAGCTTTGATGTCATCGCCGCCCGGGGCGGCCTGCTGGGGCCCCTGCCCGGGGGCAGTTTCCTCATCAACCAGGCTGCGGCAGACCGGGCAGCCAGCGGCCGCCACGGGATGCATGCCGCCAACGTGGGGATGCTGATTGCCAAGTCCTTAAGCGACCAGTACGGCATCCCTGCCTATTTCACCGACGCCCCCTCCACTGATGAGATGACTGACGTGGCCCGGGTGTCGGGCTTTGCCGGCATCCAGCGGGAGAGCATCTTCCACGCCCTGAACATGAAGCAGGTGGTGCGCCGCCATTGCGAAGCCCACGGCCTTGACCCCAGGGCCCACAGCTTCATCGTGGCCCACATGGGCGGGGGCATCACCGTGGCCGCCATCAAGAACCTGGCTGCGGTGGACGTGAACAACGGGGTGGCCGGGGAAGGGCCCTTCAGCCCCGAGCGCGCCGGCAGCCTGCCCGCCCGCGCCCTGCTGAGGCTGCTGGAAGACAGCGGGCAAACCCCCATGGCACTGTATGAAACCCTGTACCGCCAGGGCGGCGCCCAGTCCTATTTCGGCACCAACGACATGCTGGCGCTGGAGGAGCGGATGCATCAGGAGCCCCAGGTCAAGCTGGTGCTGGATGCCATGCTCTACCAGGTGGCCCGGCAGATTGCCGGCATGGCCGTCCCCTTAAAAGGACAGGTGGCCGGGATTTTGCTCACCGGCGGCATTGCCAACAGCAGCGCCTTGATGGGCCAGCTGACAGACCTGGTCAGCTTCATCGCCCCCTGCAGCGTCTACCCCGGGGAAGACGAGCTCACCGCCCTGGCAGAGGGGGCCTACCGCTGCGAAACCGGCCAGGAGGAGGCACAACGCATTGAAGACTGAAGCGCACCTGTTCACCCCGCCCCTTGACACCCGGCTCTTTGTCATCCTGGGGCCCTTTGGCTCCGGCAAGACCGAGATTTCCCTAAACCTGGCCCTGGCCCTCCACGCCCAGGGACGCCAGACCGCCCTGTGCGACCTGGACATCGTCAACCCCTATTTCCGCTCCCGGGAAAAGGACGACATGCTGGAGGAGGAGGGCATCCGCCTGATCGCCCCGGAAGGCGCCCTGCGCCATGCCGATTTGCCCAGCATTCCCCCGGCGCTGAAGCAGGTGGTGTACGCAGGGGACGTGGCCGGCGTGCTGGACGTGGGCGGGGACCGCAGCGGCGCCCGGGTGCTGGGCGGCTATGCCCTGGACATCACCCGGCAGAACCCTGCCGTCTGGTATGTCTTCAACCAGTCCCGCTACGACAATGCGGACCTGCAGGCCTCTCTGGAGAGCTTTCACCAGATTCAAGCCCAGGCCGGCCTCACAATCAACGGCATCCTCCACAACACCCACCTGATTGCAGACACCACGGCGGAGACCCTCATGGAAGGCGTCCAGGCCGCCAGGCGCTTCGCTCAGGAAACAAAGCTGCCCCTCATCTGCCACTGCGCCCGGCAGGACCTGGTGCCGGAGCTGGCCGACCTGTCCCCCCTCTTCCCCCTTCAGTTGTTCATGAACCGTCCCTGGGAGGACGGCTGAACCCATCACTACCCATAAAGGAGCGTACCATGAGACCAGAGGTCATCTTCAACCTGGACCGTTGCAAAGGCTGCGGGCTGTGTGTCAGCGTCTGCCCCAAGCAGATCCTGTGGCTGAATGAAAAGGTCACCAACATCAAGGGCTACCATCCCTCGGGCATCACCGACCAGTCAAAGTGCATCGCCTGCGGCAACTGCGCCCGCATCTGCCCGGACTCCGTCATCACGGTGCTGCGCCACAAGGAGGAGGAATAAGCCATGAAAAAAGAGCTGTGGAAAGGCAATGAGGCCATCGCAGAAGCCGCCATCCGTGCCGGCTGCAAGGCCTATTTCGGCTATCCCATCACCCCCCAGAACGAAATCCCCGAGTACATGAGCAAGCGCATGCCGGAGTCCGGCGGCGTCTTTGTCCAGGCCGAGAGCGAGGTGGCCGCCATCAACATGCTCTACGGCGCCTCCGCTGCCGGCGTCCGGGCCATGACCAGTTCCTCTTCCCCCGGCATCAGCTTAAAGCAGGAGGGCATCAGCTACATGGTGGGGGCGGACCTGCCCGGCGTGGTGGTGAACATGATGCGGGGCGGCCCCGGCCTGGGCACCATCCAGCCCAGCCAGTCCGACTATTTCCAGGCCACCCGCACCCCCGGCCACGGGGACGGGCACATGATTGCCCTGGCCCCCGCCAGCATCCAGGAAGCCGTGGACCTGATGTGGGACGCCTTTGAAATGACCGACAATTACCGCACCCTGGTGATGATCCTGGCCGACGGCATGATCGGCCAGATGATGGAGCCCATCGTCTGGCGCCACGAGCAGCCCGTGCCGGAAGTGGACAAACCCTGGGCCGCCGACGGCCGGGACGGGGACGGCAAGACCCATTTCGTCACCAGCCTGCGCCTCCAGTCCCCCGCCAACGAGCAGTTCAACCTGTCCCTGGAAGAGAAGTACGAGATCATCCAGCGGGATGAGGTGCGCTATGAGGAGAAAGGCTGCAAGGACGCAGACATCATCATCTGCGCCTTTGGCACCACCGCCCGCATCGTCTCCACCGCCATCCGCATGCTCAAAGAGGAGGGCATCAATGCCGGCCTGTTCCGGCCCATCACCGTGTGGCCCTACCCCAGCCAGCAGCTGAAAGAGCTGGCCAGCCAGGACAGCGTCAAAGCCGTGCTCACCGTGGAAATGAACCTGGGGCAGATGCACGAGGACGTCCGCCTGGCCGTCGGCGAGCGCAAGCCCACCCCCTTCTACGGCCGCACCGGCGGCATGGTGCCTGAGCCCCGTCACATCGCAGACCGGGTTCGCGAGATTCTCAGGGAGGTATCCAAATGACACAGACACAGGTTGTATACGAGCGCAGCAAGGGCCTGAAGGATGTGGAAACCCACTACTGCCCCGGCTGCCATCACGGCATCATCCACAAGCTGATTGCCGAGGTGCTGGTGGAGATGAACCTGCTGGACACCGCCGTGGGCATCTCCCCGGTGGGCTGCTCCGTCCTGGCCGGCGACTACATCAACTGCGACTTCGTCCAGGCCGCCCACGGCCGCGCCCCCGCAGTGGCCACCGGCATCAAGCGCACCCGGCCCGACCTCACCGTCTTCACCTACCAGGGGGACGGGGACCTGGCCTCTATCGGCGCCGGTGAAATCGTCCACGCCACCATGCGGGGCGAGCGCTTCACCACCATCTTCATCAACAACGCCATCTACGGCATGACCGGCGGCCAGATGGCCCCCACCACCCTGGTGGGCCAGAAAGCCACCACCGCCCAGGGCGGCCGGGATCCCCTGCAGCACGGCCAGCCCATGCGCATGTCCGAAATGCTGTCCACCCTGGACGGGATGGCCTATTGCGAGCGGGTCTGCGTGGCGGATGTCCCCCACCTCACCAAGGCCAAGCGGGCCGTCAAAAAGGCCTTCACCCTGCAGCAGCAGGGCATCGGCCACACCTTCATCGAGTTCCTGTCCACCTGCCCCACCAACTGGGGCATGAGCGCCGTGGACGCCGGGAAATGGGTCAAGTCCCACATGACCCAGGTCTATCCCCTGGGTGTCATCAAAGACATCACCGCAAAGGAGAGCACATGACAAGAGAGCTGATTATCGCCGGCTTCGGCGGCCAGGGCGTGATGGCCATGGGCAAAACCCTCATTGAAGCAGGCCTCAAGGAAGGCTACAACGTGTCCTGGGTGCCCAGCTACGGCCCTGAAATGCGCGGCGGCACCGCCAACTGCAGCGTCGTGATCTCCGACGAGCCCATCGGGTCCCCGGTGGTCTCCGAGCCCGGGGAGCTCATCGCCATGAACGGCCCCTCCCTGAAGCGCTTTGAATCCCTGGTGGGCCCGGGCGGGCTCATCCTCATCAACTCCTCCCAGGTGGAAAACCCTTCCTGCCGCTCGGACGTGCGCTGCTACCTCATCCCCTGCATGGAGGAAGCCGGCAAGCTGGGCAACTTCAAGGTGGCCAACATGATCATGCTGGGGGCCTACATCAAGGCCACCGGCGCCCTCAAGCTGGACACCCTCAAGGAGATGCTGTCCAATATCTTCACCGGCCCCAAGGCACACCTGGTGGAGCTGAACATGCGCGCCCTGGAGGTGGGGGCCAACTACGTGAATTAGGACGGGGGACGGGACGGAAGACCTGGAGACCGGGAGACGAGGAGACGATGGGGGATTTCATCCCCCATGCCCCCAGCCCGGGGAGTTCCTCCCCGGACCCCGGAATTGTTCTAAGGAATGTCACTTGATTCGTTTCAGTTGACTGATAAAGAAGCCAGTGGTTGCCAAACTGCTGGCTTTTTTCTGCCTTTTTGAAGGGGTGATGCAGATTGTCTGCTATACTTGAATAATCATAGCGTGTGGGTTGCATGCGGTTGTCTGTCTGCAACCCCGTAACAGGAGGTTGTCATGTCTGTACAATCCGTGCGGGAATATTTAAAGCCTTATGGCCTTGATCACCTGATTATGGAGTTTGATGTCTCCAGCGCCACCGTGGCCCTGGCCGCCCAGGCCGCCGGGGTACCGGAAGCGCAGATCGCCAAGACCCTCTCCTTCAGGGGCCCGGAGGGCGGCGCCCTGCTGGTGGTCTGCCCCGGGGATGCCCGCATCGACAACCCTAAGTTCCGCGCCGCCTTCGGCACCAAGGCCCGGATGCTCTCCCCGGAGGAGGCCGTTGACCTCACCGGCCATGCCGTGGGTGGCGTATGCCCCTTTGCCTTGAAGCCCGGGGTTGCGGTGTACCTGGATGAGTCCCTCCGGCGCTTTGACACCGTCTACCCCTCTGCCGGCAGCGATGCCAGCGCCATCCCCTTAACCCCGGCGCAGCTGGAACAGGCCACCGGCGGCACCTGGGTGGATGTGTGCAAAATCCTGGAAACTATATAAAACGTATGCATGACACAACGACAGATTTGATTCTGGTCCAGCCATCATCTGACATGGAACAAGCAATCTGGGATTACCGCCAAGAGTTTCTGAACCGCCAGGAAAACCGCATCAATGGCAGTTGCGGTCTGCATACCTTTGAGGCTTTCGACACTTGGCTGCAAAGTCAACAGCATTGTGAGCAAGCAAACATCCAGGGATGGCGTCCATGCCAGCACTTTTTTCTTCATCCGGCAATCAGACCATAGAATCATCGGTTCCATTCAATTGCGTCACAGCCTGACCCCGGAATTGGAGCAACACGGCGGACACATTGGTTATGCAATTCGCCCTTCTGAGCGTGGAAAGGGATATGGTTCAGCACAGCTTCTGCTGGTTTTGGAAGAAGCAAAGGCCTTGTGGATACCTCGGGTGATGATCTCCCGTGACCAAACAAACACCGCTTCCAAAAAAACAACCCAATCCTGTGGCGGGGTGTTGGCCCGGGTGGATGAATACCAAGGAATACCCCAGGCCATCTACTGGATCAACCTGTCCCAGAAAAGCCTTTAGCCTTGAATGCAAAAAGCCGCATACAAGGGCAGGGTTTTGATGCTGTTTTCATATCCAAAGTTCTTAGCGGACAGTTTGATGGCATATGCCGGCTTGTAGGCATCCATGTAGACCTTCAGGCTCTTGGCACGGGTGTTATCGGCGCTTTTCACCTCGATGGGGATTAGCTGACCTGATAGCTGAATCACAAAATCCACCTCTGCACTTCGGTCACTGCTCCAAAAATAGGTGTGATGTCCCCCAGCCGCCAGCTGCGTCTGGGCGTAATTCTCCACAAGTCCGCCCTTATAGTCATTGATGCTGTCTGAAGCAAACAGAACATCCTCTGCACGCAGGTCCATCAGGGCTGCCAGGAGCCCCAAGTCCGCCAGGAATGTTTTGAAGGTATCGATGTCCCGGTAGTTGTGAAGGGGCTTTTTGCCTTGCTCCACACGGAACACCTGATGGATGATACCTGACAAAACCAGCCATTCTATGGCGCCTTCAAACTCTGCTGCCCGGCCGCCTTTTTTAATCAGCTTGTATTGAAAACGCGTGTTTTCTTTAGAAAGCTGCACCGCCAGGCTGTCAAAAGTTTGGCGGGTTTTCCTTACCTCGGCTGTGGTGCTGTATTTGCTCATATCGTTCAGATAGGCTTGAAGGATGTTGTGCTGCAGGTTGCGGATCAGGTTAAAATCCCTGGTGTTTGCATATTGCAACACAACTTCCGGCATGCCGCCCACCACCAGGTACTGGCGATACAAAGCCATGGCAGCCTCATGAAGAACCGCTGGCATGGGCTGGTTTTTCTCATAGCAAATACGGATTTGCCGGACAAGGTCCTCTTCGCCCATGGCCCAGAGAAATTCCTCCAGGTTCATGGGGTGCATCGTCATCAGGTCCACCTTGCCAACAGGGAAGGAATACTCCTTCCGCTGGACTGCCACCCCCAAGAGGCTGCCGGCAGCGATCACATGAACGTCCGGCGCTTCCTCGCAGAAGTATTTTAATGAAGTTAACGCACGCTCGCATGCCTGCACCTCATCAAAGATGACCAGGGTTTTCTCCCGGATGATGGTTTCCCCGCTCAAATGGGACAGGAGGGGCAAAAGA
>ENA-UOUL01001476-UOUL01001476.1-bioreactor-metagenome-genome-assembly--contig:-NODE-1476-length-32377-cov-5.886625_pt1 | contig 32377 bp, 30 predicted proteins | sample MGYA00249838_ERZ747220 | MGnify/ENA primary metagenome ERZ747220 (study PRJEB28778, sample SAMN05720191) | bioreactor metagenome | isolation source: Anaerobic biogas reactor | place: USA:Washington... | reverse complement strand
CAAAGCAGATATCCCCAATAAAGTCATTTTGCACTTGATTAAACAATTCACTTCAAGAAAAAAGAAGCGTACCCCCGTTTCCCCGCCCTTACCACACCTCCACCTCCCAGGCGACGATCTCGGCGTCGGTGTTGCCGGCGACGAAGCGGTACAGGTTTTCTTCGATGCTGTCGGCCTGGGCGCTGTCGAAGGCCAGGGCGGCGATGGTGAGTTCAATCAGGGTGTGCAGGTCCTGGGCGCCGGACTCCACGGCGGAGACGTTGAAGGTCTGCCGCAGTTTGTGGAGCAGGGGCTTGGTGACGGAGCGCTTGTCCTTGAGGCCCTGGCACCAGGGCGCCCGGAGGCGAAGGGTGACGGTGAGGATGATCATCAGGGCTGGTCGTCGTTGATTTCAAAGACGTGGAGGAAGGCTTCCCGGGCTTCCTCGGAGCGCTCGTAGGGCACGTAGATCTTGTAGGATTCAAAGATGTCCCCGGCGGAGAGGGTGAAGCCGGTGCCCAGGGTGGCCAGGGCGTTGAAGGGGATCTCCGTGGCGGAGAAGGCAATCTGCAGGGCATTGCGGAGGCGTCCTGGCAGTTCGCCGATGTAAATGGGGTCCTGGGGGTCCAGGGGCGTGCCCTTCTTCTTGCAGTCGGGGCAGGCCGCCTCCTGGTAGGCCCTGCGGCAATGGGGGCAGTAGTGCAGGTTTGCGGTGTCCATGGCTTCCTCCTCCCGGGTTTCCTTCTCATCCTCCGGCAGCTCCCGCAGCATGAACACCATGTCCAAAACGCGGCTGCCGTCCTCCTGATTGGGGGTGAAGCGCTGGTCCTGGTAGCGCTCCATCACCCATTGGCGGCCCTCGCTGTCCGGCCGGGGGGAGGTGAACTGCTCCCGGAGGGCTTCCACGCAGGCGTTTTCATGCCAGTAGATGTCGGGCTCCTGGCCCCGGACCAGGCAGACCCCCAGTTCCATCCCGGGGACCGGGATGCTGTCAAAGCCGGCGGGCACGGGGCTGTCCGGGGGCAGGAACATGCCGATCCAGTATTCAAAGGGGCTGGCGCTGCTGTGGCGCATCAGGCCGATGACGCTGTCCGCCTCCGGGAACCGGGCCAGCCAGTCCGGGGTCATAAGGGCCATGAGGGGCTGGAAGCGGCTATGCTCAAACCAGCCCCGCCACAGGTGGGCAAAGCTGCCGTCCACCTTGTGCTGGGCGCCGTACCGGATGCCCACAAAGCGGCTCTGTGGTGCTATTTCCTTGTAAACCTTGATGATTTCAGGCATGAAGAGCCCTCCGCGGTTTAATCTTGGCCGCCCAGGACGATTTTATCAATCCGGCCCAGCTCCTCCGCTGTGAAGGCTGCGCCTTCCTGGGCGCCCGCGCAGTCCTGAATCTGGGACAAGCGGCTGGCTCCGATGATGACCGAGGCGGTGACGGGGCTCTTGTGGAGCCAGGACAGGGCCATCTGGGCCAGGGTCTGGCCCCGCTCCCGGGCCAGTTCGTTCAGGGCGCGCACCTGCTCCAGCTTTTCTGATGTGATGTGGTCGGTCTTTAAGAAGATGCTGGCGCCGGCTGCCCGGGAATCCGCCGGGATGCCGTTTAGGTAGCGGTCGGTGAGCAGGCCTTGCTCCAGGGGGGAGAAGGGGATGGCGCCCACGCCTTCCTGTTCCAGCACCTGGTAGAGGCCTTCTTCGGGGCGCCGGTCAAACATGTTGTAGCGGGGCTGGTGGATGAGGCAGTGGATGCCTTCTGCTTTCAACAGATCGATGGCCTGCTTGGTGCGCTCGGGGCCGTAGTTGGACAGGCCCACGTACAGGGCTTTGCCGCTGCGGACGGCCTGCACCAGGGCGCTGACGGTCTCCTCAAGGGGCGTGTCCGGATCCGGGCGGTGGGAGTAGAAGATGTCCACATAAGAAAGGCCCATGCGTTTCAGGCTCTGGTCCAGGCTGGCGATCATCTGTTTGCGGCTGCCCCACTCGCCGTAGGGGCCTTCCCACATGTAGTAGCCGGACTTCGTGGAGACGATGATCTCGTCCCGGTGATGCATCAAATCCTGGCTCAGCACGCGGCCGAAGGTTTCCTCGGCGCTGCCGGGCACGGGGCCGTAGTTGTTGGCCAGGTCAAAATGGGTGATGCCCAGGTCAAAGGCGCCCAGGATCATCTCCCGGCTGTTGCTGTGGGGGAAGAGGCTGCCGAAATTATGCCACAGGCCAAGGGACACATAGGGCAGCTTCAGCCCGCTGTTGCCCACCCGTTTGTAGGTCATTTTTTCGTAGCGCTTGGGGTTTGCTGTATACATATTTCCTCCTTGCCGGTTCTGTGTGGTTTGTCGTTGCCGTCCCTTGCAGTATACCACCAAAATGGGTATATTGAACGAAAATACGGCGTTTCTACGCGTTTGGAGCAAGCAATGAAATTTGTATCCTGGAATGTCAACGGCTTTCGTGCGGTGCTGAACAAGGGCTTTGATGAGGCCTTCATCAGCCTGGACGCGGACTTTGTCTGCCTGCAGGAGACCAAGATGCAGCCGGGCCAGGCCCAGTACGACCCGCCCGGCTATGAGGACTACTGGCACTCGGCCCAGCGGAAGGGCTATTCCGGCACGGCGGTGTTCACCAGGCACGAGCCCAAGTCCATCGTCTTTGGCCTGGAGGAAAACCATATGGACGAGGGCCGGGTGATGACCCTGGAATACCAGGATTTCTACCTGGTGAACGCCTATGTGCCCAACGCCCAGCCGGAGCTGGCGCGCCTGCCCTACCGGGAGGCCTTCGAGGACGACATGCGGGCCTACCTGATGGCCCTGGACAAGAAAAAGCCGGTGATCTACTGCGGGGACCTGAACGTGGCCCACCAGGAGATCGACCTGAAATACCCCCGCCAGAACCGGGGAAACCCGGGCTTCTCCGACCAGGAGCGGGCCAAGATGACCGCCCTTCTGGCCTCAGGCTTCACCGACACCTTCCGCCACCTCTACCCGGACAAGACCGAGGCCTACAGCTGGTGGAGCTACCGGGCCAACGCCCGGGCCAACAACGCCGGCTGGCGGATTGACTACTTCCTGGTGAGCAACCGCCTGCGGGACAAGATCCAGGCGGCGGACATCAAGAGCCAGATCTACGGCTCCGACCACTGCCCCGTCACCTTGGAGATTGACTTGTAACCGGATTCACCAATTTTAAAAGCCCGGGGTGAACATTGCGTCACCCCGGGCTTTGGTCTGGCTTATTCCTCCCACCTTCGCACCAATTCGTTGATCTGCCGGGCCAGCTTCTCCTTGAGCTTGTTGGAATAGCCCTGGCTGTCCTGCACCAGGGCGGTGAGGCGGCCCAGGGCCTCCTGCACCAGGTTGTCCCGCCGGGCGATTTTCTGCTGCTTTTTCATGCCCTTGTCCACCAGCTGACGGCTGCCGGCGCCCACCTGGGCCTCCTGGGCCAGGTTCCATTCGTCGCCGGAATAGGGCACTTCGGTCTGCAGCCCCCGCTCATTGAGGAGGCTGGCGAAATGCAGGGCCACGTTTTCCTCCCCGTGGGCCACGAAGACCTTTTGGGGCTTGGGCTCAAAGCTGTCAATCCAGGTGAGGAGGCCCGCCTGGTCCGCGTGGCCGCTGATGGCGTGCAGCGCCCGGATCTCCGCCTTCACCGCGATGGTCTCGTTGAAGAGGCGCACGGTCTTCTCCCCGTCGTACAGCTGCCGGCCCAGGGTGCCCACGCTCTGATAGCCCACAAACAGGATCGTGCACTCATGGCGCCACAGGTTGTGCTTCAAATGGTGGCGGATGCGCCCGGCCTCCGCCATGCCGGAGGCGGAGATGATGACGCAGGGCCTGGTTTCGAAGTTGATCTGCTTGCTTTCTTCCGCCGTCACGCAGATGCGCAGGTCCGGGAAGGTGATGGGGTTGATGCCGCTGCGCAGCAGCCCCTGCATCTCCTCGTCAAAGGCCTCCGGGTCGCTGTCCAGGAAAATGCTGGTGGCCTTGATGGCCAGGGGGCTGTCCATGTACACCGGGAAGCCGTCATGGCCCTGAACCATGCCTTTTTCCTTGATCTCCCGCAGGAAATAGAGGATCTCCTGGGAGCGGCCCACCGCAAAGGCGGGGATCACCACGTTGCCCCCCCGGTTGAAGGTGGCTTGGAGCACCTCACTGAGGTTCTTCAGGTAGTCCGGCCGGTCCCCGTGGAGGCGGTCCCCATAGGTGGACTCCATCACCACGTAGTCGGCAGTCTTCAGGTACTGGGGGTCCTTGATGATGGGCTGGTTTAAGTTGCCGATGTCCCCGGAGAACACCAGGGTCTTTGTGACCCCGTCCTCGGTTAGCTCCAGGGTGACGCTGGCGGAGCCCAGCAGGTGGCCGGCGTCGGTGAAGGTGAGCACGCAGCCGGGCAGGATTTCCCGCGGCACCCCGTAGTGGAGGGGGGAGAATAGGGTCAGGGCGCGCTGGGCGTCCGCCTGGGTGTAGATGGGCTCATAAGGCGCGCCGCCGGAGCGCTGGGCCTTGCGGTTTTGCCACTCGGCCTCGGTCTCCTGGATGTGGGCCGAGTCCATCAGCATGATGTCGCACAGCATCTTGGTGGAGGGGGTGGCGTGGATGACGCCGTTAAAGCCCCGCTTCACCAGGGCCGGCACCATGCCGGAGTGGTCGATGTGGGCATGGGTCAGCACCAGGGCATCCACCTGGTAGGGGTTCACGGGCAGTTCCTGGTTGACGTAGGTGTCCCGGCCCTGCTCCATGCCGCAGTCAATCAGCACGTGCTTGTCGTGGATGGTCACCAGGTAGGAGCTGCCGGTCACCTCCCGGGCGGCACCCAAAAACATGACGTTCATACGCCCTCCTGTCAGGGGTTGATGTTGATTTCCAGGTCCAGGTCCTTATTGGCTTCCTCTTCCCTGGCTTCCTTTTCAGTATAAAGCTGGTACAGATGGTAATACAAGCCCTGCTGCCGGATCAGCTCCTCGTGGCTGCCGCTTTCCATCAAGCCTTCGTCGGTGAGCACCCAGATGACGTCGGCATTGCGGATGGTGGTGAGCCGGTGGGCGATGGTGAGGGTGGTGCGGCCCTGGGCCAGCTCCTCCAGGGACTGCTGCACCAGCATCTCCGACTCGTTGTCCAGGGCGCTGGTGGCCTCGTCCAGCAGCAGGATGGGGGGATCCTTCAGGAAGACCCGGGCGATGGACAGGCGCTGCTTCTGCCCGCCGGACAGCTTCACCCCCCGCTCGCCCACATAGGTGTCATAGCCCTGGGGCAGGTCCATGATGAACTGGTGGGCCCCGGCCCGCCGGGCGGCCTGCTCCACCTCCGCCATGGTGGCCCCGGGCCGGCCGTAGACGATGTTGTCAAAGACGGTGCCGGAGAAGAGGTACACGTCCTGCTGCACGGTGCCGATGGCGCCCCTGAGGGACTTGAGGGTGAGGGCGCGCACATCCTGCCCGTCGATTAAGACCCGGCCCTCCGTCACGTCATAAAAACGGGGGATCAGGTTGCACAGGGTGGTCTTGCCCGAGCCGCTGGGCCCCACCAGGGCCACGTTCTGGCCGGCCGGCACAAAGAGGTCCACCTTGTCAAGCACGCTGGGGCCGTCCTGGGTATAGCGGAAGGTGACCTGGTCCAGGGTGATCTCCCCCCGGATGTCTTTGAGGTCTGTGGCCCCGGGCAGGTTGGTGATCTCCAGTGGGGCGTCCATGATTTCAAAGAAGCGCTCGATGCCGGTTAAGCCCCGCTGGTACTGCTCCATGAAGTTCACCAGGCGGGTGACGGTGTTGAGGAGCAGGTTGATGTAAAGCAGGTAGGAGGCAAACTCCCCGGGGGTCAGTTCCCCCCGGGACAGGAAGATGGCGCCGGCGATGATGACCAGCAGGTTCATGACGCCGTTTAAGAGCCGGGTTGTGGCATGGAAGCCCGCCATCACCCGGTACTGTTTTTTCTTCAGGTGCAAAAAGGTGCGGTTGCCTTCTTCAAACTTGTAGCTTTCCAGGTCCTCATTGGCAAAGGACTGCACCACCCGCATGCCCAGCAGGCTGTCCTCGGCCTGGGCGTTGATTTCCCCCAGCTGGTGCCTCACCGCCTTGAAGGTGTCCCGCATCCTGCCGTTGAACAGGAAGATGGACAGCATCATGGCCGGCAGCGCCAGGAAGATGATGATGGTGAGGGTCAGGTTCATCTGGGAGAGGATCACAAAGCTCACCACCAGGTTCACCAGGCCGATCAAAAACTCCTCCGGGCAGTGGTGGGCAAATTCCGTCACATCAAACAGGTCGCTGGTGATTCGGGCCATGATCTGGCCCACCTTGGTATCGCTGTAATAGGAGAAGGACAGCTGGGCCAGGTGGGCAAAGAGGTTGGAGCGCATGTCCCGCTCGATCTTGGCCCCCATGATGTGGCCCTGGGACTGCATGTAATACCGGCTGCCCGCCTCCAATAGCAGCAGGCCCACGTACAAGGCGCCCAGCTTCAAAACGATCTCCAGGGTGATGCTGCTGGCGTCAGACACCGCCAGGTCCGTGATCTGCCGCACAATCAGGGGGAAGACCAGGGCACAGACGGTGGTCAACAGGGCGCAGACCATGTCCAGGGTGAGGATGCCCAGATAGGGCCGGTAATAGGGGATGAAGCGCCGAAGCAGGGCGCCGGTCCTGCCTTTGTTGTCAGGTGTCGGGTTCATTGATTGTCCTTTCAAGGGTGTTGGTTTATGGCCCCGGTTCCAGCAGGGAGAAGCCGCCGGGCTCCCCTTCCTGATGGGGCTCAATGAAGAAGGCGGCTTCCGGGGTGATCAGGGCATACAGGGTTTTGCCGGCCACCCGGGCTTCCAGCATCTGATAGCCCAGCAGGGCCTTGCTGCTGGCCACAAAATCCGCCTCCTTGGGCAGGATGGCCCCGGCGGCGGAGGCGGGGCGCACCCCCTGCACGGTGGCCGCAGCCCCCTGCAGGGTGACCACCCGGGCCCGGTAGGTATGGTAATGAATATCTTCCGTCCTGCCCAGGGAAAAGCCCTCCGGCAGTGGCAGGGCCACGCCGAAGGCGTCCGCCACCGCCTGTGCGCTGGCGCTCTCCAGGCTGTCCCGGGGGAGGAGGGGGGCTAAAGGGGCCTCCACCACAAAGCTGTCGCTGCGCTTGCTCTCCTCGTCTTCCATCATCACGGCAAAGACGTAAAACACCGCCATCACCAGGAGGGAGAGGAGGAGGGCCAGCAGCCGTTGAAAAAATCTCATGGGTGTTGTCCTTATCGCAGCTGGGCACGGATGTCGACCCCCAGCAGGGCGTCCAGGGCCTGGGTGTCCCCCTGGGCGTGTTCGTAGAAGGCCCGGTAGAAGGCCTTGGCCAGGGGGATGCTTTCTGCAGGGCTTAAGAAGGGGGAGGAAAGGATGTTCATCACGATGTCCCGGGCGGGCACCGCCAGGTAGCGCTGGAGGCTGCCCTTTAAGGAGATGCCGAAGACCCGGGGGGCGTGGCTGGTGTCCGGCGCCACAAAGATGCGCATGTAGGCCCGGGACAACTCCAGCAGGTAGTCAGCCAGAAACTGGTCCGGGGCGTCGGTGAGGGCCAGGCAGCGCTTCAGGCGCTCCCCGTCAAACAGCCCCCGGATCATCTCCTGCTGTGCGGTTTCCCCGTGCTGCTCCGGGTGCTCAAAGGCGTGGAGGGCGTAGCAGGGGATGACGGACAGGTCCATGGTCCTGGGGCTGCGCTCGTGGAGCCGCCCGTGCAGCAGCAGCCTGCGCTGCACGGCCAGGTCCTCCGGCGCCAGGGCTTCCGCCCGGGTCAGGGCCTGGTAGACCACCTGGGGGTCCTGCTGCACATCCGCTTCAAACAGCAGCTCCTCAAGGCTCAACAGGTCCAGGTTTTTTGGCTGTTTCCGTGCTGAAAAAAAGCCCATGACCCCTCCTTCTTTCCTTGATTTCACTGTGCAATACTACCACGCCCGGCCCGTATTGACAACAATGGGGCCCCTGTGCTATTTTGACTCCGTGCCCTGATGGCACAGGGGTGCTGGCGTCAGCCGGCTGAGATCGGGCCCCGCCCGGAACCCTCATACCTGATCCGGATAATGCCGGCGTAGGAAAGCAGTTTTCAAACAGGCGTCTTGCTTTCCGGCAAGGCGCTTTTCCTTGCAGGCAGGAAGCGCATCAAGACCTATCAGCATTCAAGGAGGAGCATCCCATGACCACCCGTACCCGCACCACCGTCACCACCCAGCGCCTGCTGGAAAGCGCCATCATGATCGGCATCGCCACCGTCATCAACGAGTTCATCACCTTCAAAGCCCCCTGGGCCTTCGGGGGCAGCGTCACCCTGGGCAGCATGATCCCCCTGGTGCTCATCACCTGGCGCTGGGGCAGCAAGCAGGGCCTGTTCACCGCCCTGGTCTTTGCCATCATGCAGATGATCATCGGCGTCAAAAACGTGGCCTACGGCCAGAACGCCTTCCAGGTGGTGGCCATTGCCCTGCTGGACTACATCGTGGCCTACACCGTCTACGGCCTGTCCGGCCTGTTCAGGGGCAAGACCAGGAGCCACACCCTGGCCCTGGGGGCCGGCATCCTGCTGGCCTGCCTGCTGCGCTTCCTGTGCCATTTCGTGTCCGGCTGGCTCATCTGGGACGCCCTCTGGCCCAACAGCGAAGGCATGTCCGGCGCCCTGTACTCCCTGGTGTACAACGGCGGCTACATGCTGCCGGAAACCGCCATCGCCCTCACCATCGGCCTGATGCTCTTCCTGCCCTTAAAGCGCTTCTGGCTGGGGGAGGACATCAAAGCCTGATCAATCAAATCCATTGTACACACCGCCCCTTACGGGCGGTTTTTTGTTGACAATACAGGCTGTTTTCGGTACTTTATAAGCAGGCACAAACACATCCCGAATTTCAAATGCTTCTTTTCCTGTGCCGGGACGGACAACACAACAGGAGGACAGGTCCATGCCGCGATTCATCCCTGAACCCTACCGCATCAAGATGGTGGAGCCCATCAAAATCACCACCCGGGCCGACCGGGAACAGGCACTGAAGGAAGCCGAATACAACATGTTCCGCCTGAAGGGTGAGGACGTCTATGTGGACACCCTCACCGACTCCGGCACCAACGCCATGAGTGACGCCCAGTGGTCCGCCATGATGCTGGGTGACGAGGCCTATGCCGGAGGCAAAAGCTATTACAAGCTCATGGAGGCCACCAAGGACATCTTCGGCTACGAGTTCACCCAGCCGGTGCACCAGGGCCGCGCGGCAGAGAAGGTGCTGATGCCCATTTTCCTCCACAAGGGCAAGTATGCCATCGCCAACCTGTTTTTTGACACCACCAGGGCCCATGTGGAAATCGCCGGCGCCCGCTGCCTGGAGGCCTGCAACCCCGAGGCCCTGGATTCCCAGCTGCGGGCTCCCTTCAAGGGCAACATGGACATTGAAAAGCTGGAGGCCCACATCCTGGACAAAGGGCCGGAAAACATCGGCATGGTGGTGATGACCATCACCAACAACTCCGCCGGCGGCCAGCCCGTGTCCCTCCAAAACATGCGGGACACCGCGGCCATCTGCCGGAAATACGGGATTCACCTCAACATCGACGCCGCCCGCTTCGCCGAAAACGCCATGTTTGTGAAGCTCCGGGAGCCGGAGTGCGCGGACATGTCCATCCGGGAGATCACCCGGACCTTCTTCGCCCTGGCGGACACCTTCACCATGTCCGCCAAGAAGGACACCATCGTGAACATGGGGGGCCTCTTGGGGGTGAAGGACGGCAACGCGCCCTACATCCTCAAGATCAAGGCCAACTGCATCTCCTTTGAAGGCTTTTACACCTACGGCGGCCTCAACGGCCGGGACCTGGAGGCCCTCCGGGTGGGCCTGTACGAGGGCATGGACGAAAACTGGCTGCGCTACCGCCTGGGCACCATGGAATACATGGGCGCCCGCCTGGATGAGATGGGCATCCCCTACCAGGCCCCGGCCGGGGGCCACGGCATCTTCCTGGACGCCGCCCGCTTTTATCCCCAGCTGCCCTATGATGAGTTCCCGGGCCAGGTGCTGGCCATCGAGCTGTACAAGGAGTGCGGCCTGAGGACCTGCGACATCGGCAGCTACATGATGGGCAACGACCCGGACACCGGGGAGCAAATCAAGTCCCAGAACGAGTTCACCCGCCTGGCCATCCCCCGCCGGGTCTACACCCAGTCCCATTACGACATGGTGCTGGAGGGCATCGAGGCGGTGTGGAAGAACCGGGCGGCCATCAAACACGGCTACCGCATCACCTGGGAGCCCCCCATCCTGCGCCACTTCCAGGCCTCCCTGGCGCCGATTGCGGGCTAAGCCCCACCGAACAAGGAAAAAACAGCCCATCCCTGGACATCCCCTTCCTGCCCGGGCCATAATGACCCAATCAGCCGCAGATACATGAAGGAATGTCCAGGGATTTTTATATCCTTCCGTGCCCTGCCGGATGAAAACTTGAAAGGAGACTCCCCACATGACGGACAACAAGAACACGCTCCAACCTGATCTGTCAAAACCCCGGGACCAATTCCGCTCGCGGATTGGTTTCATCCTAGCCTGCGTCGGATCCACCTTAGGCATGGGCGACATCTGGTTGTTCCCGTACAGGGTGGGCCAGTTTGGCGGCGCAGCCTTCCTGATTCCCTATTTCCTCTTTGTGGCCTTCATCGGCTACATCGGCATTGTGGAGGAAACCGCCCTGGGCCGGGGGACACGCTCCGGGCCCATCGGCGCCTTTGCAGAGGCCCTGCGCCAGGCCAAAAAGAACCCGGTGATCGGCAAAATCCTGGGCTGGATCCCGGTTTTAGGCTCCTTTGGCATCGCAGTGGGCTACACCGTGGTGGTGGGCTGGATCCTGCGCTACACCGTGGGCTCCATCACCGGCGCCCTGATGACCAACGAGGTGGGGCCCTACTTCGGCCAGATTGTGGGCAGCCTGGGCAGCCTGCCCTGGCACGCCATAGCTATGGCTATCACCGTGGCGGTGCTGGTTGCCGGGGTGTCCCGGGGCATCGAGGTGGTGAACAAGGTGATGGTGCCCATGATCTTCGTGCTCTTCATCATCTTCGGCATCCGGGTCTTCACCGTGCCGGGCAGCCTGGAGGGCCTCAAGTTCCTGGTGACACCGGACTTCACCAAGCTGGCCCAGCCCAACACCTGGGTCTTCGCCCTGGGCCAGGCCTTCTTCAGCCTATCCCTGGCCGGGAGCGGCACCGTCATCTACGGCAGCTATTTAAGCGACAAGGAGGACGTGCGCAAGGCGGCAAAGCATGTGGCGGTGTATGACACTCTGGCCTCGGTGCTGGCCACCGTCCTCATCATCTCTGCCGCCTTCGCTTACGGCAAGGACCCAGGCGCCGGGCCGCCCCTGCTCTTCCTCACCATGACGGAGGTGCTCCAGGCCCTGCCAGGCGGCCGCATCTTCTCCATCCTCTTCTTTGTGGCCATCACCTTCGCCGGCATCACCTCCCTCATCAACCTCTTTGAAACCCCGGTGGACGCGGTGAAATCCGTCTTCAAGCTGCCCCGCTGGGCCAGCGTGCTCATCGTGTGCGGCCTGGCCTTTGTGGTGGGCCTGCCCTTTGAAAACGCGGACAACCTGGGCCAGCTCATGGACATCGTCAGCATCTACATCATCCCGGCCGGCGCCCTCCTGGCCGCCATCATGTTCTTCTGGTTCTGCTCCAAAGACTGGGTGCTGGAGGAAATCAACAAGGGCGCCCTGGAACGCAAGGCGGGCAACGGCTTTTATTACTACGGCCGCTACGTCTTTGTGGGGGTCACTGTGCTGGTGTTTGTGGTGAACCTGTACTATGTGCTTGTGCTGAAGCAGGGGGCGATTGGCTAAGCCAGAAGCTCCACCTGATAAAGGGCCTTCGGGCCCTTTTTTAGTGTCGACAAAGTGTCTGCGGACACTTTGTCGATTGGGAGGAACGGGCATTTTCCATTGGTCGCTGCGCTCCCGGTCATGGAAAATGCGCGGAATGGTTTGCTGCGCAAACCGCCCCGCCCGCCCGGCAGAGCCGGGCGAGACGATTTCACTCAGAGGGCTGTGCCCTCTGAAACTCCCCTTTGATATGGTTTATCTTCATTCGGAAGGGCCTCCGGGCCCTTTTTTTGTCATGATTGATGGGCTTTCAGAAAATATGCTATACTGCGCCCATGGAACAGCAAGGGAAGGGCGCATCCCATCCCCATGCCGGGCACAGGGCCCGGCTGCGGGAGCGCTTTTTGCAATCAGGGCTCACCGGCTTCGCGCCCCATGAGGCGCTGGAGCTGCTGCTCACCTTCGCCATCCCCCGCCAGGACGTGAACCCCCTGGCCCACGCGCTGCTGCGCCACTTTGGCTCGTTCCACCGGGTGCTCCAGGCCTCTGTGAAGGACCTGCAGACGGTGCCGGGCATCGGCCCCCATGCAGCCTCCCTGATTGCGCTGCTGCTGCCCCTGTTCCGGCTGTACCGGGAAGGCCTGGTGCAGGACGGGGGCGACCGGCTGGAAGGGAACGCCCTCATCCGCCGCTGCCAGGCCCTCCTGATGGGGGAGACGGTGGAGCGCTTCATGGTGCTGTCCCTGGACGCCCGGGGCCACTTCATCACCAGCAGCCTGGTGTCCTCCGGGGATGAGGGGGAGACGGCGGTCTACCCCCGGCTGATTGCCAGGGAGCTGCTGCGGGCCGGGGCTGCAAGCTGCGTCCTGGCCCACAACCACCCCTCCGGCCTGGCCCAGCCCTCCCGGGCGGACCTTCAGATGACAAAGGCATTGAAAGACATCCTGGCTCCCCTCGCCATCACCCTGAAGGACCACATCATCATCGCAGGGGACGCGGCCTACAGCTTCGCCGGCAACGGGCAGATCTGATGCAAAAGGAGTACCTATGGCAAGAAACAGCAGGCCCGGGTGCATCACCCGGGTGTTCCGAATGATATTTACCCTTGTGATCCTGGGGGTCCTGGCCTTCATGGGCCTCTTTGGCCACCTCCTGTACAAGGAATACACCATCCCCCGGCCAGGCACCTACCACGCCATCGTGGTGCTGGGTGCCCAGGTGGAGCGGGACGGCAATCCCAGCGTGCAGCTCACCTGGCGGCTGGACAAGGCGTTGGAAATCTACCGGCAGCAGCCCATGCCCATCGTGGTCACCGGCGCCCAGGGGGCGGACGAGCCCGCCACCGAGGCCTCCGTCATGGCGGCCTGGCTGACGGACCGGGGCGTAAGGCCCGAGCATGTGCTGATGGATGAAAGCTCCTTCAACACCCGGGAAAACATCGAAAACGCCATCAAGCTGCTGGAAAACCGCACCATCGACATCCTGATTGTCACCAGCAACTACCACCTGCCCCGGGCCATGCAGATTGCACGGGACCTGGGTCTGAACCCCTCCGGGGTGGGCAGCCCCATCAAGGCGGAATACTGGATTAAAAACCACGCCCGGGAAACCCTGGCGTGGGGGAAATACCTGGTGCAGCGGTTCCTGCCCTTCCTGCCGATATAATTCTTACTCCAGAAAGCACATCTCATGCGCCAGGCACTGGGTCAACAGGGGCTGGCGCTTTTTGATGTCCCCCAGGGCCCACATCAGTTTGGTGACGGCGGCCTCGGTGGTCATGTCATGGGCGCCGTAGATGCCGGGCACCTGAAAGCCCTTGCCCACCTCGTAGATATTGAAATCCGCCTTCTCGTACAGGCACTGGGTGGTCACCAGGGTGATGACCCCGGCAGAGCTGATTTTCCGCAGGCTGTCGATCAGGTTGCGGCGGATGTAGTGCAGGCCCCCCAGGCCAAAGGCTTCCAACACCAGGCCCCGGTAGCCGGCTTTTAGGATGTGGTCGAAAATGTCCGGGTTGGTGCCCGGCATCATTTTCAGCAAAAAGACCTTGGGGTCGATGGCCAGGGGATCCTCCCCGGGGTCAAAGGCCGGGCAGGGGGCCGGCTCGTCCTCCAGGTGCAGGCCCACGGCATCAAAGGTGCCCACCGGGGGCAGGTTGATGGAATCAAAGGCGTCAAAGCCCAGGGTGCGCATCTTCACCGCCCGGGTGCCGTAAATCACCTTGTGCTGAAAGGCCACAAACACCCCCGCCCGGCCGGACAGGGCCATGGCAAAGGCCTCCCTGAGGTTGCCCGGGGCATCGGAATGGGGGTGGTGCAGGGGCAGCTGGGAGCCGGTGAACATCACCGGGATGGTGATTCCCGGCAGCATGAAGCTGAGGGCGGAGGCGGTGTAGGCCATGGTGTCTGTGCCATGGGTGATGACGATGCCGTCTGCATCCCGGGCAGCCTCCTGCACGGCCCTGGCCAGCAGCTGCCATTCCTCCGGCTGGATGTTGCTGGAGTCCAGCATGAACACGTCCTGCGCCTTCAGGTCTGCCAGGTCTTTCAGGCTGGGCATGAACTCCAGGATGCCCGCAGCCGTGGTCAGGGGCATGAGGCCCTGGTCGGTCTGCTGGCTGGCGATGGTGCCGCCGGTGGCCAAAAGCGTGATGCGTGGAAGCATGTGAAACTCCTTTTGCCTATTCAATGATGGGTGGGTATCAAGTGTTTTCAGTATAGCACCGGCCCCGGAAAGCTTCAAGGGCGTTAACTTGTGCCCGTTCCGGGTATACATGGGGTGACAACAGCATGTGCAGGTATGGCCTGATACAGATTGGAGGATTTAATGAAACTGGAAATTGGAAAACCCATCCCGGACTTCACCCTGGCGGACAACCAGGGCGGCACCGTGAAACTGTCCGACCTGAAAGGCAAAAAGGTGCTGCTGTCCTGGCATCCCCTGGCCTGGACCAGCGTGTGCACCGACCAGATGCGGGCCCTGGAGGCCAACCACAGCCGCTTTGAGGAGCTGAACACCATCCCCCTGGGCCTCAGCGTGGATGCAGCCCCCTCCAAGAAGGTGTGGGCCAATGTGTTGAGCATCAACAAGGTGAAGCTGCTGGCGGACTTTTACCCCCATGGCGCCGTGGCCAAGGAGCAGGGCCTCTTCCTGGAGGAGCTGGGGGCATCCGGCCGGGCCAACATCATCGTGGACGAGCAGGGCATCGTCCGCTGGATCAAGGTCTACGACGTGCCCCAGCTGCCGGACATCGAGGAAGTCTTTGAGGCCCTCAAGGCGCTGTAAGCACTTCTGGCCGCTTGCCCTTCCCGGCATCCCCGGGGAGGGCGCTTTTGGATGCAGGCAAAAGTTCAGGCCCGGGGTTTCATCCCCCATCCGGCGTGACATAATGAGAAGCGACCATGCAAGAGGAGGACAGTGCTATTTTTGATTTGTTTGGACGGGGCAACCGCACAACCATGATGGAGGCGGTGGCCGAAAAAGGGAAAAACCCGGGAGTGTGCATCATCGACGTCCGCACCCGGCAGGAGTTTTCCTGCGGCCATGTGCCCGGTGCCCTGAACGTACCCCTGGACCAGATCGGCCAGGTGCAGGAGCTGGTGCCTGACAAATCGGCGCCGGTCTACCTGTACTGCGCCTCCGGCGGCCGCAGCATGATGGCGGCCGGCATGCTCAAGCGCATGGGCTATGAGGGCGCCGCCAATGTGGGGGGCATCGGCGGCTACACCGGCCCCCTGGATACCGGCGCCTGAACCCGGGCCGCCACATGCCTTCGCCACAGAAGCAGCGGGGGCATTTTTTGTACCAAAGGAATACTTGACCGCCTGGCGGGCTTTTCATACCATCACAACAAGAGAAAACACCGGGAGGCAGCATGCAGGCCCAGGAAAGCAGACAATGGCAGAACCCCAGCCCCAAGGCCAGCCGCTTGATGCTGGTCACGGCTGTCATGGCCTTTGGCACCGTGGGCCTTTTTGTGCGGGCCATCCCCCTGCCCTCCTCAGAAATCGCCCTGTTCCGGGCCCTCATAGCCTTTTTGTTTCTGTCGCTCTTTCTGGGTGCCACCGGCCGCTTTGCCCAGCTGAAGCAGCAGCGCAGGCAGCTTAAGCGCTTTGCCGTCACCGGCGCTGTCATGGCGGTCAACTGGATGCTGCTGTTTGAAGCCTACCGCCACGCCACCATTGCCCTCGCCACCCTGGTTTATTATGCCGCCCCCACCTTCATGGTGCTGGCCAGCGTCCTTTTGCTCAAGGAGCGCCTCAGCCCCTGGCAAAGCTTCTGCTTCATCATGTCCACCCTGGGCCTGGTGCTGCTGCTGGGGGCCTCGGGCACGGCGGGGGGCAGCATGCAGGGGGTGCTGCTGGCCCTGGCTTCCGCCGTGCTGTACGCCGTAGTGGTGATGAGCAACAAGGCGGCCGGCCAGGTGGACGGCATCCTGCGCACCTATGTGCAGTTTGGGGCCGCCGTCCTTTTGATGGTGCCCTATGTGCTCCTCACCGGGGGCTTTCACCTGCACCAGCTGGACCTGCGGGGCAGCCTGTCCCTTTTGATTCTGGGCCTGTTTCACACCGGCTTTTGCTATTGCCTGTACTTCCTGGCCATCGTCAGGCTCAGGGGCCAGCAGGTGGCCATCATGAGCTACATCGACCCCTTGGTGGCGGTGCTGCTGTCGGTGCTGCTCCTGGGGGAGGCCATCAGCCCCTGGCAGCTGGCGGGCGGCGCCATCATGGCGGTGTTCGCCCTGCTCAACGAACGGACATAAGGAGGCGGTTTTATGGAGTTCTCGGTCAACCATCCAGTTTTGTACCTCATCGCCGGCATTGTGGTGGCCTTCGTCATCGCCCAGTCGGCCTTCTTCCTCGTCAAGGCCCTGCGCCAGGCCCGGAAACTGAACATGGAGGCCGCCGTCATCCGCAAGACGGTCTTTGCCAGCGCCCTGTTTTCCATCGCCCCCGCGGTGAGCATCCTGGTGGGGGTCATCACCTTAAGCCAGTTCCTGGGCCTGCCCCTGCCCTGGCTGCGGCTGTCGGTACTGGGGGCTGTCACCTACGAGCTGCCCGCCGCCACCCTGGCGGCCAGCACCATGGGGGCCACGGTGACGGAGACCATCACAAGGGCCCAGACCTTTTCCGTCATCGCCTGGGTGATGACGGCGGGCATCCTCTCCGGCCTCATCCTGGTGCTGCTGGGCCTGAAGAAAATCCAGGGGGGCATGAGCCGCCTGGGGGGCAAGGACCGGCGCTGGGGGCAGATCCTGTCGGATAGCCTCTTCCTGGGCATGATCAGCGCCTTTGTGGGCCTGCTGTTTGCCAAGGTGCGCCTGGGCCTGCCCGGCTTCATCCCCATTGCGGTGGCCCTGGTGAGCGCCCTGCTCATGGCCGTCTGCGGCCTTCTGATCAAGAAACTGAAATGGGACTGGCTCACCCAGTATGCCATGCCCATCTCCATGCTGGGGGCCATGGCCCTGGCCATCCCCATCACCGCCCTGATGGCTTAAGGAGGACAGCCACATGAAAGAAAAACAGACAAGCGTCGCCCTGTCCCCCTACCAGCGCAGCGTCCACCTGCATGGCCGCATCTGGGGCTGGACAGCCCTCACTCTGATGCTGATGGTGCCCCTGGCCATCAGCGTCTACTTCAACGCCTGGCCGCCCTTGACGGCGGTGTTCAAGGCCCTCTTGGGGGTGGCGCCCCTGTACTGGACGGTGGGCATCATCGAGGTCTTCACCTTTGTGCCCATGCTGGGCACCGGGGGCAGCTACCTGGGCTTTGTCACCGGCAACCTCACCAACCTCAAGGTGCCGGCGGCCCTCAATGCCATGGAGGCCGCCCGTGTCCGGGCCGGGACGGAGGAGGGGGATGTGATTTCCACCATCGCCATCGCTTCCAGCTCCATCGTCACCACCGTGATCATCGCCCTGGGGGTGCTGCTCTTGGGCAGCCTCCAGCCCCTGCTGGAGTCCCCGGCCCTAAAGCCAGCCTTTGACAACATCCTCCCCGCCATGTTCGGCGCCCTGGGGATGGTCTTCATCAGCAAAAACCCCAAAATCGCGGCCGCCCCCCTGGTGTTCATGGTGGTGCTCTTCCTCCTGGTGCCCTCCCTGTCTAGTAGCGTCAGCATCCTGGTGCCGGTTGGGGCAGCCATCGCCATCGGCGTGGCCCGGGTGCTGTACAAGAAGGGCCTGCTGGGGGAGGGGGGAAAGGACAGCCCATGATCGCCCTGTACATCGCCCTGGGCCTGCTGGCGGCCTTCCTCCTCACCATCATGGTGCGGGCGCTGCTGTTTGTGCCGCCCCGCCCGGTGACGGCGGCGGCAGGGGAGATGGAGATCGACCACCTGCGCCTCACCGCCAGCCTCCAGGCCATGGTCCGGATCCCCACCATCAGCTATGCGGAGGAAGGCCGGGCCGACCAGAAGCAGTTTGACCGCTTTGTGGGCCTGCTGCAGGACACCTACCCCAGGGTCTTTGCCCGGGCGGGTTTTCAGAAACTGGGCAAAAACGGCCTGCTGCTGCATCTCCCGGGGCAATCATCGGGCCATCCCTCCGTCCTCATGGCCCATTACGACGTGGTGCCGGTGGAGGAAGCCCTGTGGACCCACCCGCCGTTTTCAGGGGAGGTCATCGAGGGCGAGCTCTGGGGCCGGGGCAGCCTGGATACCAAATGCACCCTCATGGCCATCCTGGAGGCGGCAGAAAGCCTGCTGAAGGAAGGCTTCACCCCCAAACACGACCTCTATCTCTCCTTTGGCGGGGACGAGGAATGCCTGGGAGCCGACGCCGCCGCCATTGTGGATTACCTGGAGCAGCAGGGCATCCGCCCGGCCTTCGTCCTGGATGAGGGCGGGGCCATTGTGAACAACGTCTTCCCCGGGGTGTCCACCCCGGCAGCCCTCATTGGCATTGCCGAGAAAGGCAACGTCTTTGCAGACCTGGTGGCTACCGGCAAAAGCGGCCACGCCAGCGCGCCCCCGGCCAGCCAGGCGGTGGGCATCCTGGCCCGGGCCCTTCACCGCCTCCACCAAAAGCCCTTTCCCTTCACCCTCACCAAGGCCGCCCGGGAGCTCTTTGACACCCTGGGACGCCATTCCACCTTCCTGTACAAGCTGATCTTCGCCAACCTCTGGTGCTTTGCGCCCCTTTTGAACCTCATCTGCAAAAAGACCGGCGGCGAGCTCAACGCCCTGGTGCGCACCACCGTGGCCCAGACCCGGCTCTCGGCCAGCCCGGCCTACAACGTACTGCCCAATGAGGCCCGTGCCGGCCTCAATTTGCGCCTGATTTCCGGGGACAGCAAGGAGCAGGCCAAAGCCCGGCTGGCGCGCATCATCCGGGACCCGCGGGTAGCGGTGAATATCGACCGGGGCAGCGAGCCCTCCAGCGTCTCCCCTACCAAGGGTGAAGCCTGGGAGCGCCTCACCGGCGCCATCGCCGCCATCTATCCCAATACCATCATCTCCCCCTACCTGATGGTGGCCGCCAGCGACAGCCGGCATTTCTGCCGCATCAGCCAGCATGTCTACCGCTTCACCGGCCTGCCCTTAAGCCGGGCGCAGCTTCAGATGATCCACAGCCAGGACGAGCGAATTCCCATTGCCCTGCTGCCGGACCTGGTGCGCTTTTATGTCCAGGTGATGCAGCGGTGTTGACAGGATAACAGCGGTTTCAGGGGCTATTGCAGGCCATCCTGTGATTTTTGGCAAAATATTTACAATTTCATTACAAAAATACTTTTTCTTGGGCAACAAAAGGGCCTCCTCAACCGTCTAATAGATAAGGAGGTTAAATACCCTGCGTTTTTGTTGCCTGCGCGCAACACCTTGTTGCTTCTGTAACCCCATCTTGACACCACAAGAAGGAGGTAGAACCCATGAGAACCACATCCAAGCGAAAAAACAAAAAGCCTGCCCGGCCCTTCCGCGGCCTGGCCCTGCTGCTGGCCCTGTGCCTGCTGCCCCTGGTGCCCCTGCCGGCCCTGGCCCAGGAGGAGGTCAGCAACCTCTTTGGCACCGCCCTCTTGGAGCAGCCCCAGGCCTACACCGCCTATGAGATGGTGAAGGCGGTGGCCCGGGCGGGGGACACCCTGTACATCCGCACCACCAGCTATCTGTATACTTTTTCGCCCGGGGACACTGCCGCCAGGAAGCGGGTGCTCATGCCCAATTATCAGCACCGCCCGGACAGCCTGGAGGGGGCGGACCAGGAAGGGGCCCCCTACATCAAGGCCATTTTAAGCGATGGGGACAGCCTTTACGGCCTGGACCTGGCCGCCCAAAGCCTCTACACCCTGGCCATTGAGGGGGACAAGCTGGTGTGCAGCAATCCTGTGTCCCTGGACCTGTCAGCCTTTATCGAAGGGGAAGGCCGCTTCCAGCGGGTGCAGGACCCCCAGTGGAGCCTCATCACGGGGGCAGGCTCTACCTCCGCTTCTCCAACTATGAGGAGAAGCCGGCAGACCTCTACAGCTTTGACCTGAAAACCGGGGAGCGCAAGGAGCACCAGATTGCCCACCTGCAGGCCGCTTCTCCCTACAAGGACGGCAAGCTGATCGGATTGCAGTTCGACATCAACAACGCCTGGGATCAGCAAACCCAGGCCATGAAAAAGCCCGCCATCGTGGTGTTCAACCCAGCGGATGACAGCCTTCAGGAGGTGGGCAGCTTTACAAAAAATTCCGAAAACTCCGATGAATTGATGGGCGTGTACTACGATCCCCAGGAAGATGCTCTGTACACCTACACCGACACCGACCTCTATCGCTATGACGCCCCCTTCAAGCAGGAGCGGCTCATCGGCTATTTGCCCATGTACACCCTGTTCACCAGCAGCACCCAGGGCGGGGTGACCCCCCTGCCTGACGGCAGGCTGGCCATTGCCTTTGGCCACAACATCTTCCTGCGGGAGCGCACGGAAAAAGGCCTGGAGGGCTATGTGCCCCTGGTGATGGGGGCCGGCCTGGACATGATGGACGGCAGGGCCCTCATGCGCATTCTCAACAAGATGGACAAGGTGGTGCTGCGCCGCACCGATGAGGCCGTGGGCTATGTGGGCCCGGAGAAGCTGGCCGCCATGTTCCTGACCGGCCAGGTGGAGGTGGACATCATGCCCATCAACGCCTCCGCCTTTGACCTGGACAAGCTGATCACAAAAGGCTACCTCCAGGACCTTTCCGGCAACGCCCACATCCGGGACTATGTATCCACCTTCAGCCCCAACCTGCAGGATGCCTATGTGAAGGAGGGGAAAATCTATGCCGCCCCCGCCAACATGATGGTCCAGCCGGTGGCCTACAACGAGGAGGCCTTTAAAAAATCCGGCCTGCCCATCCCCGCCTCCTTTCCCGAATTGATTGATTTAACCGAGCGCTGGGTGAACGGGCTGCATGAGGAACACACGGATTTCCGGCTCTTTGGCGAAAGCAACTACAAGGAATACCTGCGCCGCCTATTCATCAACACCTACATCGACGCCCGGCTGGGAGCCAGGGAGGAATTGGTCTTTGACGCCCCGGCCTTCCGGGAGACCCTGCAGCGCATCGACAGCATCGACTTTGGCGATTTTGGCCTGGAAGCCAATTATGACGACCCGGGCTACCGGGCCATGATGGAGGAGATGCGGGATAAAAAACAGCTGATCATCAGCAACGAGGGCTATGAGCCCCAGTACATGACCGGCATCAACAACCAGGGGGAGCGCCGCCGCCTGCCCCTGAACCTCCCCTTAACGGAGGGGGGCAATTACTACAAAAGGGCGGACTTCACCATGCTCACCGTGCTGTCCACCACCAAACATAAGGAGGAGGCTGCCCGCTTTATCCAGTACTTCCTGGAGGACCAGGACCCCATTTTCACCATGGCCTTCAACCTGGAGGTTTCTGAGGACGTCCCCAACCCCGACTATGAGATGGCCATGAAGTTCAAGGAAAGAAAAATCAAGGCCATGGAGGAGGAGCTGAAAAAAGCGGAGGGCGCGGAGAAGAGCAACCTGGAGGAAAACCTGTCCTGGTACCAGAAGGACTATGAGAGCAGCAAGGAGCACCTGAAGTTTCTTGCCACCAAAGAGGACATGGACTTGATTCACGCCTACATCAAAACCCTCTTTCTGATGAACGGCCTGGGCAACGCCCAGTGGCTGGCCTATGCCCAGGACAACCAAACCCTGCAGCAATACTTCACCGGCGCCATCACCCTGGACCAGTTCATCAAGGTGATGGACGACAAAATGCGCCTGGTGCGGACGGAATACCAGTAACCCCAGCCCGAAAGCCTGATGGACGCCTGACGGCAGGCCCGCCTCCTTTGTGAGGCGGGTCTGTTATTTATCTGAAGAATGCGATATCCTGTAACTCCCTGACCCCCACAACACCCGAAGGAGCAAAGCGCCATGCCGCCCCAGACCCTCAGCATCCACTGTATGCAGCCCTCCCAGCTGTTCATCTCGGAGGAAAAACTCAAGCAGGTGCAGCAATGGTTCGACCCCCATGACCTCCGCTTCTTCCCGCCCATCCCCATCAAGGTGCTGGACGGCCTACTGGTAATGACCGACGGCCACACCCGGGCGGTGGCGGCCCTTGGGGCGGGGCTCACAGAACTGCCCATGGTCTGGGAAACGGAGGAACTGGACTGGGAGATGTACCAGGCCTGTGTGGCAGCCTGCCTGGAGCAGGGCATCACCAGCCCCGCAGCCCTGACGGCCCGCATTGTGAGCGCATCGGAATACCAGGAAAAATGGGATGGCTGGTGCGACAGGATGCAGGAAGAAATACGAGCCCGGAGGGTGGAAGCAGAGCAGCACCACAACGGTTAACCCGGCCAACATTTGAAAACAAAAGAAATACAAAGACAAACTGCGCTTTGCGGTGATGCCTAGAATGAAGATAAACCAAATCAAAGGGGGAGTTTCAGAGGGCACAGCCCTCTGAGTGAAATCGTATCGCCCGGCTCTGCCGGGCGGGCGGGGCGAATTGCGAAGCAATTCATTCCTCGCATGTTCGCCGGCCGGGAACGAAGTGACCAGGCGAACATGCCCGTTCCTCTTAAACGACAAAGTGTCCGCAGACACTTTGTCGACACCTAAAGGCGGGCTTCATGCAGGAAGGCCGCTTTGGGGACTGGGTCTCAGCAGGCTGCGCCCGCTGAAACCGCCCTTGATTTATTTTTTGAAGAGCCTGACCCTGACCGTTCAGGGATTGTCCGTTGTCTGGCCGTTTTCCTTCTCCAGGGGTTTGATGCCCCGCAACATCATCACGAACTGCAGGCTGCGCACCTGGTTGTTCTCCCCAGTGAAGGAGCGCAGGGGCAGGCCCTGCATGCGGTCCAGCATGTTGCGCATCAGGCCGGAGACCGCCCCTTCCAGGGGGGAGCCCACCAGGGAGCTGGCGGCCACGTCCTGGTACATCTGGGCATCCATCCCCATGCGTACCCCCGCCAGCTGGACATCCGCCATGGCAAAATCCACCACCTGGCAGGTGATGTCATATTCGGCGCTTTGACCGGGCAGCGCCACAAAGCTTAGCGTGCGGTTGCCCCCCGCCAGGGCGTAGGTGGCTTTTTCACTTTCAATGTTGAAGCAGCGGTCCCCGTCCAGGGTGAAGGTGATCTGCAGGGTGAGGGCATCGGCATAGGCCCGCAGGTCCTCATTGACTTTGACCACGAGTTTGATGGCAAGGGCGCCATCGGCCCCGGAGAGGTCCTCCGCTTGCACGGGCTGGCCGTTGAGGGTGTAGGACAGGTCAAACAGCCAGGGCAGGGCGGTGCTGGCCAGGTTGCCCTGGTAGGAGAAGCGGCCGGGCTGCATGGTGAAGGCGGCCTGGTTGTCCTGGAACTGGAAGCCTGCCACCTCTTTGAGGGGCATCACCTGGTCGTAGCGCCCCTCATCGGTGACCTGCGCTGCCTCGTCCGCCTCAAAGGCGTTGATGACATAGACCTGTTCAGGCTGGCCCTGGGGGTCCAGGCTGACGTAGACCACCTCGTCCTTGTGGACCGCTGCCGCGGCGTGATTCACCACCAGCAAGGCCAGCAGCATCAGGGTTAAGAAGGTTTTAGTGCGTGGTTTCATGGCGTGCCTTTCTGGGTTTCAGGTTGGTTTTCATGATCAGCCGGTCACAGAAGGCCAGGGTCAGGGGCAGGACCAGCAGCACCATGGTGGCGGAGAGGGCGGCCCCCCGGCCGATGATGATGCCCATCTCAGAGATGATGCCGTTGTCCCGCACCAGCAGGCCCAGGGCGAAGCCGGCCAGGGTCAAAATGGCGGCAGGGGGCAGAATGGAGCCGGTGGCGGTGGCAAGGGCGTAGACGGCGGCCTCTTTTGCAGGACGGGTCTGGCGCCCCTCCAGGTAGCGCTGGGACAGGAGGATGCCGTAGTCCACCGTGGCCCCCAGCTGCACCGAGGACACGATCTGGTAGCCTACATAGTTGAGGGACGAGCCGGTGACATAGGGCTGGGCCATGTTCAGCCAGATGGAGCCCTGGATGATCAGGAGCAGAATCACCGGGATGGACAGGTTTTTGAAGTTGATGAGCAGCACCAGGCCGATGGACAGCATCCCGGCCAGGAGCACCTTGATCCGGTCTGCGGTGATGAAGGCCTTCAGGTCGTAATTGATGGCTGCCTCCCCCAGCAGGTGGCTGTCTTCGGGGTAATGCTCGTGGGACAGCTGGCGCAAATCCTCAATCATCCGGAAGGTGTCGGGACCTTCATCCGCCAGGCGGGTGGTGAGGATGAAGCGGGCGAAGCCGTTGTCATAGAAATTGCCGGTGATGCTGTCCGGCAGCACCTCCGGGGGGATTTCCGGGGACACGGTGCCCGCATAGGACAGGACCCCGGTGATGCCGGGAACCCCTTCCAGGGCCTTGGTGAAGGCGGCTTCCTTTCCCCTGTCCCCTGCCGGGGCCAGCAGCAGCATCAGCTTCTCGTCCCCGAAGCGCTCCTTGATGCGGTCCGCCTCCTGGCGGATGGGAGAATCCGGGCTGTGCATGCCGGCGCTGCCGTAGATGAAGGTGTTTTTCTGCTGCAGCACAAAGGCCAGGGGCAACAAAAGCAGCAGCACAACGGCCAGGGGCGCGCCCCTGCGCATCACCAGCCGGCCAAAGCCGGTGAAGCCGGGGGTGAAGCTGCGGTGGCGGGTTTTGTCGATCCACTTCACCATCATCACCGCTAAAACCGGCAGGATAATCATCACCGACAGGCAGCTGAGGAGCACCCCCTTGGCCAGGACGATGCCCATGTCCCTGCCCAGTTCAAAATGCATCAGCAGCAGGGCCAGGAAGCCGAAGATGGTGGTCATGGCACTGGCGGTGATGGCGCTGGCAGAGGCCCGCATGGCCTGTTTCATGGCGGCCACCGGCTCCATGCCCTCGTCCCGGAAATCGCTGAAGCGGTGCAGCAAAAACACCGCGTAATCAATGGACACCGCCAGCTGCAGGATGGCGGAGCAGGCCCTGGTGATGAAGGACACGCTGCCCAGGACATAGTTGCTGCCCTCGTTTAGGAGAATGGCGATGCCTATGACCAGGGCAAACAGCAAAGGCTCCAGATAATGCCGGGTGGCCAGGATCAGGATGATCAGGCACAGGGGCACCACATAGTACATGATGGAGGCCACCTGGCTCATGGACACGTTGGTGACCTGCTCGTTGTCTGCCGCCGGGCCCATGAAGAGGCCCTCCTGATACATCTGCCGCAGGCGCTGGACGGTGTCCGCCTGGTCCTGTTCTGCCACGGTGATCTGGAAGAGGGGGCCCTCATTGTAATACTGGGCCACCTGCTCCTGGTCCAGGATGTCCAGGGGCGTGTCCCGGAGGTCTGCCACATCGTCCAGCCACAACACGTTCAGCAGGCCGGGCTGCTCCTTGAGGGCCGCCTTTTCCTTCAGGGCGTCCTGCACACTTATCCCCGGCAGGTACAGCTGCAGGTTGGGCACCTCCATGGACACAGCGTCCAGCGCCTGCACGCTGGGGGCCTCCCTGGGCAGGTATTCACTCAGGTTGTAGTTGACCGTGACCCCCTGCATGGCCAGCACGCTGGCGGCGCACAGCAGCAGGGTCACAAGGAGAATCAGCACCCGGTGGCGGATGACTGCATCGGAAAATCGCTTCATATGCCTCCCCCGTTTTCATGGGTTCAGGACCATTATAAAAAAAGCGGGGGACGATTTCATCCCCCGTTTCTACAATTTGACGTTTTTAAGACAGGTTGTTGAAAACTGTCCAGACTGTTGGAATCGGCATGGGTTCGCTGTCAGAAGGCGTCCGCCGAAGGGATGTCAAAGGGCAGGGGAAACCAGTTGAAGAAGGGGTGCTGGGGATAGAGGGGCTGGGACAGGGGCAGGGTCGTGAGCCGCAGGGCGGCCAGGGGATCCAAGGCCATGTCCGCCTCCAGCCCGGTCTCCCGGACGCTGACAATCTTGTCGGTGACGGTGATTTCATAGGCCCCTGCCCCTGCGATGTCCAGCACCCGCTGGCCGGCAGCCAGGGGCTGCAGGGAGGCCTTGAAGCGCAGCAGGGTCTGCAAAAAGGCCTGCCAGTTGAAGACGGACACCATCAGGGCCGGGGATATCTCCCAGCTGTCCGCGCAGGCAAACAGCCGGGCGTGGTCCGCCAATTCAAAGGGGCGCAGGGTGACCTGCATCCCGGTGCGTTGCAAGGTGTTTAGCAGGGCCTGGAAGACCTCCGGCGCCAGTTCCCTGTCAAAGAGGGAAAACTCCTTCACATCGCCGCCCAGCACATAGCAATAGCCCGCCAGGCTGTCCCCCTCATAGATCCGGTAGGCGGAGCCGCCCCAGGTGCGCAGGATGAGGGGAAAGTCGGAAAGGGGGCGGGAACAGACCAGGGTCTGGGACTGGTGCAGGCGGTGCAGCCGCTGGAGGTCCTCCCCGCTGTTTTCCTCCAGGGGCAAAAAGCGGAACCTGTCCCTTTTCCCCGGCCCCAACACATGGACCATGCTGCCCTGGCTGAGGTACAGCGCGAGCTTGCCGCCGGCGTCCTCAAAGCCGAAGTGCTGGTAGCGCTGGCGCTGGCCCCCCAGGACCGCCACATCGCAGCCCTGTTGCCTGAGGCTGTTCAGGGTGTCTGCCATCAGGCGCTTCATGATGCCCCGGCCCCGGTGGTAGGGGTGGGCTGCCACGGTGCCCACGTAGCCATACCGCAGGCTTTCCCCGCCTGCCATCAGGCTGCCGGTGATGGCGCTGACCATCCCCAGGATGCGCCCCTCCTCCCGGGCCACCTGGGTAATCTTGGAAAAGCCGGGGCGGCCGTAGATCCGGGGCTGCAGCACCCGGAAATCCGTGGGTTCGTGGCTCATGCTGAAGACATAGTTCCCAAAATCCAGCAGCGCCTGCTCCTCCTCCGGCCGGGCCAGTCCGTATTCCAGCATCGTTTCCTCCTTGGTAACGTGTTTTTGCAAAGGGTGCTTCCCCTCAATCCATCTTTTTCTGGGCCGCCAGGCCCAGCTGTTTGTGCTGGCGCTTGTACACCCCCGGGGTGACCCCGGTGTACTGGACAAAGGTGGCGATGAACTGGCTGTCGGAGTTGAAGCCGGCCTGCGCCGCCACGTCCTTCACCACGGCGTCCCGGCTGGACAGCAGCCGGCAGGCATATTCCACCTTGCGGCTGTTTAAATAGTCCGTGAAGTTGATGCCCCGGCTTTGCTTGAAATAGCGGGACAGATAGGCCGGGGTGTAGCCAAAGTGGTCTGCCACGGTGCTCAGGTTGATGTTCTGGTTGAAATGCTCATCCACATAGGCGGTGAGCCGGTCTGCCAAGGTGGGCTCCGGGGATGCTTCCTGCCGGCTTTCCTCCGGGCCCTTTGGCGCGGTTTCCGAGCCCTGATCTTCCTCTACCACGTTCTTTAAGGCCTCAAACAGCAAGACGGCGTTGGATTTCAGGATTTCCTCCAGCTGGCTGCCCCGGTAGCGGGTGTTGAAGGCGTCGATGGCCAGCAGGGCTTCCGGACCGGATTCCTTCACCCGGGCCATGCGCCGCTGCAGAATGCCGTTGATGTGGCTGCACAGCTGGACGAACACCCCGGCGCTGACCCCCAGGGACATGTTGCGGGCCAGGATCTCCTTCAAGAGGGCCAGCACCTCCTCCTGGCTGGCGGATTCCGACAGCGTGCGCACATCCCCGGGGCTTAACTGGTAGTTGCGCAGGGAGATGTCCCCGCTGCCCTGGTGCAGGAGGCAGCCCTCATCGGACATCCTGCGGTGCTTGAACAGGTTCACCGCATCCCGGTAGGAGGCGCCGATGGCGGATAAGGCTGCCACCTGGCTGCCGATGGTCATCACATAGTAGGAATCAGGGTGCAGCCGCCGCTGCTCCTGCACCACGGCGGTCAGCCGCTCTGTCAGGCCCGCATCCTGGCCCGCTGCCTGCCGGCAAATCAGGGTCAGTTCCTCCACCCCGGTTTTCACCAGGCCCACCAGGTAGGGCTGGGCAGCCTGGCGGAGGCGGGCGATCAGGTCCCGCTCGTACTGCTCAAAATAATGCTCGCTGTCCTCCGCCGAAAACGCCATGTGGAGCACAAAGACCCGGCAGGCCGTCTCATGGGAGCCTTCCTCCTCCGGAAAGGCCTGCATCAGCAGGGGTTCTTCCACCACATCGTTGAGGAGGAGGCGGTACAGCAGTGCCTCCCGTGCATAGGGCGCGCTGCCGGAGAGGCTGGTTTCCAGGGCGGCCTTGTTGCGCCAGATGGTTTCAAGGGCGTACTGGATCAGCTGGCTGTCCCGCAGCCGCCCTTCCGGCTGGGCAACCAGGGAGCGGGCCAGGCGGCTTAGCTGCCCGATGGGCCGGTACAGCCTGCGCAGCAGCATAAAGCTGCCCAGGGTGAGGAGGGCTGTGGCCAGGATCAGGCTCAGGTTGGCCACCAGGAACTGGCGGGGGATGCCACCCAGCACCACCTCTTCCGGGGTGATGATGTAGTAGTCCAGGTGCCGGATGGCTTCCGAATCCTGGTGGGTCACCAGGCCGGTGCCCGGCAGCAGCCGGCCTTCCTGGCTGGCCGCCACCAGCTGGGGCATCAACTGGGCGTCTCCCTGGTCAATCACCGGGACGCCATCCTGGACGATGACAAAGCGGGTGGCCGGATCGGGGCTGTTGGCCTGGAATTGCTCAATCAGCAGCTGCTGGTTGATGCTGATGGCCACGATGCCAGTGGCCCGGGCCTGATCCTTCAAGGTTTGGCCCAGGTACAGGACGCTGGTGGTGCCGCCATCCTCCCCCGGGAACGCCAGGGTGAAAAAGCCGAATTGCCGGGGGCTTGCCAGCTGGCTTAAGAAAGCCTCCTCGCTGCCGGGATGGCGGTTGTTGAGGTAGGTGGCGGGCTTGAGATAGCCCTCCGGCAACAGCAGGTACTGGGAGCCGTAGAGGTAGAGAAAAAGCTCCCCTACCAGGGGGTGGCGGTTGCGCAGCAGGTTGAAGCGGCGGGTAATTTCCCGCACGGTAACCTCCTCCTCCTGGAGGTTCAGGTTGGGCTTGTCCTGCAGCAGCATCACGCTGGGGCTGACCTGGAGCCCCAGGCAAAAGCCGTGGATTTCCGACAGGAAGCTGTCGATGGCCTGGGCAGACTGGCGCAGCGAGCGCTCCTGCTGCTCCTCATACAAATGGACCACCTCGGTCCTGAGGCGGTGGGACATGCCCAGGTTCAGGGCCAGCACCAGGGCAGCCATGATCAAAAGCGGGGTGATGATGCGGCGCATCTCGCTGGATACCCGTGTTTTCTGTTTTACCATGGCCCTTTATCACCTCACAGCAGCCAAGAAGCAGAAATTTCTAAACCTGGTTGCAGTATATCACAGAATCCACCAGTGCAATCAAGGGAAGGACCCGGTCAAAATTCCTGTATTTCCGGGTTCAAATTTGTCCGGAATATAGAATATCCGATATTTTCAGGCAAGAGCATGATTTACATTTTGTGACAGAATGGGTAGTTTTTGTACATGAGGGGCCGCGGGGCGGCCAGGGAACCAGCCATACACACCGGACAAAACGGCCAGGCGTCCAGAAGGGAGGCAGCAGGATGCAGGAGCTTGTGAACCGTCAGGACATTTTGCAAAGCAGCAGGCGTGGTGCCAAGAGCATGATGCCCTTCCGGAAATACTTCAGGATGAACATCGCGCTGTATGTGATGCTGATACCCGGCATCGTGAACCTGATTCTCTTCAAATACCTGCCCATGTAGGGCATCATCGTGTCCTTCCAGGACTTTGTGCCCAAGCTGGGCTATTTCGGCAGCCCCTTTGTGGGGCTGAAGCATTTTGAAGCCTTCTTCCGGGATCCCTTTGCCTTCCGGGTGATCCGGAACACCTTCCTCTTAGGCTTTTATTCCCTGCTGTTTGGCTTTCCGGCCCCCATCCTGCTGGCCCTGGCCCTGAATGAACTGCGCTATCCCCGCTTCAAGCGGGTGGTGCAGACCATTTCCTATATGCCCTATTTCCTGTCGGTGGTCATTGTGGTGGGCATGGTGCGGGATTTGGTGTCTGCCACCGACGGGCCCATCAATGCCGCCATCACCGCCATGGGGGGCAAATCCATCAGCTTCCTCACCAGCCCGGGCTGGTTCCGCACCCTGTACATCAGCTCCGGCATCTGGCAGGGCATCGGCTTCAGCTCCATCATCTACCTGGCGGCCATGGCCGGCATCAACCCGGAGATGTACGAAGCCGCCGTCATCGACGGTGCGGGCAGGATGCAGCAGATCCGCTACATCACCCTGCCCTCCATCGCCCCCACCATCACCATCCTCTTCATCCTGGCGGTGGGCGGCATCCTGGGCAACGATTTCCAGAAGATTCTGCTGCTGTACAACTCCAGGGTCTATTCCACCGCCGACGTGGTGAGCACCTATGTCTACCGGGCAGGGATTGAGGGCTCCAGCTTCAGCTATGCCTCGGCCGTGGGCCTCCTGCTCAACATCATCTCCCTGTTCTTCCTGGTGAGTGCCAACTGGGTCAGCCGCCGGGTGGGCGAGACCTCGCTGTTTTAAAGGAAGGAGGAGAACTATGGTACAAAAGAAAGTGACAGGCTTTGACATCTTCCTGGTGGTCATCCTGACCTTGATGTCCGCCCTCTTCCTCTATCCCCTCTTGTCCACCCTGGCTATGTCGGTGTCCGACAGCAAGGTGCTCTTGTCATCCCCCGTCTACCTGTGGCCCAAAGGCTTCTCCCTGCAGTCCTACCGGGCCCTGCTGGGGGATGCCCGGATTGGCCTATATTATTTCAACACCATCGCCTATGCCGCGGTGGGCACCCTGATCATGCTGGTGTGCACCTGCCTGATGGCCTATCCCCTGTCCTTCAAAAGCTTTCAGGGCCGGTCCTTCCTGTCGGTGGCGCTCACCATCACCATGTTCTTCGGCGGCGGCCTCATCCCCTATTACCTCACCATCCTGAAACTGGGCATGATCAACACCTTCTGGGTGATGGTGCTCCCCGGCGCCATCTCCGCCTACAACGTCATCATCTTCAAGACCTTCTTCATGAGCATCCCGGACTCCCTGAAGGAATCGGCCTATCTGGACGGCGCAGGGCATTTCCGGGTGCTGATGGTGATTGTGGTGCCCCTGTCCAAGGCGCTGCTGGCCACCTTCACCCTGTTTTCCGTGGTGGGCTACTGGAACGACTACCTGACCGCCTTCCTCTACCTGCGGGACGACACCCGCTACCCCATCCAACTGCTGCTGCGGCGGCTGCTGGTGCTGATGGACTACAAGGACCCCACCACCGCAGAACTGCTGCGCAATTTCACCCAGATCAGCACCCGCACCACCAAGGCTGCCGCCACCGTCATCACCATTGTGCCCATCCTGTGCATCTACCCCTTCCTGCAGAAGTATTTTGCCCAGGGGGTGATGGTGGGTTCCATCAAAGCCTGACCTGAACCTGTATACGCCACAGCGGATGCTGTGAAGATATTCCCATCAAAAAGGAGGTTCCCATGAAAAAAAACCCTGCTATGTCTGGTCCTCTGCCTCGCCCTGGTGCTGCCCGCCCTGGCGGCGGGGGCAGAATCCCTGCTGCCCTACACCGGCGACCCCATCGTGTTCCAGGGCTACACCGCAGACCTGGGCATCACGGAAAACCGCGAGTCCCCCGTGTACAAAGCCTACAAGGAGAAAATCGGCAACATCGAAATCAACTGGTCCACCGGCCCCTGGAGTGATTTTGACGAAAAAATCAAGATCTTCCTCAACACCGGCGACCTGCCCGACATCGTCTGGCTCCGGGATTCCTTCGGCGTGATGCGCGATTACGGCAACATGGGCCTCTTTCTGGACCTGAACAAGTATCAGGACCAGATGCCCAACCTGACCCAGTACCGCAAGGACTATCCCCAGCTGAAATACCTGGAGGCGGATGACGGCAGCTACTACGCCCTGACGGACATCGAGCCCACGGACACCCTGCAGGAAAGCTGGTTTGTGAACAAGACCAAGCTGGCGGAGCTGGGCCTTCATGTGCCCGAAACCTATGACGAGCTGGTGGCGGCCATGCAGGCCATGAAGGACAAATACCCCGACAGCACCCCCTTCATCACCTATGGCTGGGGCTTTGGCTACTACCAGTTCGCCCTGAGCTGGCTCAACGATGCCAAATACAGC
>ENA-UOUL01001475-UOUL01001475.1-bioreactor-metagenome-genome-assembly--contig:-NODE-1475-length-32407-cov-4.994865_pt1 | contig 32407 bp, 27 predicted proteins | sample MGYA00249838_ERZ747220 | MGnify/ENA primary metagenome ERZ747220 (study PRJEB28778, sample SAMN05720191) | bioreactor metagenome | isolation source: Anaerobic biogas reactor | place: USA:Washington... | reverse complement strand
ACGTTCATCCCGAGACCCCGGGCATCCTCCGCGACGAGGAACCCGATGCGTCCCAGACCGATGATGCCGAGCGTCTTGCCGCGCAGCTCGACGCCGCCCTTGCCCCACTTGCCCTTGTTCCACTGGCCGTTCTTGAGGTCGGCGTGGGCCTGCGCGAGATTGCGGGCGCAGGCCATGATGAGGGCGATCGTCTGCTCGGCGGCGCTGAGCACGTTGCTTTGCGGCGCGTTGACGACGATGATGCCGCGCTTGGTCGCCTCCTTGACGTCGACGTTGTCGACGCCGACGCCGGCGCGGCCGATCACCTGCAGGTTCTCGCCGGCCTGGATCACCTCGGCCGTGACCTTCGTCGCGGAGCGGATGATCAGGCCGTGGTACTCGGGGATACGCCTGAGCAGCTCGTCGGCGTCCCACTCGGTGCCGATGTCCACCTGGAACCCGAGATCCTCCAGATACTTGACGCCCTCGGGCGCGAGCTTCTCCTTGACCAGGACCTTCTTCTGTTCAGGCATTCCGGCCCACCTCCTCAGAGCAGGACGGTGCTCTTCGCGAACACCTGTTCGGCGGCGCCGACGGAGGCGCCCCACTTGACGTCATGACCGAGCTCGGCGAGCACCATCTCGACGGTGCTGAGACCGACGACGATGTCGCTGTGGCCGAAGTAGCCGCAGTGGCCGAAACGGAAGATCTTGCCCTTGACCCGGCCCTGTCCGCCGGCCAGCCAGACACCGTACTTGTCGCGCGCGATCTTGCCGATCTTCGTGCCGTCGACGCCCTCCGGGACCTTGACCGCGGTGACGGAGTTGGCCTCCGGGTCCTCGACCGCGAAGAGCTCGAGGCCGAGCGCCTTGACGCCCTCGCGCGCCGCCCTGCCGAGGACGCGATGCCGCTCGAAGACGTTCTGCAGGCCCTCCGCCTTGATCAGGTCGATGGCCGCGTTCTGCGCGACCATGAGGTTCACGGCGGGCGTATACGGCGTTTGCGCGGACGCGCCGGTCATCTTCTCGCGCATGGCGACGAAATCGAAGTAGAAGCGCGGCTGCGTGCCCCGCTCGACGACCTCCCAGGCCTTGCCGCTCACGGCGGCGTAAGCGAGGCCCGGCGGGACCATGAGCGCCTTCTGGGAGCCGCCCACCGCGATGTCGACGTTCCAGGCGTCCGTCTGCAGGTCGGTGGCGCCCAGACCGCTGATCGCGTCGACGACGAGGATCGCCGGAGTCCGGGCGACGATCTCGCCGATCGCCTTGATGTCGTTGACCACGCCGGTGGACGTCTCGCTGTGCTGCACGAACACGGCCTTGATCGCCGGATCGGCGGCGAGGGCCTTCTCGATGTCGGCGGGATCGGCCTTGGTCCCCCAGGCGTAGTCGATCGCCGTCACCTCGGCGCCCCACGTCGCGTTGAGCTTCTTCCAACGCTCGCCGAAGTTGCCGACGGAGGCCACGAGGACATGGTCGCCGGGGTTCACGGTGTTGACCACCGCGGCCTCCATGGCGCCGGTGCCGCTGGCCGCCCAGACCATGATGTCGTTCTCCGTCTGGTAGATGTCCTTCATCCCCGCGACGACCTGCTTGAGGATCTCGGTGAAGCGCGGCGCGCGGTGATGGACGACGGGCTCGGCCAGCGCCGAGAGCACCTCCGGCGGCACGGGCGTGGGGCCGGGAGTGATGAGGAAGCGCTTCTGCATCGTACGGTCCTTTCTCGACTGCTCCGGGGCCGGCGCTCAGGCGGCGCAGCCTGCCGGGTCACGGTGCGGAGGCGTCATTGTAGGAACCTCCGCGCCCTCGCACAAATGGCTGGTCCGGCGGGTCCGTCCGCGACGGGGCGGCCGCGGACCGGGGCCGGACCCGGCCCATGATCGTCCCACCGTGAGCCGTGGGTGCAGACGCGCCGTCCGCAGGCGCCACGGCACGACGCACACGCGTGCGCCGGACCGGAAGGGAGTCGTGCGGAGCGGAGCCGGCTGGCGTGGCCTGACCCGGAGGGGCCAAGCCACGCCAGCCGTCACGACGGGCGATGTGACGGACTCCGCATGCCCCGGATGATACAGCGTCCCGACCGCTTGTGTCCAGATGCACAAATGCGGCGGGCCGGGCCGCTCGCCGGCCCGGCCCGCCGCCCGGGACGTCAGTCCACCCTGACGCTCAGACGTCGATGTCGAGCCCACCCTCGTCGATCCAGCTCATCATGGCGCGCAGGTCCTTGCCGACCGTCTCGATGAGGTGCTCTCTCCCCTGCCGCTTGAGCGCGTTGTACACGGGCCTGTCGGCCTGGTTCTCGAGGATCCACTCGCGCGCGAACTCGCCGCTCTGGATCTCGGCCAGCAGTTCACGCATGGTGTCGCGCACGTTCTCGTCGATGACCCGCGGCCCGCGCGTGAGGTCGCCGTACTCGGCGGTGTCGCTGATGCTGTACCGCATGCCGGCGATGCCCTTCTCCCACATGAGGTCGACGATCAGCTTGAGCTCGTGCAGGCACTCGAAGTAGGCGATCTCCGGCTGGTAACCGGCCTCCACGAGGGTGTCGAAGCCGGCCGTCACCAGCTCGGTGCAGCCGCCGCAGAGCACCGCCTGCTCGCCGAAGAGGTCGGTCTCGGTCTCCTCCGCGAACGTCGTCTCGAGACCGCCGGCGCGCAGGCCGCCGATGGCGCTCGCGTACGCCAGCGCCTGCTCCCTCGCGTGTCCGCTGGCGTCCTGGTAGACCGCCACCAGCACCGGCACGCCCTTGCCCTCCTCGTACTGCCGGCGCACCAGATGGCCGGGACCCTTGGGGGCGACCATGCTCACGTCCACGGTCGCCGGCGGGACGATCTGGCCGAAGTGGATGTTGAAGCCGTGGGCGAACATGAGGGTCGCGCCTTCTTTGAGGTTGGGCGCGACGTCGGTCTTGTACACGGCGGCCTGCGTCTGGTCGGGAACCAGCATCATGATCACGTCGGCCTGCCTGGTCGCCTCGGCGGCGCCGAGGACCTCGAAGCCCGCCTTCTCGGCGCGCTCGCCGTTCGGCGTCCCCTTGAGCTCGCTGACCACGACCTTGACGCCGCTGTCGCGCAGGTTCTGGGCGTGGGCATGACCCTGGCTGCCGAACCCGATGATGGCGACGGTCTTGCTCTGGATCAGGGAGAGGTCGGCGTCCTTGTCGTAGAACATGTGATGTCTCCTTCTATGGACGGCACGGCGAGGCCGGGCCGGGTGCACCCGGAAGACAGAACTCTACCGGGCGCCGCGGGCGGCGGCAACATGGGCCCGCGCTGCCAGGCCGCTTGGCCTCCCGGGCCTGCCCGGCAGCCATCCCGTCGGTCAGGGCTCCGTCTGCAGGAGGTCAATCTCCTCGCCCGACCCCTTGACCCTCAGGAGCAGCCGTGTGAAGTGCCACTCGCCCATGTCGCTCGTGGCCTTCACGTAGAGCGTTCCGTCGCCCTTGGGGCCGGAGACGGGGATCGCGAGGTCCGAGGTGCCGCCCGCGCCGTCGCTCTCGACGTGACCGGTGGGGAACCAGCCGTCGTCGATCGGGGCACCGAGCGCCCGGAGCGCCGCCGGGTCCGAGCGCACAAGCGCGAGCGCCTCCTGATACCCGCCAGATGACTTGAATGTGCGGTCCACAAGCGAGACGACAAGGTAGGCGCCGGTGCCGAACGCCAGCACCGGCAGCAAGACGAGCAGCACCCCGGTCACACAGAGGACGGGGACAGCCCATTTCCAATTGCGACTCCACCAAGTGGTCCGTGGCGGCGGTGTCTCTATCGCATGCTCCCCGGGTGTCGCGCGGCCCCCCGCGCTCGAGCTCAGTATGACACACACCGTACGGCCAAGCGAGGCACAGCCGCGGCCGCACTCAGCCCACGACGACGGGGTTCCTGACAGGCCAGGATCATCTCGCCGACGAGGTCGTCGCCCTCGTCCACGACCGGACGCCCGGCAGCGACGACGTCGTTGACCGCGAAAGTCAGATGCGCGAGGCCCTGCCGGTCGAGGGCCGGCCACGGCCGTGGGGCTCGGCGACCTCGTACTGGAAGATCTCCCAGGTCGATCAGCCGTCGCCAAGCCTGGGAAGGCGCAGGTGGACGCCGGTGAGTGCGTATCCGCGCCGCTGCCTGGAGCGAGCCAGGCGCCTGAGAGGCGGCGCGGGACGGCCTCTCCGGCGCCGGCGCCCTGACGACCTCACCCGTCCGCGCCGGTGCCCCAGTGCTCCAGCACGTAGTCCATGTCCTTGTCGCCGCGGCCGCTGAGGTTGACGAGCACCGTCCCGGTCTTCATCTCCCGCGCCTTGACCAGCGCGTGCGCCACCGCGTGCGCGCTCTCGAGTGCCGGGATGATGCCCTCCCGGCGGCTGAGCAGGAAGAACGCGTCGCGGCACTCGTCGTCGGAGCAGGTGACGTAGCGCACGCGACCGGTGTCCTTCAGGTAGCTGTGCTCGGGGCCGACCCCCGGATAGTCCAGCCCGCTGGCGCACGAGTACACCGGCGCCGGCTCGCCCTGCTCGTCCTGCAGCAGGTAGCAGCGGAAGCCGTGGATGACACCCTCGGTGCCGTAGCTCATGGTCGCGGCGTGGTCGCCCACGGCCGCGCCGCGCCCCAGGGGCTCGACCCCGATCAGCTCCACCGGGTCGTCGAGGAATCCGGCGAAGATGCCGATCGCGTTGGAGCCGCCGCCGACGCAGGCCTCGACCACGTCCGGCAGGTTGCCGGTCATCTCCACGAACTGCTCCCGCGCCTCGATCCCCACCACCTTCTGGAAGTCACGGACCATGAGCGGGAAGGGATGCGGTCCGACCACGGAGCCGATGCAGTAGATCGAGTTCTCCGGGTCGGCGAGGTACGCCTCGAAGGCCGAGTCCACGGCCTCCTTGAGCGTCCTCAGGCCGCGCGACACCGGGACGACGGTCGCCCCGAGGAGCTTCATCCGGCTCACGTTGGGCGCCTGTTTCGCGATGTCGACCTCTCCCATGTGGATCTCGCACTCGAGGCCGAAGTGCGCCGCGGCCGTGGCCAGGGCGACGCCGTGCTGACCGGCGCCGGTCTCGGCGATGAGCTTCTTCTTGCCCATGTATTTGGCCAGCAGGCCCTCGCCCATGCAGTGGTTGAGCTTGTGCGCCCCGGTGTGGTTGAGATCCTCGCGCTTCAGGTAGATCTGCGCGCCGCCGTTGGCCAGCGAGAGCGAACGCGCGTGGTACACGGGCGTCGGCCGCCCCTGGAAGTGTTTGCGCAGGTAGCGCAGCTCCGCGATGAACGAGGCGTCGTTCTCGATCTCGCGGTAGGCCCGGGTGATCTCGGCGAAGGGGCCTTCCAGTTCGGGCGGCAGGAACTGCCCGCCGTATCTGCCGAAGAAGCCGTCCTCGTCGGGGACCGCCTGCCGCCGCGCGGCGTGCTCCGCCGCGGCCGTATGCACCGTCGCCTGCTCCGCCATCACGCTCACTCCTCGCCGGGTGTGTGGTCCTGCCGCCGGCGAGTCTACGCGAGCCGGCGGCTCCGTGCGTCCACGACCGGCTCGTCCGCCGTCTCGGGCGATCCTTCCGCCGGAGACCCGCCGCCCCGCGCGGCCTCGTCCGGGAGGCAGATCTCGTGCCGGGCGACCGCCGCCAGGGTGCGCGCGACCAGGCCCGCGACGAGCACGCTGAGCCCCGCCCAGAGGACGGTGGCGGCATCACGGTAGAACGACGCTCCGGTCTCCTTGCCGACCAGGAAGGTGGCGATGGTGAGCGCCGCCATCGGGAACGTGTACGCCCACCACGAGAGGTAGAAGCGGATACGGGCGAACATGCGCACCTGCGAGAGCAGGAACACGGCGAAGAACACCGCCAGGTAGTACAGGATCCGCGCGAACGGATCGAACGAGCCCGTGAGCTTCACGTAGGCGATCGCCGCCACGGCCGGAGGAGCGATGACGATGAACAGCGTCGGCAGATGGCGGTCGTGCAGCGGCTGATGGAAGATCATGCGGTAGAAGAAGATCACCAGCAGCACGACGGCGAACACCAGCCCCACCGCGAAGAAGAGCCACGAGACATCGGCGGCGGCGTACTGCACGCCGGCGATCGGCACGATGAGGTTGCCCACCACCGGGATGAACCAGGCGGGGCTGAAGTGGGCGATCTCGAAGTGCGTGTGGCGTATCCAGACGGAGAGCACCACGAGCGTGAGGAGGAGGTTGCTCACCGCGCCGACGACCCAGAGCGCCAGCGAGACCGTCGCCGAGACCTCCGCGAACCCGACCGCGAGCAGCAGCAGCGAGATGGACAGGGTCGGGAAGAAGCTGATCATGACGGGGTGGCGGAACTCGCCGGCCACGGCATCGGGGTGACGCACCGTCTTCATGATGTACAGGGCCGCGAGAACGACGTACAGCGCACTGGTGAGATAGAGGAGCGCCGCCGGCACGGCGGCGCTCCACCCCTGGCCTGCGAAGACGCGCTGGGAGGCGATGGAGTAGCCGGAGAGGCCGAGGATGACGGAGAAGATGGAGATGGGCAGGAAACGGAGTCGAGGCTGCATGGTCCCCCTTGGATCGTCGGAGTCACGAGCATATGCCCACCACCCGGAGCCGGAAAACCCCGTCTCCCCGCCGGACTCCCCTGCCCCTGCGCCGCCCATGGACCCCGCGCCGGGTCCCCCAGCACCCGCCATCGGCCCTGATCGCCCGACCGCCCTGTCGGCGAAGGTCAGGAGGGGCGACAGGACGATCCGCCGGCGGTCACGCCCGTGGAGCGCGACGGCCGCCGGAGCGATAGCATGGACGACGCCCGTCACGACCCGCGGGAAGGACCGGCCGTTGCATGCGCACTGAACTCGACTGCATCCCCTGCCTCGTGCGTCAGGCCCTGGATGCGGCACGTTTCAGCGTCCGCGAGGAGGCGGCGCAGCGTCGCATCCTCGCCGAGGCCCTGACGATGCTGGCGGCGGACGCAGACCAGCACCGCTCGCCCCCGCAGGCCGCCCAGCGCATCCATCGTCTGGTGCGCCGCGCCTCCGGCCACGACGACCCGTACGCCGCCCTGAAACGGCGCTCCACCGCGGTCGCCCTGGCGGCTCTCCCGCGCCTGCGCGCGCTCGTCGAGCGGGCCGACGACCCGCTCGACGCCGCGGTGCGCCTCGCGGTCGCGGCCAACGTGCTCGACGCGGGCACGAACCGGGCACAGATGGAGGACGACTTCCACGACGCCGTCGACCCCGGCGAGGTCGTGGCCGACGCGCTCGAACAGGCGGCGCGGACGACGCTCCACGGCGACACCGCCGCGTTCCGTCGAGCCGTCGCGGACGCCGACAGTATCCTCTTCCTGGCCGACAACGCCGGCGAGATCGTCGTCGACAGGCTTCTGATCGAGCGACTCCCCCTGGGCCGCGTGACCGTGGCGGTGCGCGGCCGGCCGGTCCTCAACGACGCGACGCGTGAGGACGCGGCGGCGGCCGGGCTCGATCCCCTCGCCCGCGTCATCGACAACGGCTCCGACGCCCCCGGGACGCTGCTCGACGACTGTTCGCCGCAGTTCCGCCAGGCTTTCGCTGCGGCGGACGTGATCGTCGCCAAGGGCCAGGGCAACTACGAGTCGCTCAGCGACGTGCCGGCGGACATCTTCTTCCTCTTCAAGGTGAAGTGCCCGCTGGTGGCCGTCCACGCCGGCCTGCCGGAGGGCGCCCACGCACTCCTGCGGTCCGGCTCGACCGCACGCTGAGCCGGCCGCGGCGCCGCGGCCCGGACGGGGCCCGGTCCTCCCGGACCGGGCCCCGCGCCTGCGGCCGGAGACTCGCCCTCAGGCGTCCTTCGGGACCTCGAGACCGAGCGCCGCGGCGACCCCCTCGCCATAGGCCGGGTCAGCCTTGGCGCAGTTGCGGATGTGGCGCAGCTTCACCTCGTCCGAGGCGTCGCCCATGTTGCGCGCCGTGTTCTCGAACAGTGCCTGCTGCTGCCCGGAGTCCATCAAGCGGAACAGCAGGCCCGGCTGTGTGTAGTAGTCGTCGTCGTCGGCCCGGTAGTCGTACCGCTCCGCGTCGCCGTCGAGCGCCAGCGGCGGCTCGGCGTACTGCGGCTGCTCCTGCCAGACCCGGTTGCCGCTCGGCTCGTAGGCCGGCGTGCTCCCGTAGTTGCCGTCCACGCGCATGGCGCCGTCACGGCTGAAGCCGTGCACCGGGCAGCGCGCCGCGTTCACCGGGATCAGGTGGTGGTTGACGCCCAGCCGGTAACGTTGCGCGTCGCCGTAGCTGAACAGGCGCCCCTGCAGCATGCGGTCCGGCGAGAACCCGATGCCGGGCACCACGTTGGCCGGATTGAACGCCGACTGCTCCACCTCGGCGAAGTAGTTCTCCGGGTTGCGGTTCAGCTCCATGACCCCGACCTCGATCAGGGGGTAGTCGGCATGCAGCCAGACCTTGGTGAGGTCGAACGGGTGGAACTTGTAGCTCGCCGCATCGGCCTCCGGCATGATCTGCACGCAGAGCTTCCAGCGTGGGAAATCACCCTGCTCGATCGCCTCGTAAAGGTCGCGCTGGTGGCTCTCGCGGTCACGCCCGATCAGCTCCGCCGCCTCCGCATCGGTGAGGTTCTCGATCGGTTGCTGGCAGACCCAGTGGAACTTGACCCAGTGACGCACCCCGGCGGCGTTGATGAGGCTGAAGGTATGGCTGCCGAAGCCGTGCATGTTCCGGTAGCTGCGCGGGATCCCGCGCTCGCTCATGGTGATGGTGATCTGGTGCAGCGCCTCGGGGAGCAGGGTCCAGAAGTCCCAGTTGCTGTGCGGGCTGCGCAGGTTGGTGCGCGGGTCACGCTTGACCGCGTGGTTGAGGTCGGGGAACTTGAGCGGGTCGCGGAAGAAGAAGACCGGCGTGTTGTTGCCGACGAGGTCCCAGTTGCCCTCCTCCGTGTACATCTTGACGGCGAAGCCGCGGATGTCGCGCTCCGCGTCGGCGGCGCCGCGCTCGCCGGCCACGGTGGAGAAGCGGACGAACAGGTCGGTCTTCTTGCCCACCTCCGAGAACACCCTGGCCCTGGTGTACGCGGTGACGTCGCCGGTCACCGTGAAGGTGCCGAAGGCGCCGGATCCCTTGGCGTGCATCCGGCGCTCCGGGATCACCTCACGGTCGAAGTGGGCGAGCTTCTCGAGGAACCAGACGTCCTGGAGCAGCATGGGCCCACGCTTACCGGCGGTCAGCGAGTCCTGGTTGTCCGGGACGGGCGCCCCGAAGCTCGTGGTCAGGTGCTCGTGCTCTTCGCTCACGGCAGCACTCCTTTCTCGGCGCACGCCGCGCACACGCCCCGCATCCGCACTTCGACCGTCTCGACGGAGCCGAGCGCACGCACACCGTCCGGCACGTCCACGGCGTCGAGCGCGGCGTCGACGACGTCGCGCATGCTGCCGCAGCGCGTGCAGACGTAATGGTGGTGGGGGCTTGTGGCGGCGTCGTACCGCGCGGCGCCCTCGGTGGTGGCCACGCGGACGACGAGACCCCTCGCGACGAGGGTCGCCAGGGTACGGTAGACCGTGTCGAGCGAGATCGTCGGCACTCTCGCACGGACTCCACGGTACACGCTCTCGACATCGGGGTGCTCGTCGGTCGCGGCGATCTCGCGCACGACCTCGAGCCGCTGATGCGTCAGGCGCAGACCCTCATCCCGAAGCGCCGCCGTCATGGACCCGACACGGCGCGCGGTCTCGTCGCGGGACACTGCCATCCGTCGCCTCCTTCCTACATATCATTCTTATATAGGAATCAGGGTGCTCCGGCAAGCAGGTCGCCGTTGTCCCGGACGCGGCGCCGGCGCGGAGGAGGTCAGCCCCGCCCGCGCGCCATGGCGATCGCGCCCGTGCGCACCACCTCGAGCACGCCCAGCGGCCGCAGCAGCTCCAGCAGGGCCTCGAGCTTGTCGTTGGTCCCGACCACACGCAGGGTGAGCTGCCGGCGGTCGACGTCGACGATCTTGGCCTTGAAGATCTCGGCGATCTGCAGGACCTCGGTGCGCTTCTCCCCCTCTCCGGCGACGCGCACCAGCAGCAGTTCGGCCGACACCTGGTTGTCCGGGTCGAGGTCGCGGATCTTGAGCGTGTTGATGAGCTTGTGCAGTTGCTTGGTGACCTGGTCCACCGGGTGCTCGTCACCGTCGATCACGATGGTGATGCGGGAGAGCCTCGGGTCCTCGCTCGAACCGACGGCGAGGCTCTCGATGTTGAAGCCCCGGCGGGCGAAGAGACCGGCGACCCGGGTGAGCACGCCGGGCTTGTCCTCGACGAGGATGGAGAGCGTGTGCTTCACGGCTTCTTCCTCCCTTTGCGCGAGGTCCCGCCGATCATCTCGGTGATCTCGCTGCCGGCGGGCACCATGGGCAGCACGTTCTCCTCCTGGGCCACGTTGAAGTCGATCACGGCCGTACGACCGGCGGCCAGCGCCTCGCGCAGCGCCGGTTCGACCTCCTCCTTGGCGGCGACGCGCAGACCCAGGGCGCCGAACGCCTCGGCGAGCTTGACGAAGTCCGGCTGCAGGGTGATGTCGGTGAACGAGTACCGCTTGTCCCAGAACAGGTCCTGCCACTGACGGACCATCCCGAGGTACCCGTTGTTGAGGATGCAGACGATGACCGGGGCGTCGGCGCTCATCGCCGTGGCCAGCTCCTGCATGGTCATCTGGAAGCCGCCGTCGCCGCTGATGTCGACGACGGTGGCGTCCGGCCGGCCGATCTTGGCGCCGATGGCGGCCGGCAGCCCGAAGCCCATCGTGCCCAGGCCGCCGGAGCTGATGAACTGGCGCGGGAACGTGTACGTGTAGTACTGGGTGGCCCACATCTGGTGCTGGCCGACGTCGGTGCAGACCACGGCGTCGTGACCCGTGACGCGGTCGATCTCCTCGATCACGAACTGCGGCGCCAGCGTGCCGTCGGCGGGATCCTCGTACTGGAGGGGGAACTCCTCCTTGCGTTCTGCGATCCGCCCGAGCCACGCGGCGGTGCGCTCCGGCGTCCACTCCATGCCCTCGAGCTCCTTGCAGAGCGCGCCGGCCACGTGCTTGACGTCGCCGACGATGGGCACCAGTGCGCGCACGTTCTTGCCGATCTCGGCCGGGTCCACGTCGGCGTGGATGACCTTGGCGTGCGGGGCGAACGCCTTGAGCTTGCCGGTGACGCGATCGTCGAAGCGCGCCCCCATGTTGATCAGCAGGTCGCACTCGTGCACCGCGTAATTGGCGGTCACGGTGCCGTGCATGCCGAGCATGCCCATGGAGAGCTCGTGCGTCTCGGGGAAGACGCCCAGCGCCATCAGCGTGGTGGCCACCGGCAGACGGCGCAGCTCCGCGAGACGCAGGATCTCGGGAGCGGCTCCGGAGCTGATGCAGCCCCCGCCGAGGTACAGCACCGGGCGCTCGGCCTCGTTGATCGCCTTGGCCGCCGCCCGGATCTGCCTGATGTGCCCGCGCGTGGTGGGTTTGTACCCGGGCAGATCGAGCACGTCCTGCGTGCGATAGACCGTCTCCCCCAGGGCGACGTCGACCGGGATGTCGATGACCACGGGGCCGGGGCGCCCCGTGGAGGCGATATGGAAGGCCTCGTGCACCACCTGCGGCAGGTCGGCCGTGTCCTTCACCAGGTAGGAGTGCTTCACGACCGGCATGGTGATGCCGGTGATGTCGGCCTCCTGGAACGCGTCCGTGCCGATCAGGTCGCTGCGCACCTGCCAGGTGATCGCGACCAGCGGCGACGAATCCAGGTAGGCGGTGGCGATGCCGGTGACGAGGTTGGTGGCGCCGGGACCACTGGTGGACGTGCAGACGCCGACCTTGCCCGTGGCCCGGGCGTATCCGTCGGCCGCGTGCGCGGCCCCCTGCTCGTGGCGCACGAGGACGTGACGGATGTCCTCGGTGTCGTAAAGGGCGTCGTAGAACGGGATGGCGACGCCGCCGGGGAAGCCGAAGAGGACCTCGCAGCCCTCGTCCTTGAGGGCGGCGACCAGGGCCCTCGACCCCTTCATGCGCTTGTCTGGTGTCATTGCAGCACTGCTCCCTTCTCCGCGCCGGAGACGAGTCTGACGTAACGGGCCAGATACCCGGCTACGCCGTCGCGCGGCGCTGGCCGCCGTTCGGCGAGCCGCCGCGCGATCTCCTCCTCGGGGAGCTCGAGCGTGAGCGTACGTGCAGGGATGTCGATGCTGATCGCGTCGCCGTCGCGCACGGCGGCGATGGGGCCGCCGGCGGCGGCCTCCGGGGCGACGTGGCCGATGGCCGCCCCCCGCGTGGCGCCGCTGAAGCGCCCGTCGGTGATGAGGGCCACGTCCTTGTCACGGCCCTGGCCCGCGAGCATGGACGTCGCGGAGAGCATCTCGGGCATGCCGGGCGCCCCCTTGGGACCCTCGCCGCGGATCACGACGACGGATCCGTCGGCGATGTCGCGGGCGCCGATGGCGAGCACCGCCTCGGCCTCGCTCTCGAACACGCGCGCCGGCCCGCGGTGTCGCAGCATCTCGTCGGCCACGGCGCCCTCCTTGACGACGGCGCCGTTCGGGGCGAGGTTGCCGAAGAGCACGGCGAGGCCGCCGGTGGCGTGCCACGGGTCGTCGAGCGGCCGGATGACCGTCTCGTCGAGCACGCGGGCGTGCGCGACCGCCTCTCCGACGGTGCCGCCGGCGACGCTGAGCGCGGACCCGTCCATCAGGCCGGCGTCGATGAGACGGGCCATGACCGCCTGGATGCCGCCGGCGTGGTAGAGATCCTCCATATGGTGGTTCCCGGCCGGAGCGATCCTGCAGATGTGGGGCACGCCGGCCGCCACCCGGTTGATCTGGTCGAGGTCGAACGGGAGTCCCGCCTCGGTCGCGATGGCGGCCAGGTGCAGCACCGTGTTGGTGCTGCAGCCGAGGCTCGCGTCGGCGGCCAGGGCGTTGCCGACCGCCGCCTGCGTGAGGATCTGGCGCGGGCGCAGGTCCCGGGCGAGCACGTCCATCACCCGGGCCCCCGATTCCTTGGCCAGCCGGATCCGCTCGCTGTACACGGCGGGGATCGTGCCGTTCCCGGGGAGCGCCATGCCGACGACCTCGGCGAGGCAGTTCATGGAGTTGGCGGTGAACATGCCCGAGCAACTGCCGCACGTGGGGCAGGCGCCGCACTCGACCGCCCGCAGGCCGGCGTCGTCGATGGACCCGGCCTGATGCTGCCCCACGGCCTCGAACACGCTGCTCAGGTCGAGCGCCTGGTCGTCCACCCTGCCGGCCAGCATGGGGCCGCCGCCGACCATCACGGCCGGGACGTCGAGGCGCATGGCGGCCATCAGCATGCCGGGCACGATCTTGTCGCAGCACGGCACCAGCACCAGCGCGTCGAACGCGTGCGCCACTGTCATGGACTCGACCGTGTCGGCGATCAGCTCGCGGCTGGGCAGCGAGTAGAGCATGCCGCGGTGGTTCATGGCGATGCCGTCGCAGATCCCCATCACGCCGAACTCGAACGGCACCCCGCCGCCGGCGCGCACGCCGGCCTTGACCGCGTCGACGATCGTGCGCAGATGTACATGGCCGGGGACCACCTCGCTGAACGAGTTGGCGACCCCGATGAACGGACGCTCCATCTCGGCATCGGTGACGCCCAGGGCGCGCAACAACGAACGGTGCGGGGCGCGCGCCACGCCGTGCTTGATCTCGTCGCTTCTCACGGCAGTCTCTCCTCGTGGCCGGCATGCCCGCCGCCCCGGACCCGGAGACGACGGTGGTGAGTCCCGAATCATAGCGAAACGCCGCGTCCGGGGCGAGACTCGCCCGAGCGCGGCGGTCCCGAGGGCCCGCACCGGCCGCCGGCGTGTGTGAACGCATACCCGTGCGGGTATACGGCTCGCGACCCCCCGACGCCATGAGGAGACGCCCTGTGGAGAGTATGGAATACGGCGTGGGCCGTTACCTCGACCAGCCTTACGAGACCGCGTTGCCGCGCGTCGTCGAGGCGCTCAAGGCGGAGGGCTTCGGCGTCGTCACCGAGATCGACGTCAGGGAGACCATGAGGGAGAAGCTCGGTGTCGACGTGGCGCCGCACACCATACTCGGCGCCTGCAACCCCGAGCTCGCCCACGCGGCGCTTCAGATCGAACCCGACCTGGGCGTGCTGCTGCCCTGTAACGTGGTCGTATACGCGACCGCCCGGGGCACGCGGGTCACGGCGGTCAACGCCGGGGCGATGCTCGGGATGGTGGACAACCCGGCGCTCGACCGTATCGCGGCCGAGGTCGGACGGCGGCTCGACCGGGTACTCGAGAGCCTGTGAGACAATGACGACAAACCGGGCAGGGCCAGACCTGCCGCGCCAAGGAGGAGACCCGTGGCTGAAGTGAAGACCTTGACCGACGCGACGTTCGATGCCGAGCTGAAAGACGCCGCCACGCCGGTGATCGTGGACTTCTGGGCGCCGTGGTGCGGACCCTGCCGCGTCGTCGGCCCCGTGATCGAGGAGATCGCCGCCGAGTACGGCGACAACGTGACCGTGGGCAAGCTCAACGTGGACGAGAACCCGGCCACGGCGCAGAAGTACGGCATCATGAGCATCCCGACGATCATCCTCTTCAAGGACGGCCAGGAGGACAAGAAGGTCATCGGGGCGCGCTCCAAGGCCGACTTCGTGCGCGAGTTCGAGCTCGCCTGACGCGGGCCGCGGGCGTGATCGCCCGCTGCGGACGCACGAGGGGCCCGGCGCTCGCCGGGCCCCTCGTGCGTCGACCGTAAGGCGGCCGAGAGGCTCAGACGATCGCGTCGCGACCGCGCGCGCCGGTGCGCGTGCGCACCGCGTCGTCCACCGGCGACACGAAGATCTTGCCGTCACCGACCCGTTTGGCCTTGAGCGAGGCCTGGACGGCCTTGACGATGCGCTCCACGTCCTCCTCGAGGACCACCATCTCGACCTTCATCTTGGGATGGAAGCGGTACTCGCCGGGCTTGACCTCCTCGCCGCGTGTGAACCCCTTCTGGACGCCGAACCCCTTGACGTCGGTCACCGACATCCCGACCACGCCCTCGACCGCCATGGCCTCCGCCACCGTGTCCAGGTCATACGGCTGGATGTAGCACTCGATCTTCTTCATCGTCCGTCACTCCCTTCCGCACGCCTCAGACGACGCCTTGATCGAGCATCGCGTCGGCCACCTTGGTGAAGCCCGCGATGTTCGCTCCGGCCACGTAATCCCCCGCCATGCCGAACTCCTCCGCCGCCCGCAGGCAGGTCCGGTGGATGCCCTTCATGATGCCGTGCAGACGCGCGTCGACCTCCTCGCTCGTCCAGTTGAGGCGCAGGCTGTTCTGGCTCATCTCGAGCCCCGAGGTCGCCACCCCTCCGGCGTTGACGGCCTTGCCCGGGCCGAACTTCACGCCGGCCGCCGAGAAGGCCGCGATGGCCTCCGGGGTGGACGGCATATTGGCCGCCTCCACCACGTACCGGCAGCCGTTGGCGATGAGCGCCTCGGCGCTGGCGCCGTCGAGCTCGTTCTGGGTGGCTGTGGGGACTGCGACGTCGCAGGGCACGACCCAGGGACGCTTGCCCTCGACCCACTTGAGGCCGAACTCGTCGGCGTAGTCCTTGGCGGGCCGACGATGGATCGTCCACAGGGGCTTGAGGAACTCCAGCTTGTCGCCGGAGATGCCGTCCGGATCGTGCACGAAGCCGAACTCGTCGCCGATCGTCACGACCTTGGCGCCGAGATCGTTGGCCTTCTCGATGAAGAAGGCGCCCACGTTGCCGTAGCCCGAGATGGCGATGGTCTTGCCTTCGAGGGTGGTGTCGTCGGTGGCCAGCACCTCGGCGAGGAAGTAGGCCGTCCCGTATCCGGTGGCCTCGGGGCGCATGAGCGAGCCGCCCCAGTCCAGCTTCTTGCCGGTCAGCACGCCGGTGAACTCGGCGGCGAGGCGTTTGTACTGGCCGAACATGAAGCCGACCTCACGCGCACCGACGCCGATGTCGCCGGCGGGGACGTCGGTGTTCGGACCGATGTAGCGCCAGAGCTCGGTCATGAAGCTCTGGCAGAACCGCATGACCTCCGCGTCGGACTTGCCCCTGGGGTCGAAGTCCGCGCCGCCCTTGCCGCCGCCCATCGGCAGCTGGGTCAGCGCGTTCTTGAAGACCTGCTCGAAGGCGAGGAACTTCATGACGCCCAGATTGACCGACGGCGCGAACCTGAGACCGCCCTTGTAGGGGCCGATCGCCCCGTTCATCTGCACTCGGAACCCACGGTTCACCTGGACGACGCCTTCGTCGTCCATCCACGGTACGCGGAAGTGGATCGCACGCTCCGGCTCGACCATGCGCTCCAGCACCCGCATCTCCCGGTAGACCGGGCGCTGGCTGAGCACGGGCGCGAGGCTGTGCGCGACCTCCTCCACCGCCTGGTGGAACTCCGGCTGGTCCGGGTCCCGCCTCTTGACGTCCTCCACGATGGCGTCGATGTAGTCGTCTACTTGAGTCGTCACAGGTGGCTCCTCCCCCTCCCGCACAGGCCGACGCGGGCTCGAACGACAACGGCGGAACGACGGCGTCGGGCCGCCTGTCCGAATGATACTTGCCCGTCCCGCGCCCGAGCACCGGCCAACCCTTCAGATTCATCGATTGCATTTGTACATTATGTCGAGGTCATTAGATACCCTTCCCTTCCATTACGCCAAATTGACGTATCCTTCTGAGGCTCCTATAGTCAGGGGGACGACGACATACGCGGGTCCCCCGGTCCTTCGGCCCGTCTCTCCCGCGCCGCCGACGACGCCGCACCTCCGCGGTGTGGAGGAAGGAGCACGCCACATGGCCCTGAAGACGCCTGAGGAGTTCGTCCAGAGCCTCGCCGATCTGCACCTGCAGATCTACCTCTTCGGCGAGAAGGTCGACGACTACGTGAACCACCCGCTCATCCGCCCGAGCATCAACTGCATGGCGATGACCTATGAGCTGGCGGCCATGCCGGAGTACGAGGATCTCATGCTGGCCACCAGCCACCTCACCGGCGAGAAGATCAACCGCTTCACGCACATCCACCAGTCCGCCGAAGACCTCGCCAAGAAGGTCAAGATGCAGCGCCTGCTGGGGCAGAAGACGGGCTCGTGCTTCCAGCGCTGCGTGGGCATGGACGCGGTCAACGCCCTGTACTCCGTCACCTGGGAGACCGATCAGGCCAAGGGCACCGACTACCACGAGCGCTTCAAGAAGTACCTGCGGTATCTGCAGGAGGAGGACCTCGTCGCCGACGGCGCCATGACCGACCCCAAGGGCGACCGCTCCCTGCCGCCGCACCAGCAGCCCGACCCTGACGTCTACGTCCATATCGTCGAGAAGCGGGACGACGGCATCGTGGTGCGCGGCGCCAAGGCGCACCAGACCGGCGCCTGCAACTCGCACGAGATCATCGTCATGCCCACCATCGCCATGCGCGAGGGCGACGAGGACTTCGCGGTCAGCTTCAGCTGCCCGGCCAACGCGGAGGGCGTCTCGTACATCTACGGCCGCCAGAGCTGCGACACGCGCAAGCTCGAAGAGACCGACCTCGACGTCGGCAACATGCGCTTCGGCGGCCAGGAGGCCCTCATGGTCTTCGACGACGTGTTCGTCCCCTGGGAGCACGTGTACATGTGCGGCGAGATCGAGTTCTCGGGCGCGCTGGTCGAGCGCTTCGCAGGCTTCCACCGACAGAGCTACGGTGGGTGCAAGGTCGGCGTCGGTGACGTCCTGATCGGCGCCGCGGCTCTGGCGGCGGAGTACAACGGCGTGGCCCGCGCCAGCCACATCAAGGACAAGATCATCGAGATGACGCATCTCAACGAGACGCTCTTCAGCTGCGGGCTGGCCTGCTCCTATGAGGGCGTGAAGATGCCGGCCGGGAACTGGCAGATCGACATGCTCCTGGCCAACGTGTGCAAGCAGAACATCACGAGGTTCCCCTACGAGATCGCCCGCCTGGCCGAGGACATCGCCGGCGGCCTCATGGTCACGATGCCGTCGGCGCAGGACCTCGCCGACGAGAAGATCGGCCCCATCGTCGAGAAGTTCCTCGTCGGCACCTGCGACACGCCGGTCATCGACCGCATGCGGGTGTTGCGCCTGATCGAGAACCTCACGCTCGGCGCCGGCGCCGTGGGCTACCGGACGGAGTCCCTGCACGGCGCCGGGTCGCCGCAGGCGCAGCGGATCATGATCGCACGCCAGTCCAACCTGAACCACAAGAAGGAACTGGCCAAGGCCATCGCCGAGGTCGGCAAGCCCTGGGAGAAGAGCAGGGTCAAGAAGCCCACGGCGGTCGCCGGCTGAAGATGGCCGACGCGGGGGCGGAGGAGCGACGCGTGAAGGTCGTGTACTGCGGGGGCTGCAACCCCCACATCGACCGCGAGGCCGTGGCCGCCGACCTGCCCCAGGACGACCCGGACGTACCCCGAGGGGCGACCGTGCACGTCAGCGGCTGCCTGCGGGCCTGCGCCTCGGACCACCAGCTCGTCGCGGAGGGCGACGGGCGGGCCGGAGCGGGCGCGGAGGGCGCCTCCGCCGGCCCTGAACGACCACCCGTGATCGTGGTGGCGGGCGAGCTCGTCGACGGCGTCCCGACGCCCTCGTCCGAGCTCGCCGCCGCCGTGACACGCAAGCTCAAGGAGTAAGGGGATGGACTGGAAGGCCGAATACGCGGCCAAACGGACGACGGCCGCCGAGGCCCTCGCCAGGGTCAGGTCGGGCGACCGCGTGGTGTTCGCCCATGCATGCGGCGAGCCCCTCGAACTGGTCGACGCACTGGTCGCCCGGGCGGGCGAGCTGAGGGGCGTGGAGATCAACCACATGGTCGCGATGGGCAAGGGCGACTACGCCCGGCCCGAGTTCGCCGACTCGTTCTTCCACCAGTCGCTGTTCGTCGGCGCGAGCACCCGCGAGGCGGTCAGGGACGGACGCGGCGACTACATCCCCGTGTTCTTCCGCGAGATCCCCAAGCTCTTCTGCGAGGGCTACCTGCCGCCCGACGTGGCGCTCATCCACGTCTCGCCGCCGGACAAACACGGCTATTGCTCCTTCGGCATCTCGGTCGACTACACCAAGCCGGCCGCCGAGGCCGCCAGGACGGTGATCGCCCAGGTGAACCCCAACATGCCGCGCACCCACGGCGACTCGTTCATCCATCTCAACCAGATCGACACGATCGTCGAGAGCGACCAGCCGATCATCGAGCTGCCGCCCCCCAGGATAGGTCCGGTGGAGGAGGCGATCGGCCGCCACATCGCCGGCCTCGTGCAGGACGGCGCCTGCCTGCAGCTCGGCATCGGCGGCATCCCCGACGCCGTCCTCATGTTCCTGCACGAGAAGAACGACCTCGGCATCCACACCGAGATGTTCAGCGAGGGCGTCGTCGACCTCTACCACGAGGGCGTCATCACCAACGCCCGCAAGAGCTTCCACCCCGGCAAGATGGTGGCCACGTTCCTCATGGGCACGCGGCGCCTGTACGACTTCGTCGACGACAACCCGGTCGTCCACATGCGGCCGGTCGACATCACCAACGACCCGTACATCATCGGCCAGAACGACCGCGTGGTCTCCATCAACTCGGCCCTCCAGGTCGATCTGATGGGGCAGGTCGTGGCCGACTCGATGGGTCCGCTGCAGTTCACCGGCATCGGCGGCCAGGTCGACTTCGTGCGCGGCGCCGCCCGCAGCCGCGACGGCAAGGCGATCATCGCCCTGCCGTCCACGGCGAAGAAGGGCACCGTCAGCCGCATCGTCGCCGCGCTGGCGCCGGGGACCGCGGTCACCACCATGCGCGCCGACGTCGACTACGTCGTCACCGAGCACGGCGTCGCCCATCTGCGCGGGCGCGGTCTCCGCGAGCGCGCCGAGACGCTCGTCGAGATCGCCGACCCGGCGTTCCGCGATCAGATCCGGGAGGAGGCGGCCGAGGTCTACGGGGTCGGCCGCCTCCCCCGCCAACCGCTCACCAAGGAGAGCTGAGAGCCATGGAGCACGTCCACAACGAGCCCGAACCGCGCGTCATCTCGTCGGCCACGGGCACGCCGCCCGAGTTGCGCCGCGTCGAGCGCAAGATGCGCATCCACCGCCAGCCCAAGACCCTCATCACCGGCATCGGCGCCGTCGACCAGCTCGGCATCGAGGCGAAGAAGCTCAACGGCACCAAGGTACTGGTGATCACCGACGAGGGCGTCAGCGAATGCGGCATGTGCATCGACGTCGAACGGCCGCTGGTCGAGGCCGGCCTCGAGGTCGACTTCTACGACAAGACGGTCCCCGAGCCGCCGATGAACACGATCGAGGAGATCGTCCGGATCGTGGAGAAGGGCGGCTACGACCTCATCGTCGGCTTCGGCGGGGGCTCGCCCATCGACGTCGCCAAGGCGGCGGCGGTGCTGCCCCACACCGGCGACACCGTGTACGACTACGTCGGCATCGACCAGGTCAGGAAGAAGGGCCTGCCGATCATCGCCATCCCCACCACCTCGGGCACCGGCTCCGAGTGCACCGCCATCGCCATCTTCGCCAACGAGAAGCTCAACGTGAAGCAGGGCCTTGTGAGCCCGTTCCTCATGCCGAACGTCGCGCTCATCGACCCGGCGCTCACCGTGAGTTGCCCGCCGAACGTCACCGCCGCGTCGGGCATGGACGCCCTGATCCACAACATCGAGGCGTACATCTCGGTCAACGCCACGATGCACACCGACTCCCTGGCCTACGAGGGCATCAAGCTGATCAGCCAGAGCATCCGCACGGCCGTGTTCGACGGCGGCAACATGTGGGCCCGCGACAACATGGCCATGGGCTCCATGATGGGCGGCATCGCCTTCGGCAACGCCGGGGTCGGCGCCGTGCACGCCCTCTCGTACCCCATCGGCGGCATGTTCCACGTGCCGCACGGGGTCGCCAACACGATGGTCCTGCCCTGGGCGATGGACTTCAACAAGCTCGCCTGCCTGCGCTGGTTCCGTCAGTTCGGCGAGGCCATGGGCGAGAACATGACCGGCCTCTCCGACCGCGAGGCCGCGGACGTGACCGTGGCGTCGCTGCGCCGCCTCGCCGACGACCTCGGCGTCCCGCAGTACCTGAGCGACGTCGACATCCCGGAGTCGGCGATCCCCGACCTCGTCGAGGGAGCCAAGACGCAGGCGCGCCTGTGGAACAACAACCCGCGCAAGTTCACCCCCGAAGACATGGAGCGGGTGTACCGCAACATGGCGGTGCGGCCCGACGCCAAGGCCTGAGAGACGCCCGCAGGCCGCCTCGGGGGCGGCGCCGTTGCAGCCGCCGTCGGGAGACGGGCCGACGCGAGGGGCGGGCGGGGCGCGTGGCGCCCCGCCCGCCCCTCGTCTACGATGGAGCCGCCCGACGTCCCATCCCCCGTGGAGGCCCGCATGTACGACTGGCGCGACGACTGGCAGACCCGCTTCGGCCGCACCGAGCCCAAGGTGATCTGCGTGGGCCTCAACTACAGCGACCACGCCGCCGAGCAGGGGAGCAGACCGCCCGCCCTCCCGATCCTGTTCGCCAAGTTCGCCAACGCCCTCTGCGGCCACGGCGCCGACATCGTCCTCCCCGCCGGCATCGGCCACGTCGACTCCGAGGCCGAGCTGGCGGTGGTGCTCGGGCGCGAGGCCCGTGACGTACGGGAGGACGACGCCCTCGAGGTCGTGCACGGGTACGTCTGCGCCAACGACGTGAGCGCCCGGGAGCTGCAGTTCGGCGACCGCCAGTGGTTCCGCGGCAAGAGCCAGGACACCTTCTGCCCCATCGGCCCCGGCATCGTACCGGTGAGCGAACTGGCCGACGCCGGCGACCTCCGCGTGGCGCAGCGTCTCAACGGGGAGACGCTGCAGGACTCCCGCACCCGCAACCTGATCTTCGGCGTGCGTGCTCTGGTCGCGTTCGTCTCACGCGCCCTCACCCTGCTGCCCGGCGACCTCATCCTCACCGGCACGCCGGAAGGGGTCGGCATCTTCCGCGACCCCAAGCTCCCGATGGCCGACGGCGACGTCGTCGAGGTGGAGGTCGAGGGCATCGGCGTCCTGCGCAACCGCGTCCGGGAGGCCGCCGCGACGTAGCGGGTCGGCGGCGGACGACGCCGGGACTGGGCCGCGCAGTCCGGTCTGGTCAGGCGGCCGCCGTGACCCGGCTCCCGTGCGGCACCACGAGACAACGGGCGGCGTCGCCGGCGCGCGCCAGGGCCGCCGCGACCGCCTCGTCGACGCTCGAGAACGGCGTCATGCACATGCGGCGCACGACGTCGTCGGGGAACTCGGAGACGAGATAGACGTCGGCGCGGTCGAGGAGGCCGGCGACGGCGGCCGCCTTGTGGCCGCCCAGCACGAACTCGCGCCGGATGCGGTCGATGAGCACCTGGGGCCTGCCCATGCCGGTCATCCACTCCTCGAAGACCCGCTGGCCGAAGCCCTCCGGGCAGCGGGCGACCAGCACGATCACCCCACCGTCCTTGACCGCCCCGGAGACGTTGTCCAGAGTCTTCTGCGCCTGGTAGAGGTTGATGTCCTTGGGGCGCCCGCCGGGAGAGGCGATGACCACATCGGCGGCCTCGGCGATGCGCAGGTCGCAGCGCCGGTCGTAGATCTCGGCGCCGGCACGGTGGGCGGCGAGGAAGTGGCCGGCGACGGCGTGCCAGATGCGCTTCTCCTCGTCGAGCAGGACGTTGAGGATGAAGTCGATGCCGATCATCTCCGCCGCCTCGTCGATGTCCTCGCGCACCGGGTTGCCCTCCATGATGCCGGCGCGCGCCGTGGGAGCCAGCATCATGGAATGGTTGTCGCTGATCGCCGCGTAGGAGCACAGGCCGGGCACCACCGCTTTGGCCCCGCCGCTGAAGCCCGCGAAATAATGGTATTCGATGTTGCCGACGCAGACGCGCAGGTCGGCATCGAGATAGGGCTCGAACACCTCGAGGCGTGTCCCCCGCGACGTGGTGCCCACCGGGCGGCAGCGGCTCGTCTCGAGGTCGAGGAGGCGCACCCCGCTGCGCGCGACCTCCTCCCCGACCAGCCGCACCTGCTCCTCGGGCGAGTGGGGCCTATGGCCACCGAGGGCGAAGAGGATGCTGATCTGCTCCGGCCGGAGCGGACTGAGCTCCTCGAGGAGCGCCGGCAGGATGCGGTGCGACGGGCACGGTCGCGTGACGTCGCTGACGACGACGGCGGCCGTGCGCGCCGCAGCGGCCAGCTCGGAGAGCCGGGGCGCGCCGATCGGCTCCGCCAGGGCGCGACGGATCTCGGCCTGCTCGTCGGCCGCGGACGGGGCCACCGGCGGAGCGACCTCCTCGCCCAGCCCGCAGCCCGGTCCGATCACCGTGACGTCGAGGCCGTCCGGGAGGACGGCCTCGAGAGCACCTTCACCGTAGGGGACGCTTATCCTCACGACGCCGCTCGACCGCCGGTCCCGAAGCGCGCGGCGGACTCCTTGAGCGCCTCGATCACCGGCATCGGCTTGCCCGAGAGGAACTGGACCATGGCCCCTCCAGCCGTGCAGACGTAGTCGAAGCGATCCGCGAGCCCGAAGCGGTTCATCGCCGTGACGCTGTCGCCGCCGCCGAGCGCGCTGAACGCGTGGGACGACGCCATCGCCTCCCACAGGGTACGCGTGCCGTACTCCGTGGCGGGCTGCTCGAACATCCCCGCCGGCCCGTTCACGAACACCGTGCCGGCGGCGGCGATGCGCATCCCGTAGTCCGCGACCGCGGCGTGGCCCAGGTCCACGATCTGTTCGGCCGCGGGCAGGTCGGCGACGGCCACCTCGGCGCGCTCGCCGTCGCGCACGACGGCGACGTCGGCCGGCACCACGATCTTGTCGCCGTGCGTCGCCAGGATCCTGCGTGACTCCTCGATGTACGGCTCGAGCTGGCTCGTCCTGATGAACTCCATGGAGGCAGCGCCGATCTCGACCCCACTGGCGGCCAGCATCACGTTGGCGACGAGGCCGGCGGCGAGGACCTGGTCGACGACGCCGTCGGCCAGTGCGGCCTCCATCATCGGGAAGGCCTCCTGGATCTTGGTGCCGCCGAGCAGGAAGACGCACGGGCGCGCCGGCTCTTCGCGCAGGCGCGCCAGATTGGCGTATTCCTTCTCGAACAACCGGCCCATCGCCGATGGGAGCAGCTGTTCGAAACCGACCAGGGTCGGCTGCGACCGGTGGGCCGCCGCGAACGCGTCACAGACGTAGAGATCGGCCAGCGGCGCCAGCTTGCGCACCACCAGCGTCTTCGCCTGGTCCTCCGGCGAGAGCTCGAGCTTGCGCTCGAACAGCGTGAGTTCCTCGGCGCAGAAGCGCACGTTGTCAAGCAGCAGGATCTCGCCGTCCGCGAGCCGGCCGACGGCCTCCCGCGCGGCCGGCCCACAGACGTCGTCGACGAACCCGACCTCCCGTCCGGTGAGCTCGCTCATCACCGCGGCGTGCGGCTCGGTGGAGGCGTAATTGTGGTACTCGAGATCGCCGCCCTGGTGGGCGAGGAGGACGACGCGGGCGCCGGCTTCCGCGAGCTCGCGGACCGTCGGCGCACAGCCCTTGAGCCGCGTGACGTCGCGCAGGCCGCCGCTCTCCTTGTCGAGCGGCGCATTGATGTCCACGCGGCAGAGGACGACCTTGCCGCCCCACGCGAAGTCGTCCAGCGTGTTGATGCCGTACTTCACCGCGTCCTCCCTCCTCGGCCCTCTGCTCCGGACCCCGGCTCAGGCGAGCCCGAGGTACTTGTTCGTGAGGCCGACGGCCTCGAGACGGTCCGTCTGCATGCTGAGCGCGGCGCGGATGGCGTCCGTCGTCTCGGGGATCACCACCGCCTCCTGCGGGATGTTGATCGCGAACATGAACTCGCGGCCGCTCTTGGCGATGGTCTCGTCGAAGACGGCGATGTCGTACATGTCGGCACGCTTGTTGCCGAGGTCACGCGCGTACCGGAACAGCGCCGCGTTGGAGTTGAACCCGTCGGCGATCTTGACGACACGGATGCGTGGGTGCTGCTCGAAGAGCTCGAGCGCGCGCTCCTTGCTGATGTCCGACTTGGTCGTGGCGCACACGTTGATGATGTGTCCGTGCGTGGTCGGCACGTGCACCAGGAGCCCGGTGGCCTCGATGTGCGGCATGATGGTCATGAGGTCGACGGCCTGGTGGTTCGGGACGGGCTCGACCTGGGCCACGTCCACGAGCCCGCGATGCGTGTCCCCGGGGTCGGCGACGCGGCGCACGATGGTGACCATGACGCGCTCCACGCCCACCTCGCGGTCGAGGCAGTCGACGGCGCGGATGAGTCCCGTCGTGTTGCAGCTCGTCAGCTTGAGATAGTCCTTGCCGACGCCCTTCTCGTAGTTGGCGTAGCCGTGGAAGAACACATCGACGATGTCGTTCTTCTCGCCGCCCTGGAACACGGCCTTGACGCCCCTGGCCTGGTAGATCTCCTTGTTCTTGCGCCCCACGCCTCCGGGCGAGGAGTCGAGCACGATGTCGACCTTGTCGAGCAGATCGTCCATGGTCCCGCTGACCGGGATGCCGGCCGCGTCGAAGGCGGCCTTCTGCTCGCCCTCGACGACGTACAGGTCGTACGGCATGCCGGCCTCGCAGAGGGCGCGGGTCGAGAGGGTCGGAGCGACGTCGACGACGCCGACCAGTTCCATGTCCTCCTGCAGAGCCACGCCGTCGGCCAGACGCTGGCCGATGACGCCGTATCCGACTACGCCTACCTTTGGCTTGCTCATGCTGCTGGCTCCTTGCTCAGTATCCGAGTTCCTTCTCCACCACACCGATGGCCTCGTCGAGGACGCGGACCACGGTGTCGATCTGCTCCTTGCTGATGATGAACGGCGGCGCGACCGCGTGGACCATGCCGCCGCCGAGCAGGCGCACGAAGACGCCGCGCTTGAAGGCCTCGTCGCGGATCCTCAGGGCGACGCCCTGCGCCGGCGCGAACCACTCGCGCGTCTCCTTGTCCTTCACGTACTCGATGCCGGCCACGAGCCCGACGCCGCGCACGTCTCCGACGATCGGGTGCGACAGCAGGGTCCGCAGACCCTCCTGCATGTACGGCCCGATCTCGGCGCAGCGCTCCACCAGCTTCTCGCGCTCGAGGATCTCGAGGTTGGCGACTCCGGCGGCACAACAGAGAGGGTGGCCCATGTAGGTCGCACCGCTCATGAAGGCCTCACCCGGACCGCCGAGGAAGGCCTCGAACACATGGCGACGCGCCAGCACGGCACCGAGCGGCAGGTAGCCGCTCGACATGCCCTTCGCCAGAGTGACGAGGTCGGGGTTCGAGCCGAACTGCTCGAAGCCGAACCACGTGCCGCTGCGTCCGAAGCCGGTGATCACCTCGTCGTTGATGACCAGGACGTCGTGGGCCTTGCAGATCTCGTTCACCATCGGCCAGTACTCGGGCGGCGGAGGTATGACGCCGCCGGTACCGATCATGGTCTCGCCCAGCATGGTGCCGACGTTCTCGGGTCCGTAGAACTCGATCTCGTGCTCGACCTGGCGGGCGCACTCCATTCTGCAGTCTTCGCCGTAGGTCTTGCCCCAGGCGCAGCGGTAGCAGTAAGGGGCGCCCAGCTTGATGAAGCCCGGAAGGAGCGGCTCGAACTTGGCCCGGTTCACCGTGAGGCCCTGGGCGCTCGTGCTGGCCATCGTCGTGCCGTGATAAGAGCGCTCCCGGAACATGACCATGTACTTGGTGCCCTTGCCCTTGTTGCGCCAGTACTGGCGCGCCATCTTCACCGCGGTCTCGACCGACTCCCCGCCGCCGAGCGTGAGAAAGACGTGGTCGAGGTCGCCCGGAGCCAGTTGGGCCACCTTGTTGGCCAGCTTGATGGCGGGCTCGTTGGCGATCTGGAAGATGTGGTAGATGGAGAGCTTCTCCATCTGGGCGCTGATGGCGTCGTGGATCTCCTTGCGCCCGTGGCCGACGTTGACGGTCCACAGGCTGGCGAAGGCGTCGATGTACTCGTTGCCGTCACTGTCCCAGACGAGCGCGCCGTCGGCCCTCTCCATCACGATCGGCGCCAGCCCCTGCATCTGCGTGAAGGGCGGCCACAGATGCTGCTCGAGGAACTCGTCCTTCACCCCGCCGGCCGCAGCGTGTCCCTGCTCTCCCATGCGTCCTTCCTCTCGTCAAGTATCCACCCAGGTGGAACGCTATGGGTTACTCGGCGAGGTGTCAACACCGGGCCGGGCTGCTCCCCTCGGCCGAGCGTCGATCAATCGCCGAGAACCCGTCTCATCTCCGCCGTCACCCCGCAGATCGAGGCCAGCTCCTCCAGCTGGTCGACCGACACAGGTCGGCCGCGCTCGGCGCGCCGCGCGAAGAACCCCTCCATCCGCTCCTCGGCCCGGACGACCTCGTCGCGCCCGTCCGCGACCCACTGGTCGTACGCCTGACGCGACGAGATGGCCGGCGTGAAGTGCTCGCCGGCCCGCAGCCGTCGCGAGGTCTCCTTCTCTTTGAGGAAGTCCCCGCCGATGCCCACGCGGTCGATCATGTCGACGAGCATCTCGTCCCGGGTGGTCGCGACCTCGCCCAGCATGCGGCGGATCATCCCGACCACCTCGCCGTCCAGCACGATCTGCGGCAGGTACAGCGTGTTCACGGAGTCGAGCATGCCCACGCCGCCGCTCAGGACATCGGCACCCACGCCGGCCGTGGCCAGACCCTTCAGCGCCTTCTCGTAGCCCGCCTGCAGCCCCGCCGACTTGGCGTCGGTGGCGAGGCCGGGGACGGCGGCCGGCACGCCGAGATGATGGGCGATCTCCACGCAGGCGACGTTCATCAGCGCCGTCTCGGGCGCGGCGTAGGAGACGCTCGCCGAACGCATGTCCATGGTGGCCCCGGAGACGCCCATGACGAGACGGGCGCCGGGCGCGAGCGCCTGGAGAGCGGTCACGGCAGCGAGGAACTCGGCGAGCCCCTGGACGATCGTGCCCGCCGGGGTCACCGGAGACGTGGCCCCCGCCATCGGCACGGTGTACACCTCGACGGGCGCTCCGCGCCGCGCCGTAGCCGCGTGGAAGTCGAGCAGCGGCCCGTCGATGCGCAGCGGCGACGCCGCGGTGAGCAGCGTGCTGAAACGGGGGCGCGCCCGGAACGCCTCGGCGTCTCCGGCGACCACGTCCATGATCCGCAACAGGGGCTCGGCGTGCGAAGGGCTGTCGACGAGGGTCACGTGCTTGCGCGCCTCGGTGAGCACCACGTAACAGACCACCAGCTCACGGACCTCGACGGGCACGTCGCCGGCGGTGATCGTCGTCCACATGACGTCCACCTCGGGGACCTCGTCGAGCAGGATCGTCGCCGCCTGCAGGTCGGCGAGCGTCGACGGCCGCCTGACCCCGGTCGTGTGGTCCAGGATGAAGGCGGCGCACCCCGACGAGCAGAAGTGGGCCGGCTCACCTTCGTCCAGGACCACGTCGGACTCGGGCGTCGAACCGGCGAAGAGCACGCGCCGAGGACATGCCTCGACGGAGCGCAGCACCAGGTCGGCGGGCAGGCGCACGACACCGGTGGCGGGATCGACCTCGGCCCCCAGGTCGGCGAGCACGGGCAGCGCCGCGGACCCCTTGAGTTCGACGCCCACGCGCTCCAGGATCCCGAGCGCCTCCTCGACGAACGACCGCTTCTCCGCCTCGCTGAGCCAGGTCATGTGCGCGCGCATCGATCCCCTCCGATCCTGACGCCCTGACGGCGTCCATCGCTCCGCCACCGGCCCGGGAGCTGACGCACCCAGGGCCGACGCAGACGTCGGGCCGGCGCCCCTCGGCGGCGGCCCTGAACGGAGGTCCGGCCGCGGGCGCGCCTGCGGCGCCCGCGGCCGGACCTCGTCACACGGTCGGTGTGTCGGACAGCAGCTTCTTGGTGTAGTCGGCCTGCGGGTCCTCGAGGACGGCGTCGACGAGGCCGAACTCGACAATCCGGCCCTCGGTCATCACCGCCACTTCCTGCGAGATGCTGCGCACCAGCGCCAGGTTGTGCGTGACGAACAACATCGACAGGCCCATGTCTCTCTGCAGGCTCGCGAGAAGCTCGATGATCGCGGCCTGCACGGAGACGTCCAGCCACGAGGTCACCTCGTCGCAGATGAGCACCGTGGGCTCGGCGGCGAGGCCACGGGCGATCGCCACCCGCTGCCGCTCGCCGCCCGAGAGCTGGTCCGGGTAGCGGCTCAGCAGCGAGGCGTCGAGCGCCACCTTCTCGAGCACGTCGGCCATGCGGTCCTCGGTCTCGCTGCGCGAGAGGTCGAAGAACACCCCGAGCGGCTGCGAGAGGATCTGGCCGATGGTCTTGCGCGGATTGAGCGAGCTGTACGGGTTCTGGAAGATGTACTGGATCGCCTGCCGGGTCGCGCGCGGCCGGTCGCGCGCCTCGCGCGCCAGCCGTTTGCCGTTGAACTCGATGTCGCCGACGATCCTGTGCGGATGCAGACCGGCGATGCAGCGCGCGAGCGTGGTCTTGCCGGAGCCGGACTCGCCCACCAGCGAGAGACAATGGCGCTCGCTGAGGCTGGTGTTGATGTCGTGCAGGGTCTTCTTGTGCTGATAGTAGGCGTCGACGTCGCGCACGCTGATGACTTCCCTGACGTCCGCAGCCCGCTGCGAGAGCGACTTGTCACGCAGTTCGACGGTCTCGAACACGCCCGCCTGCGCGCCGACCTCCTTGTAGCGCCAGCAGCGCACCGTGTGCCCCGGGCTGACCTCCTCGACGGGCGGGTACTCGGCCCTGCACTTGTCGATCACCCAGTCGCAGCGCGGCGCGAACGTGCACCCGGAGGGCCGCTGGCCCGGCCGGGGCGCCCAGCCGCGGATGCCCCGCAGGGCGCGTTCGCCGGTGATGTCGGGGATGGAGGCCAGCAGCTTGCGTGAGTACGGGTGATGGCCCTCGTCGAAGAGCTCGTCGCGGGTACCGACCTCGACCAGCCGGCCCGCGTACATGACGGCGATACGGTCGGCGAGGTTGGCCACCACCGCGAGGTCGTGGGTGATGTAGAGCGCCGCGACCCCGTAGGAGCGTGTGAGGTCGCGCACCGTGTCGAGCACGTGCGCCTGCGTCGTGACGTCCAGCGCCGTGGTGGGCTCGTCCAGGACGATGATCCGGGGACGGTTGGCGAACGCCATGGCGATCGCCACGCGCTGCTGCTGCCCGCCTGAGAGCTGGTGCGGATACCGGCGCAGGAACTGCTCGTCCGACGGCAGGAGGACCTCCGCCATCATCTCCGCCCGGCGTGCCTCACGGTCAGCCTGCGACTCCCCGAAGCCGTGGATCTCGAGGATCTCGAGCAGCTGCTTGCCGATGCGCAGCGCCGGGTTGAGGGACGCAGAGGAGTCCTGCGGCACGTAGCTGATGGCGCCGCCGCGGATCTTGCGCAGCGCCTCAGTGCTCATGCTGAGCACATCCTGGCCGTCGATCTCGATGCGGCCCGCCTCGATCTTGGCCCCGCGGCGCTGGTAGTTGAGCAGGCTGGTCCCGACGGTGGTCTTGCCGGAGGCCGACTCACCGACGAGCCCGAGCACCTCGCCGCGATGGATCTGGAGCGAGACCTCGTCGTCGATGTCGACGCCCGACGGGTCGAGGACGATGCGCAGCCCGTGGACCTTGAGCACGGCCTCGCGCTCGCCGGCAGGAGCGGCCTCTCGAGCCATGGTCGCCTCCATCACCCCACCCCCGTGTCGCGTTCGATACCGATCAGCGCACGACCCAGCCCGTCGGCGATGAGGTTGGTGGCGATGGTCAGGATGCCGATCAGCAGGACGGGCACGAACACCGGCCACGGCTGGATCACGATGCCGATGCGGTTCTCGTTGATCATGAGGCCCCAGTCGGCGGACGGCGGCTGCATGCCGAACCCGAGGAACGACAGCGCGGCGATGAGTCCGATCGAGTAGGTGAGGCGCAGGCCGAACTCCACCAGCAACGGGCTGGTGATGCTCGGCATGATCTCGTTGAAGAGGATCTTCCAGCGGGCGATGCCGAAGGCCTCGGCCGCACGCACGAAGTCACGCTGCGCCACCTCGAGCGTGGCCGCACGCGCGACGCGCGCGATGCGCGGCGCGTGCGAGATGCCCACGATGAGCACGATGAGCCACAGGCGTGGGCCGAGGATCGACACGAACAACAGCGTGAGGACGATCTGCGGGAAAGCGAGGACGACGTCCAGGAGGCGCATGATCGTCTCGTCGATCCAGCGCCGCGCGTACCCGGTGATCAGCCCCAGGGTCACCCCGACCCCGAGGCCGATGACGGTCGCCGCCAGGGCGAGCAGGATGACGGTACGGCCACCGTAGAGCACGCGCGTGAGCACGTCGCGGCCGATGTAGTCGCTCCCGAGCCACAGCTTGGGGATGTCGGGCGCCGAGAACGGCGGCGCCACCAGCTCCGTCGGCGAGTACGGCGCCACCCATGGCCCCACGACGGCGATCGCGATGATGACCAGGAAGATGCCCACGCCGATCTTGGTGCGGCCCATGCGCCACGCCTCGCTGAGGGTCATGAGCCACTCGGAGCGACGGCGTTCGGACTGGACGACCGCCGGCTCGAGCTCGGCGAGGTCGGAGTCGCCGACTCTGATCTCTGGAGTACTCATCGCAGGCCCGTCCTGAGTCGTGGGCTGACAAGGATCGTGAGGATGTCGGCGGTGAGGTTGGCGAGCACGTACACGGCGGCGATGATGAGGCAGATGGCCTGCACCATGGGCATGTCACGGTTGGCGACGGAGTCGACCAGCAGTGACCCGATGCCGGGGAAGGCGAACAGGTACTCGACCACGACGACGCCGCCCGCCAGCCACGCGAGGTTGAGGGCCGTGACCTGGAGCGCCGGGGCGAGCGCGTTGGGCAGCGCATGCCGGTTGAGCACGAGCCGCTCGGGCAATCCCTTGAGGCGCGCCATCATGACGTACTCGCTCTCGAGCACCTCGATGGTGCTGGCACGCAGGATGCGCGTGATGTACGGGGCCACGGCGAGCGTGAGCGTGAGCGCCGGCAGCACGAACAGCTCGAGTTGCTGGAGGATGGGCAGACCCGAGTCCACCCGCGACGTCGCCGGCATGACCTTGATCACCTGCGTCGCGAACAGCAGGATGAGGATCCCGCCGGCGCCGTCGCCCATCCGGTAGACGACGGTGTCGATGAAGGACTTGACGCCGAACACCTGGCCGGCCGGCACGGGGAGGTACAGCAGCTCGACGGTCGCCTTGTCGATGGAGTACCGCAGGATCTGGTCGCTCGCGCGAAGCGCGATGACGGCAGCCAGCGTGCCGGTCAGCAGGACGCCCATCGACGTGATGGTCAGCGCCACCGGGACGATGAACAGGGTGAGGCCGACGCCGCCGCGGCGGAGGACCCGTCCCGTCAGGACCAGCTGCACCACCAGCGAGACGGCCCCGGCCGCCATGCTGAAAGTCCCGAAGAACATCGCCAGGTTATCGGTATCGGGGATGGCGCTCTTGGCAATGGCCTTGAACTGCCAGG
>ENA-UOUL01001468-UOUL01001468.1-bioreactor-metagenome-genome-assembly--contig:-NODE-1468-length-32506-cov-6.011009_pt1 | contig 32506 bp, 29 predicted proteins | sample MGYA00249838_ERZ747220 | MGnify/ENA primary metagenome ERZ747220 (study PRJEB28778, sample SAMN05720191) | bioreactor metagenome | isolation source: Anaerobic biogas reactor | place: USA:Washington... | reverse complement strand
GTGAATCAGAGGGCGGCGGCGGACGCAAGCGCGCTCCTGTGTACGACGACCCTCACAAACAGGACCTTCGACCACACATTGAAGGTTGCGTCAGCGTGCATGGCCGCGACTCAGGTTCGCATCGCCGGACCCTCACGTCCAGCCTCAAATCGCCCTCGAGTCCTTCATCAGCGAGCCTACCGAGGTGCGTGACGGCAACCTTCGACTGCAGCATGAGACTCTCTCCGAACGACCGCGGGTCCTCGGCGCTCCGGCCGCTCGTCCTCACTCTCCGCCGCCCGGACCAGCTCGGCCTCCACGATCCAGCCGCCCACACGGACGTCGCGACGCACGAGGGTGAACCCCGTCGCCTGGGCGGCCGCGACCGTGTCCCTGTCGAGACGACAACCACCGGCCACGGCCGCCCAGACCGGTGCCGCCCAGCGCTGCAGGGTCCGTCCCGGCTCCCACAGCAGGTGGACGTGCTCCAGCAGGAAGAGCCTTCCGTCCGGGACCAGGACGCGCCACAACTCGGAGAGCACGGCGCGAGGATCGCCCACCGTGCACAGGGCGAACGCGCTCACCGCCGTCGCGAACGTGCTGTCCTCGTACGGCAGCGCCTCCGCCCGCCCCTCGGAGACGACGATGCGCGCGGCCGCCAGCCCTGCGCGCCGTCGCGCTCGCGCCGCCATGTCGGGGTCCGGCTCGAGCGCCGTGACCTCGACGCCGGGCGCGTACCATCGGAACTGCGCTCCCGTCCCGGCGCCGATCTCGAGTACGCGACCGTGGGCTCTGCGTACGAGCCGCCGCCGCCACGCCGCGACGGCGGCGCGCTCGAACGGCCACATCACCGCGTCGTACACGACGGGGTGACCGCCGGGAAGGGTTGAGATGCGCCCGTGCATGCTGAGAGACTTGCCCAGTTCCTGTCCTGCGTCCACCCGTTGATGCCCGACCGGGCGGCGCTCCACGCATCGGGCACCGGAGGACGATGGCCTTCCCGGATCCATGAAGCACGCGGCCGACACCCCGGGGCTGCAGGTCGACGACGTGACGCGCGCCGAGCTCCGCCGCCTCGCCAATCTCTTCCTTCTCTCGGGCGTCACGCTCGTCCTGTTCGTCCTGCGTGCGGTCATCGAGGTCCTCCCCGTGACGTCCCTCCCCTCCGCCGTCTTCGTGATCTGGGGGCTCATCCTGCTGACGGGCTGGGCGGCCACGCTCGTCTACGGCGTGTTCGTGACCCTGACGGCCCGGAGCTGGGGCTGGCTCCTGCTGTGCCTCATCCCGGTGACCAGCGTCCCCGCCGGTCTGGCCTACGCCTGGATCCGGCGTGGCGAGATCGAGCGCGCCCTGCTCGGCGACGAGCGCCGCCCGTCTCGTTCACGGCGGCGGTCGCGCGGCTCAGGGGGCGGATAGACCGGCCGGGTTCCGCCTCGCTGTGGTACTGTCTTGAGCTTGGCGGGAGCGCTCGCCGCATCCGGCCCCGGGGGGAACCATCAAGAAGACGCTCATCCGCATCCTCGTCTTCGCCGTCATCGTACTGGCGCTGTATCTGCTGCTGCCGAGACTCGTCGACACCCAGAAGACGCTCCAGTACGTCACCGGCGCCAGCTACGTGCTGCTCGGCGCGGCGGTCGCGCTCGAGGTCCTGGCGCTGGCCGGTTACGCCAACCTGTTCCGCTACATCCTCCGGGTGCTCGACATCCGCATGCGCCTCCTCGAGGTGTGGTCGATCACGCTGAGCAGCCTCGCCGTGAGCCATATCCTCTCGGCCGGCGGCGTCGGCGGCTGGGTCGTGACGTACAACGCCCTGGTCAAGCACAAGGTGCCGCACGGGATCGTCTTCGTGGCCATCGCCGCGCAGCAGTTCTTCAACTACGTGGTGCTCTGGGTCTTCTTCGCGATCGCGATCCTGTATCTGATCGTCGTGCGCGGGAGCGATTCGATCCTCGGCTATCTAGTGGGGATCGTCCTCATCGTCCTCATCCTCTGGCTCACATTGTACGGCGTGTACCTGTACAACCGACCCACCAGACTCCGTCTGCGCGTCACGCAGCTGGCCCATCTGTTCAACCGGGTCCGGCGTCGCGAAGTGATCCAGGAGCGTCACATCGACGGCTGGATCGACAACCTGCTCATCGGCATGCGCCGCATGGTGAGGCACCGTGGGTCGTTCCGGACCACCCTGTTGTTCGCCTGCGGTTTCTGGTTCTTCGACATGCTCTGCCTGTGGTGCACGTTCCGGGCGTTCGGTTACACGATGGGACTCGGCCATCTGCTGGTGGCCTACGTGATCGCCTACTCGATCGGGACGCTGGCTCCCACTCCGAGCGGCCTGGGCGCGATCGAGGGCCTCATGATCGCGCTGTTCCTCAGCTTCGGCGTGCCCTCGGCCGTCGCCGTCGCCGCCGTGCTCGTCTACCGCATCATCAACTTCTGGTTGCCGATCCCGCCCGGCTTCGTCGCCTATGCCATCGTGCGCCCTGGCCGCCGCCCCGTCATGGAGGGCGAGGTGGAGACGGCGGCCGGTGAGGCGGTCGGCGAGCTCGACCAGACTCGATGAGCCGAGGCCGGGAGACCGGGGAGGCCGCTCACCGGATCCGATACAGCTTCAGCAGCGGCCCGGGCTCGCCGGGACCGGGCCGGAACTCCCTGACCAGATCCGTCTCGTCGTCGAGGCGCCTGTAGAAGTCGGCCGCGGACGGGTACACCTCCGGCGCGGCCAGCACACGGTCCGCGACGTAGCTGCTCACCAGCACGTACTCCACCTCGCGCCGCCGCAGCCGGCCCAGGTCGCGGTCGCGGTCCGGCGTGTCCGGTGCCGGGAGCTCGAGCCGGACGACCCGGTAGGCGACGGGCGAGAGTCCGGCCACATGGTAATGAGCCACCTCGTCCAGGGACACGAGCGGCGCCGCGTGACTCTCGACGGCGACCACCGCACCGGCCGGCACATGCTCCTCGATCCATGCCTTGGCGACCGCCCGCGTATCTGTGCCGCTGAGGGAGCGGTCGTAGGCGACGGAGTCGGTCAGGGGCAGCGCGACCGCCGCTGCGACCACGAGCGTGAGCGCGGGAAGGACGGCGATCCGCCTCCGGGGCGGGACCAGCGCCACGAGGTCCGCGCAGAGACGCGCCGCGAGCAGCGCCAGGAGAGGGACGACCAGCAGCAGGTAGCGGTCGGCGAGTTCCTTCCAGGTCCCGATGTAGACGTAGTAGACGACGACGTAGGGGACTGCGAGGAGATCCAGCCGCGAACGCCGCCACAGCGCCCAGGCGAGACCGGCCACCGCGAGCGCCACAAGCACGACCCCGATCGCCCCGGTGAGATTGGGCGTGACGTTGTACCAGAAGCCGTTGCCCACGCGCTCGAATCCGAGCCAGCCCCTCTCCATGATCGCGGCCTGACCGCGGAAGTCGCGCAGGAAGCGCGGGGCGTCCAGCACCACGAACGGCGACGCGGCGACGAACGCGAGCAGCATCGGCGCGTAGACGCGCGCCGTCAGCAGCCGCAGCCAGGTCGGGACGAGGCCGCCGCCGGCCGCGGCGCGGGCGGCGGCCTCGTCCCGACAGGCGAAGACCGCCGCGACGGTCGCCGGCAGGACCAGCACGCCGAAGTTGTACTTGGTGGACGTCGCGAGACCGGCCGCCACCGCCCCCAGCACGAGCAGGCGGCGTCCGCCGCCGTCGCGCCCGCTCGACCCCCCGCTCACGGCCGGCGCGCCGGCCGATCCCCCGTCCCCGGCGGCCGCGCGGTGCAGCAGCACGAGAGCCACCAGCGAGAAGGCGACCGCCGTCACGTCGGTCACCGCCATGTGCGAGTAGGCGACGTGCAGCGGCGCGACGGTGAGGAACAGCGCCGCGAGCAGACCCGCCGGACGGCCGAACGCATCCCGTCCCAGGCGGTACAGGAGGTACACGGAGCAGGTCCCCATGGCCACCGAGAGCAGTCGCCCGAGGAGGAAGTACGGACCGGGATCCACGAGGAACGACGTGCGTGCCAGCAGGTTGCCGTGGCCGAGCAGCCACCAGACCGGTGCGGCCAGCACGTAGAGGGCGCCCGTCAGATAGAAGTACAGGGACGGATAGAAGAAGAACCGCGGGTCGGGATGGCCGTTGGCGGCCGAGAACGCCTTGGGGACCACCGTGCTCTCGTCGACGTTGACGAAGCTGTACGGCAACCCCCAGGCGACGCCCTTGAGACGTAGCGCCAGAGCGAGCACGAGGATGGCGAGCAGCAGGGCGCCGCCGAGAGCGCGGTGCGGCCGGGGCCCGCCGTCCGGACGGCTCACGCGCCGCCGGCGCGGACCGCGGCCACGCCGCCGGCCGCCGCCCCGTCGAGGCGGTCGGCCTCATCGTGCACGGGCGCGAAGAGGACGTCGCGGTCCATCGTCAGCCAAGCCCCGCCCTCAGGCGAGGAGCTCCTTCATGATGACGACGCCGGCACTGGTGCCGAGCCTGACGGCGCCGGCGCCGATCATGCGCTGCGCGTCGGCTGCGGTACGGATGCCGCCCGATGCTTTGACGCCGACGCTCGCGTCGAGGCAGTCACGGAGGAGCTCCACGTCCTTGACGGTGGCGCCGTGCGGCCCGAGCCCGGTGGACGTCTTGACGAAGTCGACGCCGACCTGCTCGCAGATCCGGCACGCGAGCCGCTTGAACCGGTCGTCGAGATAGCAGGTCTCGATGATGGCCTTGACGATCGTGTGGCCGCGCCCCGCGTTGACGCCCCGCACGCGCACGGCGCGCACCACTCCGGCGAGCTCGTCACGGACGAGCCCCACCTCCCCCGACAGCAGCGCCGACACGTTGATGACGACGTCGATCTCGTCGGCGCCGCGCCGCACGGCGTCGTCGGCCGCCAGGGCCTTGATGCGGGCCGTGTCCGCGCCGTGCGGGAACGAGACCACGGTGCAGACCTTGACGTCCGTGCCCTTGAGCAGCGCCGCGGCCATGGGCACGTAGTGGGGAAGCACGCAGACCGCGGCGAAGTGGAGACTGCCCGCCTCGCGGCACAGGGCTTCGACGTCCGCGCTCGTCGCCTCCGTGCGCAGCAGCGTATGGTCGATGGTCTTGGCGATCTCCTCCGCCTGCACCGCGTGGAACCTCCCGGTCACCGGGCTCCCCCCTGCGTGGAGCCCGGCCGAGTATAGCAAGCGGCCCGGCCCGGAGAAGCGGGTGTCACGAGGTCACAGAAGACGCTCGACGTAACGCTCGTCGCGGCGCCACCGCCGGCGCACCTTGACGCGCAGGTCGAGATAGACCTGCACGCCGAGCACTGCCTCGATCTCGCGACGGGCGCCGCTGCCGATGGCCTTGACAACGCGCCCGCCCTTGCCGACCACGATCGCCTTCTGCGACTCCGTCTCCACGATCAGGACGGCCTCGATCTCCACCAGAGGACGATCGCTGCGCTCGGTGATGGAGCCGACCTCCGCGGCGACCGCGTGAGGCACTTCGTCGCGGGTCAGCCGCAGGGCCTGCTCCCGCACCAGCTCGGCCACCAGCAGTTCCAGCGGCTGGTCGGTCTGCCGGCCCTCAGGGAAGTAGACCGGGCCCGGCGGCATCGCCGCCGTGAGTCGCGCGAGAACGGCGGGGAGACCGTCGCCGCGCAGCGCCGAGACGGCCAGGACCTCGCCGCCGGACAGGTCGCGCGCCTCCTTGAGGCGGGCACTCAAGCGGGGGCCGTCGACGAGGTCCACCTTGTTGAGCGCCACGACCGCCGGCACCCCGGCGGCGGCGACCGCCCCCGTGATGTAGCGGTCACCGCGGCCGAAAGACTCCACGGCGTTCAGGAGCACCAGCGCCGCGTCGACCTCGCCGAGGGCGTCGTCCACCGCGGCCTGCATGCGCCGGGTGAGCGAGTCGAACGGCCGCTGGAAGCCCGGCAGATCGAGCAGCACCAGCTGACAGTCCTGCTGCGTGACGACCCCGGTTATGCGCCGCCGGGTCGTCTGGGGATGGTCGCTCACGATGCTGACCTTGCGCCCGACGAGGGCGTTGACCAGGGTCGACTTGCCCACGTTGGGGCGGCCGAGCACGGCCACGAACCCACTGCGGAAGCTCATATCGGGTACCAGATGCGGAAGAGAAGGACGGTCACGGCGATGCCGAGCGCGGCGCCGACCGCCACTTCGGTCAAGGTGTGGATGCGCGCCTGGACACGGCTCTGGGCCACCAGCAGCGCCATGAACAGCGCGATCGCCGAGATGGGCAGCGCGAACGTGGTCCCCGCCGCCACGAAGGTGACCGCGACCCAGCCGGCGAAGGCCACCGCCGCGTGTACGGAGGGCAGGCCCCCGTGGAAGGCCGTGCCGCGGCCCGTCACCGCCTTCACCGCGATCGCCACGAGGATGACGATGAAAAGCGCGATGACGGTGACGTCGATCGGCGAGCCGCGCAGCTTGCTGAGGACGGTGTACGGCACGCTGGTGATCTTGTCGTAGAAGACCAGGTAGGCCACCGCGACCGCGTTCACGGCGGCGAGAAGCACGGCCCCGGCGGACACGTCCTTGGCGATCCGGGCCCGCGGGTCCTCCTCGTCGGTGACCAGGTCCACGACGTGCTCGACGGCGGTGTTGAACATCTCGGTGATGAGCACGAACGAGATGGCCACGAACAACGCGATCACCTCGAGACGGGTGAGGGCGAAGAACAGGGCGGCGACCAGTACCAGGCCGGCGGTGATGAAATGGATCCACATGTTGCGCTCGTGGCGGAGCGCGTGGACGATGCCGTCGAAGGCGTAGGTGAAGCTGGCGAGCAGGCTACCGCGACGGCGCGACAACGAGACCCCTCCAGTCGACGAGCTCGAGCACCTCGGCCTGACGCAGGGCCATGCGTCCGGCGTCGGTCTCGTGGTCGTAGCCGAGCAGATGGAGCGTGCCGTGCACCAGCAGGACGGCGAGCTCCAGCGCCGGCGGGAGATCGTCGCCACGTGCCTGGCGCAGCGCCCGTCGCACGCAGACCACCACGTCGCCGAGCAGCAGCGGCGGCCCCTCCGCGCCCTCGAGCGCCGCCGCCACGTCGCCGAGGTCGGGTGCAAGCGCGAGCGGGGTCGCAGCCGCGCCGGGGGTGACCCCGCCCGCCGGCCCACCACCGGGCTCCCAGTCCTCGAGCGGGAAGCTCAGTACGTCGGTGACCTCGTCTGCGCCCCGATGCTCGCGGTTCAACGCGCGGATGCGCCGCTCGCCCACGAAGCTCACGGCGACCTCGGCGCCGGCCACGCCCTCCTCCTCGAGCACCCTGGCGACGAGACGGGCGACGAGCGCCTCGTCGATCGTCGTCCGTGTGGCGTTCACGATCTCGACGAGGTTCACGAGCCCGCCTCGTCGTCCGCAGCGGAGGCCGACTCCGCTCCCTTCCGGTGGTCGGCGACCCCCGTCCCGTCACGGGCGTCGCCGGTGCCGGCGCCGCTCGCCTGCGCCTTGCGCGCCGCATCCAGCTCGTCATGCGCCCGGTACGCGTTGACGATGCGCTGGACGAGCTTGTGGCGCACCACGTCGTGACCGTCGAAGCGCACGATGCTGATGTCGTCGACGGCGTCGAGGACCTCGGACACCGTGACGAGCCCCGAGGTCCGGCTGTGCGGCAGGTCGATCTGGGTGACGTCGCCGGTCACCACCATCTTGCTCCCGAACCCCAGCCGCGTGAGGAACATCTTCATCTGTTCCGGCGAGGTGTTCTGCGCCTCGTCCAGGATGATGAACGAGTCGTTGAGCGTGCGGCCGCGCATGAAGGCGAGCGGCGCCACCTCGATCTCCCCCTTCTCGATGAGCGCCGCCAGCCGCTCGCCGTCGATCATGTCGTAGAGCGCGTCGAACAGCGGCCGGAAGTAGGGGTCCACCTTCTCGCTCACGGTGCCGGGCAGGAACCCGAGGCTCTCCCCCGCCTCCACCGCCGGCCGCGTGAGGATGATCCGCCCCACCTGCTTGCCGAAGAAGGCGCTGACCGCCATCGCGGTCGCCAGATACGTCTTGCCGGTGCCCGCCGGGCCGATCCCGAAGGTGATGGTCGCACGGCGGATGGCGTCGACGTAGAGCTTCTGGTTGATCGTGCGGGGGCCGACCTGGCGCCCGCGATGCGTCCAGACCACATCTCCGTAGACCTCGCTGGGCCTGCCTGATGCGTTGACGGCGATGTCCATGAGCGATTCGACGATCGCAGGGCTGAGCGGCCGCCCGGTGCGTACGACCTCGAGCAGCTCCTCGATCGCCGCCTGGGCCTTGTCCACCGCCCCGGGCTCGCCCTCGAGGATCAGCATGTCGCCGCGCAGCGTGAGCCGACAGTCGAGCCGCTGCTCGAGGATCTTGAGGTGGGCGTCGTGCTCGCCGGCGAGGGCGAGCGCCTCGCTGTTGCTCTCGAGATGGATCACCGTACGCGCCACCGCGCCTCAACCCCCCAGACGCGCGCGGACCATGTCGCTGAGGGTCTTGCCGTCGGCACGTCCGGCGACCTTGGGCTTGAGCCAGCCCATCACCTTGCCCATGTCCCGGGGCGTGACGGCGCCGGTCGCCGCGACGGCATCGTCCACCAGTGCCTGCAGCTCGGCCCCGGTGAGCTCCTCAGGCATGTACCCCTTGAGGAGCTCCTCCTCGTAGCGCTCTTGGTCCACCAGATCGGTGCGGCCGGCCTGCTCGTACACCAGGATCGCCTCGGCGCGGCGCTTGCGTTCGCGCTTGAGCACCGTCAGCTCGTCGGCCTCGGTCGGCTGCCGCCGACTGTCGATGCGCTCCTTCTTGAGCGCCGCGACGAACGAGCTGCAGGCCTCGCGGCGCCGTTTGTCTCCAGCCTTGAGCGCCGCGACGGCGTCGTCCCTGATGCGTTGTTCGATCGCGCCCAGCTCCCTCATGCTCCGCCTCCCGGACCTGTCCGCTCCGTGATATGCCGTTCCGGGCCGGGCGGTCTCACGACCGCACCGTCCCCGTCACCCGACCCCCGACCGCGCTTCCGGCCAGCTCGTCCGCCACGGCGGTGACCAGTTCGCCGCGCCGAGCCGTCCCGTACAGCTCGTAGCGGATGTACTCGGAACTGTACCCTCTCCAGAGGCCGTCTCGCCGCTCCTCGACGAGGACCTCGGCCTCTCGGCCCAGCGCTGCGCGGCGCGCGGCCAGGGCGGCGGCCTCGGCCGCGGCCAGCGCGCGCCGCAGGCGCCGTTTGACCACCGCGGGCGGCAGGGGCGGCAGCTCGGCCGCCGCCGTCCCCGGCCGCGGCGACCAGGCGAACACGTGCGCGCGCCCGAACAGGCCGCTCTCCAGCGCCTCCAGCGTGCGCGCGAACGCCGCCTCGTCCTCCGTCGGGTAGCCGACGATCACGTCGGTGCTCAGCATGACGCCATCCGGCAGGTCCTGCAGACCCCGGACCGCCGCCAGATACCCCTGCCACGTATACGGCCGTCGCATGTCCCGAAGGACGCGGTCGTCGGCCGACTGCAACGGGACGTGCAGATGCCGCGCGACGCGCGGCTGCCGCAGGGCGCGGACCAGCTCCTCGTCCACGTGCCGGGGTTCGATCGACGAGAGGCGGACCCGGCGCACGCCGGGCAGACCGGCGACCGCCGTGACGAGGTCCGGGAGCCGGGCCTCCCCGTCCCGCCACGCGCCCAGGTCGATGCCGCTCAGCACCACCTCCCCGCCGCCGGCCGCCATTCCACTGCGGGCGGCCGCCAGCGCCTGATCGAGGTGCTTGCTCCGCGGCCGTCCGCGCACAAGCCGCACGGCGCAGTACGAACAGACCCCGGCGCACCCGTCCTGCACCTTGAGTACCAGCCGCGTACGCACGCCCGGGGTCGCCCGGGGCGCCTCGTCGTCGGCCGTTCCCGGAGCCGGCCGGGTCTCTCCGCGCGACGACTCCCTGGAGCCCTCGCCGACGCCACCGCGCTGGCCCGCGACGTCCCCCGACGACGACGCGACGCCGGGCGACGTCGCCCAGCCGCTCAGGAGCGCGGCCACCTCCGCCCAGTCAGGGCGGGCCGCGACGGTCACGCCCTCGGCGACGAACTGCTCCGGGCGCAGGGCCGCGGCGCAGCCCGCCACGACCACCCGCCTGCCGGCGGCGGCCGCACGCCGCACCATCCTGCGGGACTTGCGTTCCGCCTCGGCCGTCACGCAGCAGGTATGCACGACGACCACGTCCGCATCGTCCCGCGCGGCCACCACCTCGAAGCCTGCGGCGGCGAGGCCGGCGAGCGCCTCCTCGCCGTCGGCCTGGCTGACCTTGCAGCCCACGAAGCCGCCCGCGACCCGGGTCACGAGGCCCTCGAAAGACGCAGGGTCAGCCATGTGCCGTCGTCCATGCGCGCACGCTCCACATAGGCCGGGAACGCGGCCAGCGCCTCCTCCGCCTGCTCCACGAGGAGCCCCGAGAGCACCAGCTCTGCAGGAGGTCGCTCGGCCGCACGCCTGTAAGGACCGCCGTGCGCCCTCGCGGCGCCGCCCTGCGGGGCGGCGCTCCAGCGCTCCGCCAGTCGCAGGATCGGACGCAGCGCGATGTTGGCCACCACCACGTCGGCGGTCGGCAGCCGGAAGGCCGGGTCAGTCGCGTCCCCCACCACCAGCGTCGGGGCGAGTCCGTTCCGGGCGGCGTTGCCCGCCGCGGCGTGCACGGCCACCGGATCCACGTCGACGCCGGTGACCGGCGCGAACCCCAGGCGCAGCGCGGCGAGCGACACGACCCCCGACCCGCAGCCCAGGTCAAGCAGGGAGCCGAGCCTCACGCTCTGGATGAGCTTGAGGCATTGCTGTGTGCTCGCGTGCGCTCCCGTCCCGAAGGCCCGGCCGGCCTCGACCACCACGTCGAGGAGGTCGTCGCGCGCCGGATACCACGGGGGACGCACGTACAGACGTCCGATCGCACGCGGCGTGTGGAAACGCCGCCAGGCGTCCTCCCACCCCGGTCTTTCGCGCTCGACCTCCAGCCTCCCGAGCGCCCCCAGACGCCTGAGCGCGGTCGCGGCGGCCGCGGCGGCCTCCGCGCCGTCCTCCAGCCAGAAGACGAGCCGCCGACCTTCGTCCTCCTCCTGCCAGCCGGCCGGCTGAAGGGCGAGGACGTCTCTCACGGCCGACGGGCTCACGTACTCGAGCGCCTGGGGATCGGCGGCGCGCTTATGGGCGGCCGCCCCCGACCAGTCGTCGGTGGGCTCAGGCTGCGGTCGAGGCGCGGCACCCCCCGGCCTCTCCAGCCGGAGGGTGTACCTCGTGTAGGAGCGCCGCGTCACTGGCGGAAGGCGGCGCGGATCTTCTCGAAGAAGCTCTGGTCTGCCTCGTAGGTGGCCTCGCCGCTGAGCGCCGCGAACTGCTCGAGGAGCTCGCGTTGCTCGTCGCTGAGCCGGCGCGGGACCAGCACGTTGACGACCACCTTGAGGTCGCCGCGTCCGTAGCCCTGGAGGACGGGCACCCCGCGGCTGCGGAAGGTCCTGACCTCGCCGGGCTGCGTGCCCGGCTTGAGCTCGACCTCGAGGTCGCCGTCGAGCGCGGGGATGTACGCCGTGGTGCCGAGCGCCGCCTCGACCATGGTGACGTCGAGCCGGTACACGAGGTCGTCGCCGTCGCGCACGAAGTGGTCGTGCGGCTCGACGGCGATCGAGACGTAGAGGTCCCCGGCCCGACCCCCGCGGGAGCCGGCGCCCCCCTCCCCGGCCAGACGCAGCCGCTGCCCGTCGGCGATGCCGGCCGGTACCTCCACGGACACCGTGCGCGTGCGGCGCACGCGGCCCGTGCCGAGACACGTCTCGCACGGCTCCTTGACGATGGTGCCCTGGCCGCGGCACACGGTGCAGGTGCTGGTGCGGATGAACTGCCCGAAACCGCCGAGGCTGGAGACCTCCCGCATGCGGCCGCTGCCGTGGCACTGCGGACACTGCTCCCGGCCGGTGCCCGCCTTGGCGCCGCTCCCCGAGCAGGCCTCGCAGACGGCGTCGGCGGCGACCTCGACGTCCCTGGTGACGCCGAACACGGCCTCGGCGAACGTGAGATCGAGGCGCGCCTCGACGTCGTCGCCGCGCGGCGCCGGCGCGTTGCCGCCCGCCGCGCCCCACATCCCCCCCGTGTCGCGCAGCACGCTGTCGAACATGCCGCCGCCGAAGAAGATGTTGAACAGGTCGCCGAACCCGACGTGCTCGAAGTCGGTCATGGGCCGACCGCGCAGACCCTCGAACCCGTAGCGGTCGTAGGCGGCGCGGGAGTCGGCGTCGGAGAGCACCTCGTAGGCCTCCGCCAGCTCCTTGAACCGCGCCTCGCAGTCCGGGTCGTCCGGGTTCACGTCCGGATGGCACTCGCGCGCCTGCCTCCGGAACGCCTTCTTGATCTCGCCGGCCTCGGCGTCCCGACGCACGCCGAGCACCTCGTAGTAGTCACGCTTCACTGCACCGTCCCGGTCGGGGGTCGATCACCAGATGTCTTCGAGATACGAGCTGAGGTCGTCGGCGGTGGCCCGCACCGCGGCGATGACGCCCGGGTAGTCCATACGCGTGGGGCCGATGACGCTGACCGTCCCCAGGCTGCGGTTCGCCACCCCGTAAGGGCTGGCCACGAAGGAGCACTCCTGCAGCGAGGGAGACGGCATCTCGTGGCCGATGCGCAGGTAGATGCCGTCCTCGTGCAGCGCGCCGGCGAGCAGCTCCAGCAGATGATAGCGCTCCTCGAGCATCTGCAGCACCTCGTTGAGGTGACCGACGCCGGCCCGCGAGAGGTTGTCGAGCAGGCGCGAGGTACCGTCGAGATGCAGACCCTCGACATCACCCGCGTCGGGGGTCTCGAACGCGGGGCGCAGTGCGTCGAGGAAGGCGCGCTCCCGAGGCCGCAGGTCGGCGCTCTCGAACACCGCCGCGACCCGCCGGGTGCCGAGCTGCGCCCCCATGAGGCGCTCGTTGAGGTAGACGCGCGCGAAGTCGGCGAGCCCCTCGTCGACCGCCTCGCCGAACGGGAAGACCCGTTTGGAGACCTGGCCCGAGGTCGTGATCAGGACGACCATCACGAGCCGCGGCTGCAGGACGAGGATCTCGATGTGGCGCAGACTCGAGGTGGTGACCGCCGGCGCCGACACGACGGCGAGGAGTTCGGTGACGCGGGAGAGCGCCTCGGCCGTCTCCCGCAACGCGTCGTCGATCTCGCTGGCGGCGCGGTCACGCTCGAGCATGATCGCCGGCGTGCCCTCGCGCCGCTCCGCGACGACGGAGTCGACGTAATGCCGGTATCCGGCGTCGGTGGGCACCCGCCCGGCGGAGGTGTGGGGGTGTGCCAGCATGCCCATGTCCTCCAGCTCCGCGAGGTCGCTGCGGATGGTGGAGGCGGCGACGCCGAAGTGGAAACGTTCGCTGAGCAGCCGCGAGCCCACGGGCAGGCCGCCGGCGATGTACTCCTCGATGACGGCCCGGAGGACCTGTTCTTGCCTCGCCGTGAGCGGCACTTCACCCCCTTAAACGCGGCGCGCGAAACAGGCGCACGCACAGTCCGTCTGCCACGTGCCTCCCCTTTCGCGTCACACGGAGTGTACCACCGCGTACGGAAACCAATCCAGCCCCCGCGGAGGCGGCCAGCGCGTCCGGGTCGACGACGGCGGAGACCGCCTCGAGCGGCACGGGCTCGCCGCAGCGTGCCGCCAGCAGCAGGCGCTCCCGGGCGCGCGTCGCATCGTCGAGTTCCTCCACGGAACGCGTCGGGCGGCGGCCGGCGGCGAGGGCCGCCGCCCACGCCCGGGGGTCGGCGCTGTTCGTCCAGCGCCGCGCGCCGACGGTGCTCACGGCGCCGGGTCCGAGACCGAGGTACGGCCGGGCGCGCCAGCAGGCGAGATTGTGGCGCGCCTTGTGCCCCGGACGCGCGAAGTTGCTCACCTCGTACCAGTCGTAGCCGGCGCGCGAGAGCGCGCGCACGAGGCGCCGGTAGCCTGCGGCGCGCACGTCGTCCGCCAGGGCGGCAACCGGAGCCGCGCGCCGCCCGCCCCCGGCCGTCCCCTCGGCGTGCGCCAGGCGCCGCGCCAGCGCCGTCCCCTCGGCCACGTCCAGCTCGTACCAGGAGACGTGGTCCGGTCGCAGGTCGAGCACGGTCGCGATGTCGCCTGCGAGCAGCTCCGGCGTCTGGCCCGGGATGCCGTGGATGAGGTCCAGCCCGATGCTGGCGACCCCGGCCGCCCGCAGCCTGTCGAACGCAGCCCTCGGGTCCGCCTGCGCCGTCCTCCCGAGAGCGGCACGCAGCTCCGGCAGGAAGCTCTGCACGCCGAGCGAGATGCGCACTCCGCGCAGCGCACCGGATCCCGGGCTCCTGCGGGCCCCGGCGGCCCACGCCGCGAACTCCGTACCCGCGTCCTCGGGATTGACCTCGACGGTGACCTCGGCCTGCGGCGTCAGATGCGGCCTGAAGACGGTGAGCAGGCGCTCCAGCCGGTCCGGTCCGAGCAGGCTGGGAGTGCCGCCGCCGAGATAGAGCGTGCGAAGACGGCGCACGTCGTGCGCCGCCCGCTCCCGCTCCCACTCGGCGGCCACCCCCTCGACGTAAGCGTCGAACAGCCGGGGCACATCCGTCGCAGACCCGCCCCCTCCCACGGCCACCGAGGCGAAGGCGCAGTAGTCACACCGGGCGCGGCAGAAGGGGACGTGGACGTAGACGTGGCGGACGGGTCCGTCAAAGGGCGGGCGCGGCGTCTCGCCGCCGTGCATCAGCGGCCCTTCGCGCCCGGTTCGAGCTCGAGCACGGCGAGGAACGCCTCCTGCGGCACCTCGACCACGCCGAGCTGCTTCATCCGCTTCTTGCCCTCCTTCTGCTTCTCGAGCAGCTTGCGCTTGCGTGAGATGTCGCCGCCGTAACACTTGGCGGTGACGTCCTTGCGCACGGCCTTGACGGTCTCGCGCGCCACCACCTTGTTGCCGATCGCCGCCTGGACGGGGACCTCGAAGAGCTGGCGCGGGATCTTCTGGCGCAGCTTGGTGACCAGCGCCTTGCCGCGCTGATGGGCGCTCTCGCGCGGGATGATGAGCGAGAGGGCGTCGACCGGCTCGCCGGCGAGCAGCACGTCGAGCTTGACGAGGTCGCTGGCCCTGTAGCCGGAGTAGTCGTAATCGAGCGAGGCGTACCCGCGCGTGCGCGTCTTGAGCTGATCGAAGAAGTCGAGCACGATCTCAGCCAGCGGCAACCGGTAGTGCATCTCGACGCGCTCCGGCGAGAGGTACTTCATGTCGACGAAGTCGGCCCGGCGCCCCTGGCACAGCTCCATGATCGTCCCCACGAACTGGCTGGGCACCAGGATGCTGGCGGTGACGTAGGGCTCCTCGACGCGCTCGATGCTGTTGGCCTCGGGCATCTGGGCGGGATTGCGGACCACCGCCATCCCGCCGCCGGTGAGGTGGGCGTGGTACTCGACGTTGGGCATCGTCGTGATCAGCTCGAGCCCGTACTCGCGCTCCAGTCGCTCACGCACGATGTCCATGTGCAGGAGGCCGAGGAAGCCGCAGCGGAAGCCGAAGCCGAGCGCGACCGAGCTCTCGGGCTCGTACAGCAGCGCCGCGTCGTTGAGCTTGAGCTTCTCGAGCGCGTCGCGCAGTTCCTCGAACTTGTCGCCCTCGGTCGGGAACAGGCCGGTGAACACCATCGGGTGCACGACCTTGTAGCCGGGCAGGGCCTCGCCGGCCGGACGCCGCCGGTCGGTGATCGTGTCGCCGACGCGCACCTGCGCCACGTCCTTGACGCCGGTGATGATGTAGCCGACCTCGCCGGTCTCGAGCCGCTCGGCCGGCGTCATGCCCGGACCGAAGGACCCGAGCTCCTCGATCTCGGCGCCCTGGCCGGTGCTCATCAAGGTGACCAGCTGGCGCCGGTCGAAGTGCCCGTCGACCACGCGCACATAGGCGATGACGCCGCGGTACTGGTCGTACTCGCTGTCGAAGATGAGCGCGCGGGGCGGCGCCGTCGGGTCGCCCTCGGGCGGCGGCGTCCGCTGCACCACCGCCTCGAGCACCTCGTCCACCCCCTCCCCGGTCTTGGCCGAGATGGTGAGGATCTCGTCGTGCGTCGCACCGGTCAGCTCGTGCAGCTCCATCTCGGCCTCGGGGACGTCGCTCGCCGGCAGGTCGATCTTGTTGAGCACCGGGATGATCTCGAGGTCGTTGTCGACGGCGAGGTAGGCGTTGGCCACCGTCTGCGCCTCGACGCCCTGGGTCGCGTCGACCAGCAGCACCGCACCCTCGCAGGCGGCGAGGCTCCTCGAGACCTCGTAGGTGAAGTCGACGTGGCCCGGCGTGTCGATGAGATTGAGCTGGTAGGTCTGGCCGTCGCGGGCGGCGTAGGCGATGCGGACCGCCTGGCTCTTGATGGTGATGCCGCGCTCGCGCTCCAGGTCCATCTTGTCGAGCAACTGCTCCTTCATGTCGCGCGGGGCCACCGTGCCGGTGCGCTCGAGGATGCGGTCGGCCAGGGTCGACTTGCCGTGGTCGATGTGGGCGATGATGCTGAAGTTGCGGATGTGGTCGAGCGGAGTCACGACCGCCAATGATACAGGCTCCGGCCGGAGCGGGTACGGCGCGGGCGTCAGACGTCGGGCGGCCCGCCGGCCGAACGACCGCGCCGTCTGAGCACCTGCCGCACCACGGCGAGCTCCTCGAGCCCGAGCAGCTTGGCCAGCCCCAGGTAGACGGCGGCGCCTGCCAGCACCGCGGCGGTGACGGTCGCGAGCAGGCCCCAGAAGCCGCGGCCGGCCAGGCCGTGCAGCGCCCACCACGTGCCGTAGGACGTCAGGGCGAGCGCCGCCGCGCAGCCCAGCGCCCCGGCGGCCGCCGCCGTGATCGCGCGGCCGCCGATGCGACCCACATCGCGGCGCAGCAGCGCGAACAGCGCCGCGAAGTTCACCGCCGACACGGTCGCCATGCTCAGGGTGATGCCGCGTACCCCCAGCGGCCGGTACAGCAGCCAGCAGAGCACGAAGTTGACGACGAGGTTGCCGACCGCCACGTACAGCGGCAGCCACGGCTTCTGCATGCTCTGGAACGAGCGGTTGAGCATGATGTTCGCGTTGGCGAACACGAGCCCGATGGAGAAGAAGGCGAGCGCTCCGGCGACCTCCGTGGTGGCGGAGGGGCCGAAGTTGCCGCGCTGGTACACGAGCTCCACGAACGCAGCCGGCATCACCGCGAACCAGGCCACGAACGGCAGCGAGACGAACACCATCTGGCGCACCCCGAGCGACACCGTCTCGCGGAAGCGCGCCCGGTCGCGCTGCGCCGCGAAGCGCGAGAGGCTGGGGAACAGCACCGTGCCGATGGTCACGGCGAAGATCCCCTGCGGCAGCTGGTAGAGGCGGAAGGCGTACCCGATCTCCGCCGCGGCGCGGTCGCTCACGAACTGCGCGAACCAGGTGGCGATCAGCGAGTTGAAGTTGAGGATGCCGAGCGTGATGGTGATCGGCACCATGAGCAGCAGCACGCGCCGCAGCAGGGGATCACCGAGCCCGAACCGCGGCCAGAGCCAGCGCCCGTGGTAACGCTGCGTCCCGGCCAGCATCACCACCTCCAGCACGGTGCCGACAAGCATGCCCCAGGCGATGGCGTCCACGCCGAGTGAACCGTGGAACGCGGCGATCGCGGCGATGATCGTGAGGTTCCAGACGATCGAGACCACGGCGGGCATGGTGAACCGCTCGAAGGAGTAGAGCACGCCGCTGATCGCACCCGCCAGCGAGAGGAACAGGATGGTCGGCACGAGGATGCGGAGGAGATCGGCGGCCAGTCCGGCGCCGGCGGGCGTGCCCGTCAGCTCGGGGTACATCCAGCGGGTGAGCGGCCCGGCGGCGAGCGCCAGGACCACCACCGCCAGCCCCACGACCACCACGATCAGTCCCAGCAGGTTGGCGGCGAGCCGGTAGGCGCGCTCCCTCTCCCCCTCCGTGAGCAACGCGGTGAACACGGGGACGAAAGCGGCGCTGATCGCCGCGTCGGCGAAGAGCTGCTGCACGAGCTGCGGGATGACGGAGACCGAGACGAAGGTGTTGTAGTCGGGGTCGACGCCGTACACCGCGGCGGTGATGACCTCGCGGCCGAGCCCCGTCAGACGTGAGACGGCGGTCGCGGAGGCGACGATCACCGCCGCCAGGGCGAGCTTGCGCGTATGGTCGCTCATGGGTCCTTTGATTCGACCGCCGGCCGCGTTTCACTGCCCGGCCGGCCCGGCGGCGGCGGGGCCCGAGCCCGCCCGCAGTCAGACCGCAGTCCGGAGGCGAGTGTAGCAGAGCACGGCCCCAGGCCCGGGCGCCGACGCCCTTACCGGCGTACGATCCGCGCGCTGCGGCGCGTCAGTGCGGCGCCGGCGCCAGCCCGGCCTTGCGCTTCAGCTCCAGGACGCGCAGGGCCGACGCCTCCGCCTGCGCCCGCGGCAGCCTGCCGGAGCGGATCGCCGCCGTGACGGCGTCGATGACGGCGGCGGGGTCGCCCGACGCGAAGAGCGCGAGGTCGGCGCCGGCGCGGAGCGCCCGCACGGCCGCCGCCGGCGTCTTGATGCCCAGCGCGGTGGTCGTGGCCGCCATGGAGAGCGAGTCGGTGACGATCACGGTCTCGTCGCCCACCCGGGAGCGCAGGTACCGCATGGCGTTGCGCGAGAGGCTCGCCGGCGTCCTGTCCCCGGTGAGCCCCTTGGAGCGCAGGTGACCGACCATCACCAGCGGGACGCCGGCGGCGAAGGCCTGCTCGAACGGGACCATGTCCCTCCTGCGCAGCACCGACAGCGAGGGGACGCGGGCGGCGCCGGTATGCGTGTCGGCGGCCCAGCCGTGGCCGGGCCAGTGCTTGACGGTCGTGAGGACGCGCGACCTCCGCATGCCGGTCACCCAGGCGACGACCCGGCTGCCCACCGCCTCGGGACGCGAGGAGAAGCAGCGGTCGAGCGAGCTCATGTAGCGGCCGGGGACGTCGAGGTCGGCGACCGGCCCGAACACCACCGAGACGTGCAGCTTGCGCAGGCGGGCGCCGTAGTCCCGGGCCGTGGCCCTGTTCCTGGAGACGCTCCAGCGACCCATCACCCGCGCCGACGGCAACGGGTAGATGACGTAGCGCAGCCGCTGGACCTGGCCACCCTCCTCGTCGCTGGCGATGAACGGCTTGACGCCGCCGGGCGCCGGCTTGAGGATCGTGGCCAGGTCCCTGCCGATGCTGCCGCGGGCCCCGCCCCCGAGGATGACGATTCCGCCGACGCCCATCCTGGCGAAGCGGCGACCGGCGAGCGGCCGACTCGCCGGCACGCTGCAGAACACGAGCTGCGCAGCCAGACGGCGGGCGCCCCAGGCGGCGAGCTCCGAGGGCGCGCCCGGACCGGACGACGGCGCCGGCGAGGCGGCCGCGACGCCGGCCGTGACCGCCGTGGCGGCGATCGGCTCCTTCGCCGCGTCGGCGGCCCGCCCGGAGGCGCAGCCCGGCGCGCCGGCCGCCGCGAGCGCGGCGGCCGCGAGACTCACCAGGGTGATGATGCACCGGCATCGTCCCATGCCGGTCGACGGTACCATCCCGCCGCGCCGCAGGCCAGAACGCCGCCGGGGTGCGAGAGACGGACACGTGGGCTACCCTCGTGGGGCCGGCGCCGAGGATGGTCGCCGCGCCGCGGGTCACGGGAGGGACGGGCCACGACGCCACGCACGGACAGAGAGTTCCCGGGCGCCTCCGGGACGCGCCCGCTCCAGCCCGGGGTCACGAGTCCACACGACGCACGCGCGAGAGGATGACGGACTTCTCCTCCCGAACGCCCGAAGAGACGCAGGAGACCCGGCCGTCATCCGCCGCGCGCCGGCCGCGGGCTGAACGACGGGCGCGGCTGCGCCGGCAGCGGCTGCTCGTGGTCGCAGCCGCCGGCGGCGTCCTCATCGTGGTCCTCATCCTGCTGTTCACGGTCGGCCCGCTCGGCTCACACCTGGACCGGCCCGGGGACCCTCCGCTCGGCTACCTGCGCGACCCTCTCGGCGGCCGGCGCTACGCGGTCACGGCGTGGACGCTCGGTGACGCCGCCTCGCTCGAGGCCGCCGCAGCAGCCGGAGCCGTCGACCAGATCGACTTCGACTGGTATCACACGCAGCCGGACGGCAGCGTCACCGCACAGCACGAGGACCCTGGCCTCGTGGCCGCGGCGCGACGGCACGACCTCAACCTCTTCGCCACGGTGACCAACTCCACGGACTCGGCGAGCCCCTTCGACCGCGAGCTGGCGGCGGCCGTATTGGCTTCGCCGGAGCGCCGCCGCCGCTTCGTGGACGACCTCCTCACCCTCGTCCGCGACATGGGATACGACGGCGTCGACCTCGACTGGGAGGAGCTCCGGCCGGCCGACCGCGACGCGTTCTCCGGGCTCGTCGAGGAGCTCGCCGACGCGCTGCACGCCGAGGGACGCTTCCTCTCCATCGCGGTGATGCCCAAGACCTCGGAACCCGGCGAGTGGGACAATCAGAGGTACACCGACTGGAGCCGGCTCGGCGAGGCGGTGGACCAGTTCAAGATCATGACCTACGGCTACCACGGGCCCTGGGGCGCCCCCGGTCCGCAGGCGCCGCTGGAGTGGACCCACCGCGTGCTCGCCCACGCCGAGCGGACCGTGGAGCCGGCCAAGGTCTTCATGGGCCTGCCCTTCTTCGGGTTCGACTGGCACGACGGTTCGGTCGCGACCGCCTCGGCGCACCGGGCCGCAGCCCTGGCCGAGCGGCATGGAGCACGCGTGGATCGCGACCCCGGCTCGCAGGAGGCGACCATGACCTTCACCGGCGAGGACGGGGAGACGCACACCGTCTTCTTCCAGGACGGCGACGCCGTCGCCGCCAAGCTGGACGCGCTGCGGGCCGAGCATCCCGACATCGCCGGCGTCAGCATCTGGGTCATGGGCCAGGAGGCCTCCGGCTTCTGGCCCCTGATCACACGCAAGCTGCGCTGACGGTCGAGCGGGCGGATCCGGTACCGACGGCCGGCGCGCCACCTCGCCCGTTTGCCCCTCCTGACGGCCGCGTGATAGCATTCCGCGTCCGGACGCAGCCCCACTGCAACCTGGAACCGTCACGAATCTTCAAGCGAAGGATCCACGTGGCCAACATCAAGCAGCAGAAGAAGCGCATCCGTCTCGCCGAGAAGCAGAGGCTGCGCAACCGGCATGCCAAGTCGAGCATCAAGACGCTGTTCAAGAGGCTCGAGGCGCAGGTCGCCGACGGGCAGACCGACGAGGCGGCCAGGACTGCGACGTTCCTCACCTCGCGGATCGACAAGGCCGCCGCCAAGGGCGTGCTGCACAAGAACAACGCCGCGCACAAGAAGAGCCGCGTCGCGCACACACTGGCGCGGCTCTCGGCCTGAGCGGCTGCAGGCAGTGACGACGAAGCGGGCGGGCCGCATGCGGCCCGCCCGCTTCGTCGTCCGTCGCGCCTTCTCCCCGCCGGCGGCGCTCAGGCCAGGAGCCGTACCAGCGCCAACTCGACCACCAGACGTTCGTCGTCCTTGACCCCTCCGACGGATTCGAGGGTCACCGGCGCCTGTCCGCGCAGGCCCGCCTCCGCCTCCGCCAGCGCGCGGTAGGCACGCCCGATCCGCTGCCGGTCGAAGTGCTCCCGCTGCGCCAGCAGCTTCCTGGCGGCCCAGGGGTGGACGCCGAGCTGCTTGGCGGCGGCGGACTGGTCGTTGTGCGGGAGCTGCCGCGCCGCCTCCAGCTGCTCGATGTGGCGTTTCAGGCTGTAGAACACGCCGTTGGCATCGTTGCGCGGATTGCCGGACGCGTAGAGGGCCTCGAGCAGCGCGATGCTGCGCCCCCGCTCGCGGCGGCCCACCGCGTCCATGAGGTCGAAGATCACCGTGTCGTCGTCCGGCGTGCAGACGGCGTCCACGTGGGCCTCCGTCGGCTCTTCTCCGCCGCAGTACTGCTTCAGTTTCTCCAGCTCCCGCTCGATCCGCTCCGAGCGGCCGGGATCTGCCCCGCAGCGCTCAAGCAGATGCTGCGCCACCGGGCCGCTCAGGTGGAAGTCCTGCGCCTTCGCGCGGTCCCCCACCCAGCGGGCCATCTCCCACTTCTTGGGCAGGTTGAAGACGAGCACCTCGCCGACCCGGGCCACCGCCTTGTACAGGGCGTCGGTCTTGCCGAGCCTCTCCGCCTCGAACGCGATGCAGGTGTCGGGCATGGGGTCCTCGAGGCAGGCGGCCAGCTGCCTGCGCTGCGTCTCCTTGAGACGATCCACGCCCTGCACGAGGATCACGCGGATCCCGAGCGCGAGACTCGGCGTCGAGATCGCCTGGAGCGCCTCCTGCAGCGACGCGGCGGTGGCGGAGCCGTCGATTGCGACGACCGTCAAGTCGAGGTCGCTGCCGTTGTCCTTGACGACCCGCATCCGCAGCCGCTGCACAGCCTGGCTCACCTTGGGCCGATCGGTGCCGACGATGAGGTAGGAGGGCTTGAGGGGATCCGTCGAGGCCATCGTGCCGTGAGGATAGCACGGGGGTATGATGGCGCGGGCCGGCTGCGTCACCCGATCCTCCGGGGTCGGGCGCCGGCCGACGACCACTCGCGAGGCGCCGGGAGGTGATGTGTGACGATGACCCTGGCACACATCGCCGCGACGCCGACGTCGCCGGTTCTTCTCGCCGGCCTCGTGACGCTGTGCGTGGTCGAAGTCGGGCTGCTGGCCTGGGCGCTGGTCGACCTGTATCGACGGCCGTCGTCGCAGGTCAGCGGCGGCCACAAGGTCCCCTGGCTGATCCTGTGCGTTCTGCTGCAGATCGTGGGACCCGTCATCTACCTCGTCGCCGGACGGGAGAGACCGGCGACGACGCGTGCCGGACGCCTCCACGCCGACGTGCCCGTGCCACGTCCGGTCGGTCGGCCCGACGCCGCCGCAGCGGCGGACCGTCTGTTCGCCGCGTCGGCCGGCGGCGCCGACCCGGGCGCGTCCGTGTCACCGTCGCCCTCCGGTGCGGCGATCGAACTCCGCGACGTGCGCAAGGCGTTCAAAGGGGCCGTCGCCCTCGACGGCCTCACCCTGAGCGTGCCGTGCGGCTCCGTGTACGGCTTCCTCGGACCCAACGGGGCGGGCAAGACCACCACGCTGCGCATCCTCGCCGGCCTCGCGCGCGCCGACGCCGGCACGGTCCGCGTCCTCGGCCGTGACGTCGGTGACGGCGCGGACGTGCGCAGTCTGGTCGGCTACCTCCCGGACGTCCCCGCGTTCTACAGATGGATGACCGCGCCCGAGTACCTGCGCTTCGCAGGCAGCCTCTTCGGCCTCTCCGGAGAAGGGCTGGAGGATCGCGTCGCGACCGCACTGACGCTCGCGGGTCTGAGTACGACACGAACCCGGATCGGCGGCTTCTCGCGCGGCATGAAGCAGCGGCTGGGGGTCGCCCAGGCGCTGATCCACGGACCGCGCCTGTTGCTGCTCGACGAGCCGACCAGCGCGCTCGACCCCATCGGCCGGCGCGACGTCCTCGACATGGTCGCGTCGCTGCGCGGGCGCACCACGGTCTTCTTCTCGACCCACATCCTGGCCGACGTGGAGCGCGTCTGCGACACCGTGGCGATCCTCGACCGCGGCCGCGTGGTCACAGAGTCGGGTATCGACGCGCTCCGTCGCAGTCGAGGCGGCATCAGCCGCCTCAGCATCGAGGTCGACGACCCGGGCCGGCTTCGGGAGGCGCTCGCCGGAGCACCCTGGGTCCGTTCGACGCAGGCGGGCGAGGGCGGCACTCTGCTCGTCACCTGCGACGACGTGGACGCGGCGCAGCGCGAACTTCCGGCCCTCGTGGGCCGGCTCGGCCTCGCGCTGCGCCGCTTCGCCGTCGACGAGCTCGACCTCGAGGATGTCTTCGTCGACCTCCTGGACGGGGACCACCCGTGACCGGGCTGGCCCCCTTCCTGCACAAGGAGATGCGCGAGACGCTGCGCACCTGGCGTCTCTGGGTCCTCCCCGGGTTCCTCCTCTTCTCGGCCGTCAGCTCACCGGTGGTCATGTATCTGACCCCGACGCTGCTCGACCGGCTCGGTGCGGCACAACAGGGGTTCAGCATCACGCTCCCGGAGCCGACCGCCCTCCAGTCGTACATCGAGTACCTGGGCAACCTCAACGAGCTCACCCTGTTCGCGCTGGTGATCGCCTACGGCGGCATCGTCGGCGGCGAGGTCCGCAGCGGCACCGCGGGGCTCACCCTGTCCAAACCGCTCGCTCGCGCCGCCTTCGTCATCGGCAAATGGCTCTCCCAGGCGCTGGTCGTGGTCGTGGGCGCCGCTCTGGCGACCCTCATCTGCGCCCTGCTGACCCGGCTGCTCTTCGACGCCGGCCCCGCGGCGCGGCTCGCGCCCGCCGTCTCGCTCTGGGTGGCGTACGCCCTGATGCTGCTGGCGGTCCTGGTTCTCCTCAGCGTCGAGTTGCGTGCGCCGGCGGCCGCCTCCGGGGCGGGTGTGGGCGCATATGCGGCGTTGCTGGTGCTCGCGCAGTTCGACGTCACCAGCCGGGTCACGCCCGCGGGCCTGCCGGCCGCCGGGCTCGCCGTCGTCCAGGGGGAGCCCGCCCAGTGGGTCGGACCGCTGATCGCGACCGTCGTGGTCGGCGCGGCCTGCCTCGTCGTCGCCGTCCTGCGCTTCCGCCGGCGTGAGATCTAGGGCGGTCCGGCGCCGGCCGCTGCGCCCTGCCGCTCCGTCCTGACCTCGAGGCCGTCGCCACCGGAGGACAACGCCACGTCACCCTGTCGATCCGTGCGCAGGCACGGCACGCGACAGTCTGCGAGAAGGTCGAGCGTCTCCGCCGAGGGGTGTCCGTGGCGGTTCGGGCCGACAGGTATGACCGCCAGCCTCGGATCGAGGCCCGCGAGCAGGGCGGCGTCGAATCCGCCCGAGCTTCCGTGGTGCGGCACCCCGACCACTGTGCAGGCCGGCAACGCGAGCGCGTCCAGCGCCGGTCCCTCCGCATCACCGGGGAGGAGGATGCGGTGCCCGCCCAGCTCGACGACCACCACCAGCGCGTCGTCGTTCTCTCTCTGGTTCTCGTCCGTGCCGCCGACGGGATCGCTCGGCAGCACCGTGAGACCCCAGCCGTCGCCGGCGGCGCGGACCACGGCGTCGCAGCGCCGCACGTCCGCGCCGCGGGTGCGCAGATCGGCTTCGATCCGGTCGAGCGCGACTGACGCCTCTCGCGTCTCAGGGAGCAGGACGACGGCGATCGGCAGCGTCGCCGCCACGTCCGCCAGACCTCCCACGTGGTCATCGTGGCCGTGGGAGACGATGAGCAGATCGATGTCCCTCACGCCATGGGCCTTCAGCTCGCGAGCCAGCGGCTCCGGCCCTGTGTCGACCAGTACCGTGGGGCCGTCAGGCACCTGCAGGAGCGCGGCCGCCCCCTCGCCGACGTCGAGGAACGTGAGCGTCGGCCTGTCGGGCGGCCGGGCCGCGACCGGCGCGGCGAGCAGCGCGACCGCGACCATCGCCGCCGTCGCGACCGTGAGCGTACTGCGGCGGCGGCGGTCGCTCACGTACGCGAGCAGCCCGCCGCCGGACCTCGCCGCCAGCCCCACCACCACCGCCAGCTCCACGACGAGCCCCGCGGACAGCGCCGACCGCAGCGTCATCCCCTGATACTCGTACACGGCTCCCGGAAGCCCGGCGAAGAGGTGGGACACGGTGATCAGGAAGCCGATGAACAGACCGGCCGCGGCGTTGAGCGGCGCCGACAGCCACGCGCTCACGAAGCCGAGCAGCAGCGACAGCATCCCCAGGAACATGATGGGACCGAGCACGAACCCGCCGGCCACGTTGGCCGGCACGCTCACCAGCGAGGCGGTCCCGAACGTCACCATGGAGATCGGCGCCGTGGAGATGCTCGCCGCCGTGGTGACCCCCACCTGCTCCGGCAGCGGTCCCGGCAGGAACGAGACCGCCCGCGTGAGCGGCCTGGCCAGGACGAGCAGCCCGGCGACCGCCCCGAACGAGAGCTGGAAGCTGACGTCGAAGAGGTTGTTGGGGTTGGCCGTGAGCAGCCACGCGGCCGGCGCCAGCCACAGCAGCCAACCGTCGCTGGGCCGCGAGGCGAGCACGGCCAGCAGGCCGACGATGCCGGCGACGCCGGCGCGGACGATCGACGGCGCCGCGCCGGTGAGCAGCACGTAGGTGGCCACCACCGGCAGCAGCAGTGCGGTGCGCAGCAGGCGATGCACGCCGAGCAGCGCGAACAGGAACGACCACATGCCGCAGAGCAGCACCACGTTCTCGCCCGACACCGCCATGATGTGCAACAGGCCGCTCCTGCGGAAGTCCTCCTCGATGCCGGCGTCGACGCCCTCGTCGTCGCCCAGCACCATCCCCCGCAGCACTTCTTTGACCGGCGACCGCACCGCCGTGGCGAGATGGGTCCTCGAGGCCAGCCGGAGCCGGTCCACGCCGCCCTGCAGACCACCGCGCCGACCGACGATCCGCAGGTCGGAGAGCTCCGCCTGGAGGAGGACGTGCTCCCCCTTGCGGCGTAGGTAGCGCCCGTAATCGAACCGGTCGGGCTTCGGATCCGGCAGCGGCTCGACCTTGACCGACGAGAGCCGCAGGACCGCACCCTCGGTCAGCGGCCCGACGGGGTCGAGTGGGAGCGTCTGGCCCTCGGCGAGCCGGAGCCGCAGGTGGGCCGGCTCGCGGACCTCACGACCGCCCACGCGGATCACGCAGACCGCGAGGGTGACGCGGTCGTCCTTGATGGCCGGCAGATCGACCAGCACGGCCGTGAGCGCCACACGCTGCCCGACGCAGGCGCGCAGCTCCGAGCGCGAGAGCGCCTGCAGCCGGGCGCTGCCGATGAGGTGGCCGCCGCAGACGAACAGGACGACCAGGCAGCCGGTGAGGATCGGCGCGACCGCGCGCCCGTCCGTCCCGGCCGCGCGTCGCACGCCGAAGAGGAGCGTGACCGCGACCAGCGCGGCGCCGGCTGCCGGCACGAGCGGCGCTCGCCACGCGAGGGTGAGGCAGAGACCCGCGCAGTAGCCCCCGAGCAGCAGGTGAGGGAACGCCGGCCCGCGCACGGAGCCGCCTTAGACCGTGATGGAGTCCTGCATGGCGGCGAACTTGGCGTCGCCGATGCCCGGGACCTCCTTGATCTCCTCGATCGTCTTGAAGCCTCCGTGGGCGGTGCGGTAGTCGATGATCTTCTGCGCGGTCGCCGGCCCCACGCCGTCCAGGGTGTCGAGTTCTTCGAGAGTGGCGGTGTTGATGTTGACGAGGCCGCCGGCGCCGGCCTGTCCGGCGGATTGTGCCCCCGGGACGCCGGGAGCGGCCGGACCGGCGGCCGCGAGAGCGGCCGCCTGACCCCGCTCGGGCACGACGATCTGCTGCCCGTCGGCCAAGGGCGCCGCCAGGTTGACGGCGGCGAGCTCGGCCTTGGCGGTCGGACCGCCGGCGAGCTCGAGCGCATCGGTGACGCGGGCGCCCGCCGGCAGGCGCACGACGCCGGGCGCGCGCACCGCGCCGCAGACGTACACGGTGAGGTCCGGCGCCGGCGTGGCGGACTGGGCGACGGCAGCCGGCGGCGGCGACGCGCTCACCGGCGCCAGCACGACGCCGTGCGCAGCGGCGGGCTGCGCCTGGCGCGACAGGACCAGGTAGCGCACGCCGACGGCGGCCACCAGGACGGCGACGGCGACGTAGGCGATGATCTGACGGCGTGACAGCTGCACGATCCACCTCCTGCGCCTCGCCGACTGGACGGGACTGACGGGCGCCGGGGGCGCGACCGGCGCCCGTCACGACGCAGGCTACGCCGAGGGGCCGTTCTCCGCATCGCCCCGGCGGGGGGATCTCGCAGGGTGACGCAGACAGACGGTCCGTCGCCGTGGCGCGTGCCCGGACGATCCGCCGCGACGCCGTCCGACGGCAGCATCCTGGGGCGGCGATCGGCCGCCTACGGCAGCGGCGGCAGCCGCGCCGGGAGCGCCGCCCGCAGACAGACGAACCCGCCGGAGGTCCAGCGCCGGTACCGGCAGCCGAAGCAGTTCACGGCTCCCGCGAGGTAGTCCTCGTCCTCGTCGTCGTGCCGGAACCAGCCGCAGGCGTGCGCCAGAGCGGCGGCGGCGACGACGTCCTCGTCGCGGTCGAGCGTGCCGAGGAAGGTGCGGTCCGGCCCGGCGCCGACGATGCCGGCCACCGCTAGAACGCCCTGAGCGCCGTGTGTCGGACGAGCTCCCACGGCGCCGGGCCGCCCTGAGACGGGGAGACGAGCAGGACGGCCTGCCCGTCGAGCAGGACGAGCTTGGCCTGGGCGTCGCCGACCGCGACCAGCTCGTCGTCGTCCAGCGCCGTACGAACGGGCACGCCGTCGACGTAGGCGCGCACGCCGTCGGCGCCGTACGCCTTGAGCGCGCCGACGGGGAGCACGCCGCCGTCGGCGACGATCGCGGTCTTGCCCCTGAAGCGTCCGTCGGAGCCCGAGAGCCGCAGCCCGGCCCCGGCGAGCGCGCCGATCACCCCGAGACCGGTGCCGCCGTGCTCGGAGAGGTGCACGCCGAGGCGGCCGGCCACGGCGAAAGCCTCGTCTTTGCGGCAGACGCGCTCCTTGGCGGCGCGTCCGAAGCCGACCAGGACGGCCGGGTCGGCGATCCGGGACGGCGCCGCCACACAGAGCCCCGGGTCCGCCGCCGGCTCGCTCTCCGCGGCCAGGGTGCGGCCGCACCAGGCGACGACCGCCTCGAGCCCGTCGTCGTCGATCGTCGCGGGGAAGCACATGGCGCTGTTGTGCGACGTGTAGGCGATGTCCGGATGGATGAGCAGTTGATGGCGGGTCACGCCGCCGCGGCCCGCCGCCAGCCCGGCCGCCACCAGCCCGTCGGCGAGCAGGTCGGCAACCTCGCCGGTCCCGCGGCTGTCGACGTCGTCGGTGTCGTCGACGCTGATGAGGACGTCCACTACCTGACGACGAAGTTGACGAGCTTGCCGGGCACGTACACTTCCTTGACGACCTGCTTGCCGTCGAGGAAGCGCGCCGCGTTCTCGGCCTGACGCGCCTGGGCGAGCACGTCGTCCTTCTCCGCGTCGACCGCGACCTGCAGGCGGTCGCGCAGCTTGCCGTTGACCTGCACGACCACGGTGACCACCTCGTCGGCGGCGAGCTCCTCGTCCCAGGCGGGCCAGGACGCGCCCAGCACGTCGCCGTCCTGGCCGAGCACCTCCCAGGCCTCCGCCGCGACGTGCGGCGCCATAGGGCTGAGGAGGAGCGTCATGTCGCGCAGGACCTCACGCCACTGCGCCAACGTGAGCGACCCGCGCGCCGAGGACCACACTTCGAGCGCCTCGTTCTGCAGCTCCATGAGCGCGGAGACGGCGGTGTTGAAGCGGAAGCCCTCGATGTCGCGGGTGACCTTGCGGATGGTCTTGTTGAGCGTGCGCAGCACCTGGCGGCCGCGCTCAAGCTCGGCCTCGTCCGCCGCCACCCCGCTCCCCTGCGCCTCCGCGACCTCGGCCACGAGGTTCCAGTACCGGCCGAGGAACCGGGAGGTGCCCTGCACGCCGCGGTCGCTCCAGGCCACGCTCTGCTCGAACGGCGCGATGAACAGCTCGTACACGCGCAGCGCGTCGGCGCCGTACTTCTCCACCACACTGTCCGGCGTGACCACGTTGCCCTTGCTCTTGCTCATCTTCTGGCCGTCGCCGGCCTGGATCATGCCCTGGTTGCGCAGCCGCGCGTACGGCTCGCCGAAGTCGACGTGTCCGGCGTCCTGCGCCACCTTGCAGAAGAAGCGCGCGTAGAGCAGGTGCATGACGGCGTGTTCGGCCCCGCCGACGTACAGGTCCACCGGCAGCCAATAGGCCGTCTTCTCGCGGTCGAACGCGGCGCTGTCGTCACGCGGCGACGCGAAGCGGAAATGGTACCAGCTCGAGCAGGCGAAGGTGTCCATCGTGTCGGTCTCGCGCCGCGCGGGTCCGCCGCAGCGCGGACAGCTGGTGGCCACCCACTCCGTCGCCCGGGCCAGCGGCGAACGGCCGTCGTCGGTGGGATGGAAGTCCTCGAGGTCGGGCAGCAGGACCGGCAGCTGGTCCTCGGGTACGGGGACCGTGCCGCAGCCCTCGCAGTGGATCATGGGGATCGGCGCGCCCCAGTAGCGCTGGCGGCTGATCAGCCAGTCGCGCAGCTTGAAGTTGATCTTCTTGCGGGCCACGCCGCGCTCGGCGAGCCAGGCGACGATCGCCTCGAACGCCTCGTCCGGCGCCCGCAGGCCGTCGAACCGGCCCGAGTTCACCATGACGCCGTCGCCCGGATACGCCTCGGTGAGAGTGCCCTGCGGGCCGGACTCGGGGGCGATCACCTCGATGATCGGCAGGCCGAACCCGGTGGCGAACTGGAAGTCGCGTTCGTCGTGGGCCGGCACGGCCATGATGGCGCCGGTGCCGTACCCCATGAGGACGTAGTCGCTGATCCAGATCGGGACCGGCGCGTCGTTCACGGGGTTGACGGCGTAGGCCCCCGTGAAGACGCCGGTCTTCTCCTTCTCGGTGCTGAGACGCTCGATCTCGCTCTGGCGGCGGGCCTGGTCCTGGTAGGCCCTGACCGCCGTCCGATGCTCCTCCGTCGTGAGCTCGTCGACCAGCGGATGCTCCGGCGCCAGGACCATGTACGTGGCGCCGAAGAGTGTGTCGGGCCGCGTCGTGAACACGGTGAGCACGTCGTCGCGGCCCTGCAGCCCGAAGTCGACCTCGGCGCCCTCGCTGCGCCCGATCCAGTTGGTCTGCATGAGCTTGATCTGCTCGGGCCAGTCGATCGTCTCGAGGTCGTCCAGCAACCGTTGGGCGTACTCGGTGATGCGGAAGTACCACTGCTCGAGGTCCTTCTTGGTCACCTCGTTGCCGCAGCGCCAGCAGCGGCCGTTGACCACCTGTTCGTTGGCGAGGATGGTCTTGTCGACCGGGCACCACCACTGCTGCCCGGTGGCCCGGTACGCGAGCCCACGCTCGTACAGCATCAGGAACCACCACTGCGTCCAGCGGTAGTAGTCGGGGAAGCAGCTCGTGATCTCGCGCGACCAATCGAACGACAGACCGATGAGGTCCATCTGCCGGTGGTAGTTGGCGATGTTCCTCTCGGTGGTGATGCGGGGGTGGACGCCCATCTTGATCGCGTAGCCCTCGGCGGGCAGACCGAAGGCGTCCCAGCCCATGGGATGGAGGACGTTGAACCCCTGCATGCGCTTGAAGCGCGCGATGGCGTCGGTGGGGACGTAGTTGCGGCAGTGGCCGACGCTCAGTCCGTCGCCGGAGGGATACGGGAAGAAGTCGAGGACGTAATACTTGGGCCTGTCGTCCTCGTCCGGCGTGCGGTAGGCGTCGCTCTCCTTCCAGCGGCGCTGCCACTTCTCCTCGATGGCGTGCGGGTCGTAGCGTCGGTCCACGTGCGTCCTCTCTTACGGCGGAAGCGCCTTCGCGGCGGATGGGCACGGCCTCCGATTCTACACGAGGCGCGGAGGCCCCACAGGGACGCGGCGACCGCGGGCCGGGCGGCGGCCCCGCTCCCGTCATCCCCCGAAGGGCGCGTAGGTGACCACGGTGCGGCCGCCGGTCGCGTAGCTCAGCGTCGTCACCGCCAGCAGCCGCCGAGGGTCGTCGCGGGCGAAGTCGAGAAGCTGATACGTGTACACGTCGCGCGAGCCCGGCGGGGGCTCTCCGCGCGTCGGCGTCGTGCGGGAGGCCGCCCCGATGGCCTCGTACCCCGAGGCCCCGGCCGTGCCGGCGTCGACCAGGACGACGCCACCGTCCTGACTGACGCCGGCGACGTGGTCGTTGCCGTACGCGATCACCACCTGCGCGCCCTCCTCACGTGCGGCGTCGACGGTGGCGGCCGCCTGCCGCAGGTCGTGCACCAGCACGACCTGCGGACGCGGGCTCTCGAGACCCCAGCGGACGGCCAGACGAGCGCTCGCCGCCTCGAGCGCCGCGACGTCGGAGTCGACCCGCGGGTCGGCCGCGAGCGGGTCGGACGCGCCGAGGACGGTCACGCCGGAGACGGCCATCGTCGAGTAGTCGAGGATGTGGAAGCCGGCGCGGCGGAACACGGCCAGCGCCGGCGCGTCCTCGTGGTTCCCGCCGACGGACACGACCGGCGCCGGCGGCCGTCCGAAGACGCGCAGGAAGACCTGCGCCTCCTGCGCGGTGCCGGCGTCGGTCAGGTCGCCGGCCAGCAGCACGGCGTCCACCGGCTCACCGTCCCCGGCCGCCAGCCGCGCCGCGGCGCGCGCCCCGAAGACGTTGTCGTGGATGTCGCTGACCAACAGCAGACGCACGACGTCGGCGCGCGCCGGCCGCCGCGGCGGGTTGGTCATCTGCGTGGCCACCGCCTCGAGGCCGTCGAAGTAGTCCTGCAGACGACCCAGCCGGTCGTCCTGGTCCCCGCCGCTGCCGAAGACGCGCAGCATGGGCAGGATGGAGGGGACCCGGGACGCCAGGCCCGCATAGCGCACCGAGGGCGAACGGTCGAGGGTGGCATAGCTCACGAGGACGAAGGCGCCGGCGGACAGCAGGGCCAGCGCCGCCCCCGCGCCGAATCCCTCGAGCCGGCGCCACCCCGACCGCCGCCCGGCCGCCAGCGCGCCGGC
>ENA-UOUL01001466-UOUL01001466.1-bioreactor-metagenome-genome-assembly--contig:-NODE-1466-length-32542-cov-7.843647_pt1 | contig 32542 bp, 23 predicted proteins | sample MGYA00249838_ERZ747220 | MGnify/ENA primary metagenome ERZ747220 (study PRJEB28778, sample SAMN05720191) | bioreactor metagenome | isolation source: Anaerobic biogas reactor | place: USA:Washington... | reverse complement strand
AGCGACTCGCCCTCATCGCAGCGTCTCGTGGGTGCACGCGCCCCGGTTGCGATGCTCCTGCCTCCCTCACGGCCGTGCACCACGTCACCGAGTGGAAGTACGGCGGCGCCACCGACATCACCAACGAGGATCTCGCCTGCGACAGCTGCCACGCCCTCGTCCACGACGGTCCCGGCGGCTGGCAAACCCGCGTCGCCCCGCCCGATGCCGCGAATCCAGGCCGTGTCGAATGGATCGCGCCGCCTCACATCGACCCCGACCGGCGCCCGCAGGTCAATCACCGGCACCATGTCGATCATTTCGTCGCCGGCGCCCTCACCCGGCACCGATACCGTCGGGAACGGCCGCGCCGGAGAGATGCATCCGGCGCCACCCGGCGCGATGACAACGGGCCGCCACATCCTTGATACCGAGACACGTCTATCGGAAACAGTCGACCAGGTCGAGCACGTCACGTGCGACGTACCCTGTGGTGCCGCGTTCGACGCTCTTGCGGGACAGGACTCCGGCGTCCGCGAGTTCCTCGAGCGCGGCTCGCGCTGCGGGGAACGACACCCCGAGGATCCGTTGCACAGTGCGCGCGGTCATGATCGGCGCCTCAGCGAGCACCGGAAGGATGCGTGCTGTCGCGGACCCTGCGCGGGGCTCCCCTCGAAGGCCTTGCGCCTCGCGGTGGCCGGCAAGGCGGCCAACCCACTCGAGCGCCAGCTCGTCGATGTCCCGTGCCAAACGTTGCGCGTGCTCCGATGCGATGACAGCGGACTCGATAAACGTCGAGAGCCAATCGTTCACACCAGCGACGGCGTCGGGATCGACCGGGTTGCCCACATACCGGTAGGCGCTCAACCCGTCGACGTAGCGGTCGCTGAGAGTCGCCAGCACGAGACTGATCGGGAGCACCGCCTCCGGGGCCAGACCGCGCCGGGCAAGAACGGTGTGGATCAAAGCGCGACCGACCCTACCGTTGCCATCGGTGAACGGATGGATCGTTTCGAACTGGGCGTGCACGATCCCGGCTTGTATCAGCGGTCCGTGCAGGGATCCGTTGAGATAGTCGACGAGGTCGGTCATCAGCGGTCCGACATCCTCGGGCGATGGGGGGACGAAATCTGCTTCGAGCGGATGCCAATTCGAGCCTCCGATCCAATTCTGAACCTGCCGGAGGCCGTGATGCCGTTCGTCGGGCAGTAGTGCTGCGTGCAGCATGACGATGTCATCCACGGTGACGGCGTCGGTGTCGACCAGACTGCTCGACGCGTGCCGGAGGACCGAGATGTTGTTGGCTACGAGGCGCGCCTGGTCGCTGAACCCGCGGATGTCCTCATCCTGCGCCAATTCGGCCAGGGCGACCTGCTGAGGTGAGGGGGCGATCCCCTCGATCATCGAGCTGGCGATCGCCTCCGACCGCAGCAGAAATCGAGCGATCGACTGCAGTCCGCCCGAACCAGGACCTGTTCCGAGTCTCCGGATGTCGCGCTCTGCGGACGCGGCACGCGCAGCAAGGTCGGGAGGCATGATCAGTGGTCGGTCCGTCACCAGGTCGGGAAGGTAACGGTCGTAATGACCGCCACGACGATCGCGCGCAACCAGACCGGAACCGGGATCCGGCTTCCAATACGCGCGATACAGCTCGGCCACTGTGCGAATCCCTTCATTCTGCCCGATACAATCAAAGTTTAGTATCTCAACCTTTAATGCGCGACGATCGTATTGAAGGTTGTCGGCATTCGGCCCCGCACGGTCGTGTCAGACCCGGCCAGTAGTGTTCGTCGGCTCCGGACAACTCGGATGCCTGTGCCAAGATCGAGCACAGAACGACACGTCACTGCGCAGGCGCGCACACGAGCGAAGAGAGGACCACGGTCCATGGTGGGGAACTTCGACTTCCTACAGGCCGAATGGCCGCAGCTGCATGCCGAGGCCAAGAAGGCCGAGCGCGACGCACTCTTCGACCCGCGCACCACCTGCTTCTACGCCCGTCGCGTCGTCGAGCACGCCGTCAAATGGATCTACCGCACCCAGAGCCTGCCCGAGCCGTACAAGTCCGACCTCGCGGCCCGGCTACACGACGGCAAGTTCGTCGCCGTCGTCGGGCACTCTCTCGTCGCGAAAATGGATCTCATCCGCCGGCTCGGCAACACCGCCGTCCACGAGACCAGGCCCGTCCCGAAGGACGCCGGCACGAAGATGCTCGCGGAACTATTCCACATCCTGTCCTGGCTGGCCCGCAACTATGCGACGCAGCCGTCGAGCAAGCCGTCGCCGCAGCAGCAGTTCGACCCGGCGCGGCTACCCAAGCCGGGCGGCGGGGCAGTCGTCGCGAAGACCGTCGCGCAGCTCGGCAAACTCGAAGCCGAGTTGGCCACCAAAGACGCGAAGCTCGAGAAGTCCGAGGCCGAGAAGCAAGACCTGATCGCGCAGGTCCAGGCCCGCGACGAGGCTGCCGAGACGGCAGACCTGGAGAAGGCGAGCCTCGAGCAGCTCATCGCGGAGCTGCGCGCCCAGATCGAGGCGGCCCACCAGGCCAGTGCCGTCGCCCCCGACACCCATGACTACGACGAAGCGCAGACCCGCCGCGACCTCGTCGACCTGATGCTCCGCGAATCCGGGTGGCTGCTCGACCAGCCGCGAGACCGCGAGTACCCGGTCACCGGAATGCCCGACAGCAAGAGCGGATTCGCCGACTACGTGCTGTGGAGCGCCGACGGGCGCCCGCTTGCCGTGGTGGAGGCGAAACGGACGTCCGTGGATCCGTTCGCCGGGAAGCAGCAGGCGAAGCTGTACGCCGACTGCCTCGAACAGATGACGGGGCACCGCCCGGTCATCTATTACACCAACGGTTTCGAGCACCATTTCTGGGACGACCTGCGCTATCCGGTGCGGCAGGTCGCCGGTTTCCACACCCGCGACGAACTCGAACTTCTCGTCGCGCGCCGAGCCTCGATCCGGCCACTCGCCGACATCCCCGTACCGCAGGACATCGCAGGCCGGCCGTATCAGGAGAAGGCGATCCGCTCGGTCATCGAACGGTTCGAGCACGAGAATCAGCGGGCCGCGTTGCTGGTGATGGCCACCGGATCCGGAAAGACCCGCACCGTCGTCGCACTCGCCGACATGCTGATGCGTGCCAACTGGGTGAAGCGCGTGCTGTTCCTGGCCGACCGCAAGGCCCTCGTCAAACAGGCAGTCGGCGCGTTCAAAACGCATCTACCCGATTCCTCGCCGGTGAACCTGCTGACCGACAAGAACACCGAGGGTCGCGTCTACGTCTCCACCTATCCGACGATGATGGGCCTTATCGACGAAACTGATAGTGGTGCAAAACGATTCGGTCCTGGTTACTTCGACCTCATCGTCATCGACGAGGCGCATCGTTCCGTGTACCAGAAGTACCGGCACATCTTCGGCTATTTCGACTCGCTGCTGCTCGGACTCACCGCCACCCCCAAGGACGAGGTGGACTACAACACCTATCAGTTGTTCCAGCTCGAAACCGGTGTCCCCACCGACAACTACTCGCTCGATCGGGCCATCAAAGACAAGTTTCTCGTCCCACCGCGCGCGGTGACGGTGCCACTGACGTTCCCGCTGCACGGCATCCGCTACGCCGACCTCAGCGACGAGGAGAAGAAGCGGTACGAGGGCATCGACTGGGGCGACGACGTCCCCGACGACGAGATCCCCGACGTCGTCCAGGCCGAGGCCGTCAACAAGTGGCTGTTCAACATCGACACCGTCGACAAGGTCCTCGAAACGGTCATGACGCACGGCCACCGCGTCGCTGGTGGCGACAGGCTCGGCAAGACCATCGTCTTCGCGAAGAACGAGCGGCACGCCCAGTTCATCGCGGATCGGTTCGATGCCAACTACCCCGAGTTCAAGGGCTCCTTCGCGCGCGTCATCACCCACTCGGTGACCTACGGTCAAGACCTCATCGACAAGTTCTCACAACCCGACCAGGAACCGCACATCGCCATCTCCGTCGACATGCTCGACACCGGCATCGACGTCCCTGAGGTCGTGAACCTGGTGTTCTTCAAACCCGTGCGGTCGAAGTCGAAGTTCTGGCAGATGGTCGGCCGTGGCACCCGTCTGCGACCTGACCTGTACGGCCCGGGCCAGGACAAGACGGACTTCTTCATCTTCGACGTGTGCGGCAACTTCGACTATTTCGATCAGCACCCGGACGCCTCCGAGGGTGCACTCTCGCCCTCCCTGTCGCAGCGGCTGTTCACCGTACGCACCGAACTCGTGGCGGCACTGGACCGTTCCGGCGCGGCAACAGAACTGCGCAAGGCGACCGCGGACACACTGCACACCCAGGTTGCCGGTATGCGGCTCGACAACTTCATCGTCCGCACTCGCCGTCGTGAGGTCGAGAAATACGCCGACCGCGCTGCCTGGGACTCGCTGACAGAGCAGCAGGCCGCCGAGATCGTCGAGAGTCTCGCCGGGCTGCCGACCACCGTGCGCGACAGCGACGAGATGGCCAAGCGGTTCGATCTCGTAGTCCTGCGTGGTCAGCTCGCTGTCATCATCGACGACGGCACCCTTCCGAAACACGAGGGCACCATCCGCGGTGTCGCCGACGGACTGCTCGAGGAAGGGCTGACGATCCCGAAGGTCAAAGCCAAGGAAGAATTGCTCCGCGAGGTCGCGAGCGACGAATGGTGGCAGGACGTCACCCCGGAAATGCTCGAACACGCTCGGCGGGAACTGCGATCGGTCGTCGGGCTGCTGGAGAAGAAGAAGCGGGCCATCGTCTACACCGACTTCACTGATACCCGCGGCGAGGTCGTCGAAAGGAACATGCCGGAGATGTCGTCCGGTACCGATGTCGAGCGCTACACCGCGAAAGTGCGCGACTATCTGCGTCGCCAGCCCCACAACCTGGCCCTGCAGAAGCTGCGCTCCGGCAAATCGCTGACCCCGGCCGACTTGGAATCCCTCGAACAGCTGCTGGCACGCAGCGGCGCCGGCGACTCCGAGGACATGGAACGGGCCATCGCAAACGCACAGGGGCTCGGGCGATTCATCCGCTCCCTGGTCGGTCTCGACCAGCAGGCCGTGCAGGAAGCTTTCGCGGAGTTCCTCGGTGAGCGGACCGCCTCGTCGAGCCAGATCGACTTCGTCAACCTCGTGATCAGTCACCTCACCCGGCACGGTGAGATGGATCCGAAGCTGCTGTTCGAGGCGCCGTTCACCGACGCCGCACCGCAGGGGCCAACTCAATTGTTCGCACCCGAGCAGACGAAACGGCTCGTCGGTGTCATCCGGTCGATCAGTGACTCCGCAGGAGCAGCCACCGCCTGACCAGGAGGATCTCTTGAGCACCACGACGACACCGAGTCCGCGCCGCTCGCGTCTGCGATGGCTGATACCCGCCGTTCTGCTGCTGGTGTGGCTCGGGATCGCGGGCGGCGGCGGACCCTTCGCCGGCAAACTCAGCGAAGTCGCCTCGACCGACGCGAGTTCCTTCCTGCCCGCCTCCGCGGAATCGACCCGCGCCGACGAGATCTACGCCGAGTTCCGCGACAGCGAAGCGATTCCGGCGATTGTCGTCGCCGAGCGCGACGGCGGGATCACCCAGGACGACATCGCCTTCCTCGCCACGGAATCGGCGGGACCGCCGCCCATCCCCTCCGAGGACGGGCAGGCAGTGCAGATGATCGTCCCGATCGACAGCAACGTCGAGGTCAAGGACGCTGTCGAAGAGCTGCGTACCGCACTCGAAGGCGCACCGGAAGGCCTGACCGTCCACGTGACCGGACCCGCGGGTCAGGCGGCGGATCTCTCGGCTGCGTTCGCCGGGATCGACGGACTGCTGCTGCTCGTCGCGGGCGGTGTGGTGCTGCTCATCTTGATCGTCGTCTACCGCAGTCCACTGCTGCCGTTCGTCGTCATCATCTCGGCCGTATTCGCACTCGCGCTCGCCAGCGCGCTCGTCTACCTGCTCGCCGACGCAGGCACGATCGCGCTCAACGGGCAGAGCCAGGGCATCATGTTCATCCTGGTATTCGGTGCAGCCACCGACTATGCGTTGCTGCTCGTCGCCCGCTTCAGAGAAGAATTGCGCATCCAGGAAGACAAGTACGCTGCCATGCGCACAGCGTGGCGCGCCTCGCTCGAACCCATCGCAGCATCGGCGGGCACCGTCATCCTCGGTGTGCTCTGCTTGCTGCTGTCCGATCTGAACTCCAACCGCGGTCTCGGACCGGTCGCCGCGATCGGTATTGCCGCGTCGTTCGTCGCCTCCATGACATTCCTGCCCGCCGCCCTCGTCCTACTCGGACGAGTCGCCTTCTGGCCCACCCGGCCGCGGTACGAACCAGGCTTCGACAGCGACAACCTGGAACAGGCGCACCGCTTCTGGAACCGAATCGCCCAGTGGGTGGGATCGAAACCGCGACCGATCTGGATCGTGTGCAGCCTCGTTCTCGTCGCGTTCGCTCTGCTGCTGCCGCAGTTCAAGGCAAGCGGTGTCGCCTCGTCCGACCTGTTCCTCCTGCAGACCGATTCGAAGTCCGGACAGCAGATACTCGGTGAGCACTTCGACGCAGGCAGCGGCTCCCCCACCGTGATCATCGCGAACGAATCGTCGCTCGACGCCGTCACCGACGCCGCCCGCATCGAGGGCGTCACCACCGTCGAACCGGTCACCGGACCCGACGGCAGCGTCACAGTCGTCGACGGACAGGTCGCGCTCCAGGCCACCCTCTCCGATCCGGCCGACTCGCTCGACGCCGAACAGACCGTCGAACGCCTCCGTGACGCCGTGCACGCAGTGCCCGGATCCGATGCGCTGGTCGGTGGACCTACCGCGGTCGATCTCGATACCAAGGACACCGCCACCCGCGACCGCACGCTGATCATTCCGGTGGTCGCGCTCGTGGTGCTGCTGGTGCTCATCGTGCTCCTGCGGGCGATCGTCGCACCGATCCTGCTGATGCTCACCGTCATCGTGTCCTTTGCGGCCACGCTCGGTGTGTCGTCGCTCCTGTTCAACCATGTATTCGGCTTCCCGGGCGCCGACCCCGTGGTGCCGCTGTTCGCGTTCGTGTTCCTGGTTGCGCTCGGCGTCGACTACAACATCTTCCTGATGACGCGGGTGCGGGAGGAGGCCGCGAGGGTCGGAACCCGGGAGGGCACGCTGCGGGCGCTGACCGTGACCGGCGGTGTCATCACGTCGGCGGGTGTCGTACTGGCGGCGACGTTCTCCGCGCTCGCGGTGATTCCCCTGCTGTTCCTCGCACAGATCGCGTTCATCGTCGCGTTCGGGGTGCTGCTCGACGCCCTGATCGTGCGCACGCTGATCGTGCCGGCACTGACCATCGACCTCGGCCGGAGGATCTGGTGGCCGAGCGCACTGTCGCGGAGCGAACCGCAGCGCGACGAGCAGGCGACGACCCCGGCGGGGTGAGCCCCGACGACACGCCCACGACGGGCGAATACGGAGTTTCGGGCGGCGGCGCGGGTGCCGCGCCGCTACCGTCGTGAGCATGTCTGCCGATCTCACCGAGCGGCCGGAGGCCCCGACCCGGGTGGGAACGTCCCGGCCGGCCGCGCTCGCCCACCGCCTGTCCGGACGTCTCGGTGCGGTTCCGCACATCGTGGGTGTCGCGCTGGCCGTGTATGCGGGGATCATGGCGTTGTGGTCGCTCTCGCCGACCCTCCGGTACTGGATCCACGCGCCCCGCGCGTACGTCGACGAATACTATTTCGACGCGCCCGACACCAGCCTGTCGTTCGCGCTCGTCCTGGCGGTGCTGGCCGCGGCGGTCGCCGGTCGCAAACGGATCGCGTGGTGGATCCTCACGATCTACCTCGGTGGGTTCGCGATCACGAATCTGGTGTCCGCCATCGCCTACCGCGATGCCGGACATCTCCTCGCGTTCGTCGTGCACGCGGTGGTCGTCGCGATCCTGCTGCTCGCGTATCCCGAGTTCTACACCCGGGTCCGGCGCGGCGCGGTCTGGAAAGCACTGGGGGTCCTGATCGTCGGGCTCGCGGTGGGCACGCTCCTCGGGTGGGGGCTGGTCGAGTTGTTCCCCGGCACCCTGCCCGGCGCCGACCGGTTCTGGTGGGCGTTCAACCGCGTCACCGCGTTGACGTTCGTCGACAACGACCAGTTCGGGGGGCGCCCGCACGGCCTGGTCAACACACTCCTCGGATTCTTCGGGGCACTGGCCCTTCTCGCCGCCCTGATCGTGTTGTTCCGGTCGCAGCGCGCGACCAACGCGCTCACCAGCAGCGACGAATCCGCGCTCCGCGGGTTGTTGGTGCAGCACGGCGACGATTCGCTCGGCTACTTCGCGACCCGCCGCGACAAGGCGGTCGAGTTCGCGCCCAGCGGGAAGGCCGCGGTGACGTATCGCGTCGAGGTGGGTGTGTGTCTGGCGTCGGGTGATCCGATCGGTGATCCGGAGGCGTGGCCGCACGCAATCGACGAATGGCTCGATCTGGCGCGTGCCTACGGATGGACACCCGCGGTGATGGGTGCGAGCGAAGCCGGGGCGACCGCGTTCCGCCGCGCGGGACTGACCGTTCTGCAACTCGGCGACGAGGCGGTGCTCCACACCCGCGACTTCACGTTGTCCGGCCGCGACATGCGGCCGGTTCGGCAGGCCGTCAGCCGGGCACGCAAACATCATGTGACGGTGCGGATCCGGCGGCACCGTGATCTCGGCGCCGCCGAGATGGCCAACGTCATCCGGCTCGCGGACCTGTGGCGCGACACCGAGGACGAACGCGGATTCTCGATGGCACTCGGTCGGCTCGGCGACCCGCTCGACGGGGATTGCCTGCTCGTCGAGGCACTCGACGGCGACGACCCCGTCGCGATGCTGTCGCTGGTGCCGTGGGGCACCGACGGTGTGTCCCTGGATCTGATGCGCCGTAACCCGCAGGCCCCCAACGGTGTTGTCGAACTGATGGTCACCGAGCTGGCGACGCACGCCGACGCGTTCGGAATCGAGCGGATCTCGTTGAACTTCGCGGTGTTCCGCTCCGCGTTCGAGGAGGGCGCACGTATCGGTGCCGGCCCGATCATGCGGATGTGGCGGTCGATCCTGTTGTTCTTCTCGCGCTGGTGGCAGCTCGAGGCCCTCTACCGGTCCAACGTGAAGTATCACCCCGAGTGGGTTCCCCGGTACCTGTGTTTCCGCGACCACCGGGAGATCCCCCGCATCGGGATCGCCTCGGCGATCGCGGAAGGGTTCCTCACCGTCCCCACCTTCGGCCGACGGCACGCTCTCGCACACACCGGAATCCACCCGAATGTCCCGGTTCCGCTCGCGGAGTCCGGTGTCCTGCACGACGACGGCAGCGCACCCGACGACGCGTCCTCCGGAACCACCGTCGCCGCACACGATCCCCGGCCCGAGCAGCAGCGGGTGCGCATGGAGACCCTCACCCGGATCGTCGCGCAGGGCGTCGATCCGTATCCGGTGGCGATCCCACCGACGCACGGCAACGCCGAGGCGCGAGCCGCACGGTCGGGGACCGCGGTGACCGTCGCGGGCCGCATCATGTTCATCCGGGATTTCGGTGGTGTCCTGTTCGCGGTGATCCGCGACCGGACCGGCGACCTGCAGATCCTCGTCGACCGCGAGCGCGTCGCGGGTCAGCGATTCCTGTTCGACCTCGGTGACCTCGTGGAGGTGTCCGGGGAGATGGGGCGCAGTCGCAGCGGTGAGATCTCCGTGCTCGCCGACTCGTGGCGGATCGACGGCAAGTGCCTGCACCCCCTGCCGGACAAGTGGCGGGGGCTCGTCGACCCGGAAGCGAAGGTGCGTCTGCGCTACGTCGATCTCGCGACCGATCGTGCTGCGCGCCGTCTGCTGGCCGCGCGCAGCGCGGTGGTGCGTTCGCTGCGCGACGAGTTGCAGTCCCGGGATTTCCTCGAGGTGGAGACACCGATCCTGCAGGCCGTGCACGGCGGCGCGAACGCGGCACCGTTCCTCACCCACATCAACGCCTACGACAGCGACCTGTACCTCCGGATCGCTCCGGAGCTGTATCTCAAGCGGCTGTGCGTGGCCGGCATGGAGAAGGTGTTCGAGATCGGGCGGGTGTTCCGCAACGAAGGTGCAGATTTCAAGCACAACCCGGAGTTCACGATTCTGGAGGCGTACGAGGCGCACAGCGACTACGAGAAGATGATGGTGCTGGCGCGGACACTGATCCAGCGGGCGGCGGTCGCGGCGCACGGTCGCGAGATCGTCGTGCGCCCCGGGCCGGACGGCACCCCCGTGGAGATCGACATCTCCGGTGACTGGCCGGTCCGCACCTTCCACGACGCCCTCTCGGACGGTCTCGGCGTACCCGTCGACGCGCAGACGCCCGTCGAGGTGCTCCAACGGTTGTGTGACGACCGGGGCATCGCGTACGACCCGGGCTGGGATGCCGGTACGACGGCACAGGAACTGTACGAACACCTCGTCGAATCACCCACCGAGTTCCCCACCTTCTACACCGATTTCCCGACGTCGGTGTCGCCGCTGACGAGGCCGCATCCACGCAAGCCGGGTGTCGCCGCGAAATGGGATCTGGTGGCGTGGGGCGTCGAACTCGGCACCGCGTACAGCGAACTGACGGACCCCGTCGACCAGCGGACGCGACTGACCGAACAATCGCTGCTCGCGGCCGGTGGCGACGAGGAGGCCATGGAACTCGACGAGGACTTCCTCACCGCCCTCGAATACGGGATGCCGCCGACCGGTGGGCTCGGCATGGGGGTCGACCGGATCGTCATGCTGATCCTCGGGGGCAGTATCCGCGAATCCCTCGCCTTCCCCTTCGTGAAACCGCTCCGCACTGGTATGTGACACACATCGGTGTCGGCCGCGACCGTGCTCGACGACACAAATGGAAGCGCCGGTATACAAGATCGGGTCGGCCGGGTAGAACGGTGCGCTGGCGTGCAGTCACGCAGACCGGTCTCGTCGGGATTCTCTCGCGGAAGGAACGACTCGGAGGATGGACAAACGCGGTATTCGTATGCTCCGGCCCCGCAACTGGCGGCTGGCGTACAAGCTCGGTGTGGTTCTGGCCGTGCCCCTGCTCGCCGCGACCGTCCTGGGAGGCTTCCGGGTGTCCTCCCAGCTCGACGACGCCCGCCGGGCCGCTGCCCTCGCCGAACAGACCGCGGTGGCCCCCGCGATGCTGGACTTCTCACGAGCCGTGGTCACGGTGGCGACGACGGCGTCGCTCGGGTTGCCTCCCCAATTCCAGTCGTCCGAAGACATCGAACGGTCGAAGGACTTCGCCGAACGTCTCGCCGCGCGGAGCGATCTCGACCCGCAGATCGCGCAGGACATCGATTCCGTTCTGGCCGACGGTGAAGCGCTCTACCTCGCCGCGGTCGACTCGCAGATCACCCCGGACGAGCTGCGCCGCAGCACCACCGACTTCCTGGCACGCTGCCGGAACATCATCCGCGTCGTGTTCGATCTCCTCGAGGACAACGAAGCGCTGGTCGACGCCACCAACCTCCTCACGGTGTGGGACGCCCAGGTCAACCTGCTCGCCCAGATGGAATCGTTCCGGTTCCTCGGCACCAACCCGGAAGCCGCCCAGGTGGTGGCCCAGAACGCGATGAACGACGAGGAGGCCACGCTCGGCCTGCTCCGCGGATCCCGCCTCGACACCGGGCAGATCGACGCGATGCTCACCGACATCGCGAGCCGGAGGGAGCTCGTCCGCACCCTCGAACCGACCCCCGAATTCGGTGAGCAACTGGGCTTCGCGATGATCTCCGCCTCCCAGCCGTACAGCGACGCCATCGAGAGCGCCACCCGGAAGATCACCGTGACGATGGACCGGCTCGCCTCCGACGCGCGCAGCGCCGCGATCCGCGACGCGATCCTCGTCGGCGCGATCCTCACCTTCGCTCTCGTCCTCGCGCTGCTCGTCGCACGTTCCCTGTCGCGACCGCTGCAGCGTCTGAGGGAGGGCACCCTCGGCGCCGCCCACACCGATCTGCCCGCGGCGATCTCCGCGGTGAAGGACGGCGCCGACATCGACAGCGTGCGACTCCCGACGATCGACGTCCACACCGACGAGGAGATCGGTCAGCTCTCCCGCGCCGTCGACTCGATGAACAACGAGGCGCTGCGACTCGCCGGTGAGCAGGCCCGCCTCCGCAAACAGGTCTCCGTGATGCTCGAAACCCTGGCGCGCCGCAACAAGAGCCTCGTGGAACAGCAGCTGTCCCTGATCGATTCACTCGAATACCAGGAGAAGGACCCGGTCCGGCTGCAGAGCATGTTCGCGCTCGACCACCTGGCGGCCCGCATGCGCCGCACCGGCGAATCCCTGCTGGTACTCGCCGGAACCAGACCTCGCACCCGCACGGCACCGACCCTCATCTCCGATGTGCTGCGGGGCGCGGTATCGCAGGTGGAGAACTATCAGCGCGTCCGGATCGGTACGACCCCGCACGGGTACTTCACGGGCGTCGCAGTCAACGACGTCGCACACATGATCGCCGAACTCCTCGACAACGCGCTGCGGGCCTCACCACCGAACAGTTCGGTGTCGTTCGTGCTCTCCCCCGCCGTCGACGGCGGCCTGCTGCTCGACATCGCCGACAGCGGCATCGGTATTCCCGCCGACACGCTCGAGGAGATCAACACCCGCCTCGCGCAGGGCGACGACGCCGACGTCGACGCGCCCCGTCAGATGGGCCTGTTCGTGGTGGGCCGGCTCGCCGCCCGCAACGGCATCAACGTGCGACTCCGACCCACGTTCGACTCCGAGACCAACGCGGGTGTCACCGCATCCATCTATTTCCCGGCGTCGATGCTGCTGGACGTGGACACCCGGGCACCCGCACCGATGCGTGAGCGGCCTCGCCGCCTGACGCTGCCCCGCTCCGAGAGCGACACCGAATACACATCCGTGCCCGCGGACCGGGCCGCGCACCACCACCGGGCACCGACGGAGCCCCCGCATCCGCGGACCGACAGGACGAATCCGCCGGATTGATCACGTCCCGGGGACCGGTGTCGTTTCACGTGAAACGACGCCGGTCCCCGCGTCCGTCGCGTCCCCGCGCCGTGGCAGGGTGTGCCCCGTGCAACTGCTGTTGATCCGACATGCCCAACCCGCCCTCACCGTCGTCGACGCGGGCCCGGCCGATCCGCCGCTCACCGACGTCGGCCGTGCCCAGGCCGACCGGCTACCCGACGCGCTCACGCCGTACCGGATCACCCGCATGTTCTCCAGCCCGCAACGCCGGGCGCTCGAGACCGCACGGCCCCTCGCCACCCGACGCGACCTGCCGGTCGACCGGCTCGACGACCTCGCCGAGTACGACCACGGGCTGGGTCACTACATCCCGATCGACCAGGCCCGCGATCTCGCGCCCGCGGCATTTGCGCGTATCCGCGCAGGTCACCTTCCCGACTTCGTGGATGGGGACGAATTCCGCACCCGGGTGCTCGGCGCCGTCGACGCGATCGTCGACGCATCCGGGCACGACGAGACGGTCGCGGTGGTCGCGCACGGCGGCGTGATCAACGTGCTGCTGCAGGACCTCCTCGATCTCGACCGGCCCCTGACCTTCCCCGTCGACTACGCATCGGTGACGCGGATCCTGGTGTCACGGAACGGAGAGCGGCGCGTCGCCTCCGTCAACGAGACCGGACACGTGCGCGACACGCTGCGGGTGTGACGAGACGGGCGGGCCGTCCGATCACCTGCGCCGAGCACAGACCGCTGGCTACTCTGGAACCGTTCCCGTTCCGCGACCGAGGAGTCCTGCATGCGCACGTCCGCCCGACTGTCCGCCCTCCTCGCCCTCGTCGGCGCCGTCGTCCTCGGCGCACCGGCCGTGGCATCCGCCGACGTATGGCCCAGCGAGACCGACAATCCGTTCGTGGAAAAGGATCCCCCGTTCCTGACCCCGAACGACGGCGAGTTCTGGAACCCGCTGGTCGCCAAGGATCGACTCACGTCACCGTTCGGGACCTCGCACCGCATCGAGTGCACCTCGTTCCACGGTGTGCTGGGCGAATGCTGGCAGGCCGACGACACCGGAGCAGCCGTCAAGCTCGTCCATCTGCCGTTCAACTTCCCGGCCGTGACGGGATCGGCGCTACCCGGTGGGGGTCCGTCGCACTACGTCTACCCGGGGTTCATTCCCGGGATCGGGTGACCTGTCTGCTCGATCACGGCACTGCCGACCCGCCGATTCCGGCCTGGTCACGCCGCCCCTGGGATCGGTTCGAGTACACCATGTGAAGCCGGATTCGTTGCGCCGTCGACAGCGTCTCGCCCGCAGGCCCGTCCAGGACTTCGGCGACTCCGGCATGGCCTTCAACCGCACCCGCGCCGCTGCCACGCTCACCGGTGACCCGAAACTGGTCAAGGCGACCACCGGCACTGTCCGGCGGAAGCTATCGGCTGTGCGAGCCGACGTGCTCGTCGACGTCCTCGGCCGCCTGGCCGCCGATGTCGAGGCCGTCGGCGAAGGCCCGGTACCGGTCGAGCGTGCAGCGTTCGATGACATGGCGGAGCGGGCCCGTTGGCACCGTGAGCGGGTCGCGTACGACGACTGACGCGGGCCACGGCGGACTTCTCTAGTCGGCGGCATCCTCGCAGACTCCACACGCGACTGTCGCTCAGCGGAATCGCCGCCGGCGTCGCGAACCTGACCATACCCGGTGTCACTGTGCTGGTGGTAGCCCGGTCCGCATCCGGTCCGAAGGTCCCCAACCGGTGGGCGAATGCTTTGGGCGCCCAGCGACGAGAGCTCGCCCTCGTGCCTTCCGCATGATCGAATCGGCTTGGTGTGCGGTGTCTGTTCCAGCGAAAGGCCGGTGCGCGGGACTTTCGAGCCATTCGTGCGGGTCGAAAGATCAACTGTGGCATCCGCGCGGGTCGCGCTTGCGTAGTCCCGGCCGAGCACTATAGTTGCGGCCGGAGAAACCGTTCGGTTGGTTCCTCCTCTTCGACGTCGGGGGGTCCGTCACCACAGCATCTGTTCCCGCGTGCCTGTACAAGTACACGCCGCGGGCCAGTCGGTGCTGGGTTCTCCACGCACGTGTGACACAACGTAGACGGGGGATTTGTGTATCCACGAGAAGTACTGTTCGGGCGCATGCTGGGATTGGTCACAGAGGAACAGTTGCGTCAACTGGGCGAGGCCACGATTGCGATCCCTGGTTGCGGCGGAACCGGTTACACGTACGCAGAGTGCCTTGCGCGGATGGGAATCGGGAACTTCCGTCTCTCGGATACGGACCGGTTCGGGCCCGAGAACATGAACCGCCAGTTCGGCGCAACGGTGGACACTGTCGGGCGTCTCAAGTCCGACGTGCTCGAAGAGCGCTTGCGGTCGATCAATCCGGAGATCACAGTCACGCGGTTCTCGGACATCGACGAAGACAATGTGTCCGACTTCGTCGTCGGCGCTTCGGCGCTGTGCGACACCATCGACTTCTTCGCCATGAACGAACGCCGGATGCTGCACCGTCAGGCGCGCGCTCACAAGGTTCCCACCGTGTTGTGCTGCCCGGTCGCGTACGGCGTGACAGGGCACTACTTCAACTACCATGAGAACGATCGAATCGACTTCGATGTCCTTTTCCACCAGTCTGATTCGAACGACGAGCAGCAGAACCTCGAGAACTTCGGAAATGCTCTGGCTCCGAACGCGCTGCACAGCGCCTACGTCGACGATCCCAACCTCGACTTCGAGAACCACAAGGTTGCCTCGCTGAGCGCTTCATGTCTTATGGCAACCTCGTGGGGGGCGATGCAAGCCGTTTGTGCAATCCTCGGACAGCCGTCGGCTTTCCGGCCCGTTCCCGAGATGTACGAGTTCGATCTTCGTGCTATGCAATTCGTTTCCAGATCCATGTCCACCGCTGTTCTCGACTGATCTATCGCGACCCTCGGAGACCTCATGGCATCCCTCAGTTCAGGCCTGCTCGAACAGTCGGTCGATACCGACGAACTGTCCGAACTACTCGACCGCGCATACGAATACGAGGACTGCACCGCCCTGCTTCAGGTCCAGCAGCGCCTCGCGGAGATTCACGCGCGTTCGTTCGAGATTCCCGCCTCCCTACCACGGACCGACTTCAACGCGCTGCGTGCCGATCTGCACTGTGCGTTGCAGATCGAAGAACGCATGCTCTCCTACGAGGATCGATTCATCGACCTCGGCGCCTGCCCGTCCACGACCGGGGGCGGGCTCGAATTCGTGCGCAGCCTGAAATCGGTCGTGCGGGAGCATCCGGCGAACCGGCACCCGTTCTACATCGACTTCTTGCCCGACAGCGCCGACATCGGTGACATCGCCTACTACCTCGCGCAGGAGTCGGCACTGGATCCCGGTTCGACGACTTCATCGCCCTGATGCAGATCGGGATGGCTGTACGGCCGAAACTCGAACTCGCCGGCAACTACTGGGACGAGATAGGGAACGGCACCGAGCCCCGCGTGCACACCGTGATGTTCCAGAATGCCCTCGACGAGGTCGGTGCTACCGACGACTTCATCCGCGAGAATCTCAGTGTCGACGCCATGGTGTGCGGGAACCTCTCGGCCATGCTGGCGTTGCGTAAGCCCTTGATCTTCCGCGCCGTAGGCAGCTTCGCTGTAACCGAGTTCCTGTTTCCGCGCCGGTGCGCGCAGCTGCTCGAGGCGTGGCGGCGTAACGCGCTGTCCGTCGAGGGCATCGAGTATCACCGCGAGCACATCGGCATCGATGCGCGTCACGCGTCGGGGTTCTTCAAGAACGTCATCATTCCCCTGGTCGAGGAGCGCCCCGAGGTCGCGCCCGAGATTTACTGGGGCGCCCTGGCCCGTCTCAACTCCTCGCAGCGCTATCTCGAATCCACCCTGCAGACCCTGACCTACGGGAGTGCCCGTTGAACACCGATCTCGCCCAGCGCGGCTATGCCCTCGTGGACGGATTGTTCGCCACGGAGGAGCAACTGGCCTCCTACGAGAACTGTCCGCACGATCCGTTCATGGGCAACGGCACCCGGTACAAGCGATTCTCCCAGTTCAAACTCGACCATGACAGCGACTGTTGGGGCATCGAGCTGCTGCCCGCACGTGCCTACACTGCGCCGAAGGAGTTCAACCCGGTTGGTGGCGGATTCAAGCGCCCCTACGAACCGCTCGAGGCGGACTTCAGTGGGATCATCACCAAACTGGCGGACCAGCTCGGCCTCGACCGCACGACAGCCTGGCAGATCAACGTGCACCAGAACCGCAGCATCGCCGAACCCCGGCGCCACGGCCAGCTGACCCCGGAAGGGCGGCACAAGGACGGTCACGAGTTCGTCACCATCAGCGCGTTCGCCCGTTCCAACGTCACTGGCGGACGCACCCGGGTGTGGGGCGGTGAGGAGGCCGAACAGCCGCTGTGGGAACACACGATGGTCCCCGGTCAGACATTGCTGCTCGACGATCTGACCGTCCTGCACGATGTGACCGATATCGAAGCGGCCACCGACGTCCGCGGCACCCGAGACATCCTTATCGTTGCCTATTCACGTTGGGACGAAAGGTGGTACGGCGACGAGCACGACGCGGCCGTGCTCGAACCGCGCACCGTCCCGGGCCAGATGTGATCGGCTGGAGAGGACACCACCTATGAGTATTTCCTTGTTCCTCGACGGAGCAGCCGGCACCACGGGCCTTCTGATCGAAGACCTGCTGCGACGCAGCCACCCCGAGTTCGAGATCCTGCAATTGTCCGACGACGAGCGGAAGGATCCCGCCGCCAAGCGTGCCCTGCTCGCCGAGGCCGAGTGCGCGGTGCTGTGTCTGCCGGACGCGGCGGCTGTAGAGTCCGCCGCTCTGGCAGATGAACTGGGCGTGCGAGTGCTCGATGCCAGCAGCGCGCATCGGGTGTCGGACGGTTGGGCGTACGGGCTGCCCGAACTGGATCAGGGCGCCCAGCGGCATCGGATCAGCGGTGCGTGGCGGGTGGCGAACCCGGGTTGCTACGCCACCGGTGCGCTCCTGTTGCTCAACCCGCTCTCGCGTGCGGGTCTCCTCCGTCCCGACGCGCACATTCCCATCTTCGGGATCTCGGGCTACAGCGGAGGCGGTCGAGCGATGCTGCAGCGCTTCGATCGCGACGGCGCGACATTGCGCACCGGCAGCTACGCCCACGACCACGAGCACAAGCACGTGCGCGAGATCGTGATGCACAGCCCAATCGAACGCAAGCCGCAGTTCGTTCCGTCCGTCGGCGCTTTCGAGCGCGGGATGTCGGTGACAATCGCGCTCGGTCGCGAAGCCCTGGCCGGCGAGATCGATGCGGCCACCATCCTCGAGCACTACGAACAGTCCTATTCGGTCGAGCAATTCGTGCAGGTGTGCACCGCGCAGCCGGACGACCCGAACGGTCTGCTCATGGTCGATGACGTCGTGGGCACCAACGTCGCTGCCGTGCACTGCTTCGACGACGGCGCCGACCTGACCTTGGTGTGTCATCTGGACAACTTGGGCAAGGGCGCGTCGCTGGCCGCGATTCAGAACCTGAACATCATGTTCGGCTACCCGGAGGGGCTCGGTATCGGTGACCAACACTGAGCTTCTGCCGTTCGCAAAGTACACCGCGCTGGGTAACGACTACCTCGTCTTCGACGAGGAGCACTTCGGCACGACGCCGAACCCGCAGCGCATTGTCGAGTTGTGCGAGCGCCGATTCGGTGTCGGTGCCGACGGCATACTCGTCAGCCAACCCTCCGTGGCGGGTGGACCGTTCCGGATCCGGATCTTCAACTCCGACGGCAGCGAATGTGAGCGCAGCGGCAACGGATTGCGCATCTTTGCTCGATGGTTGCTCGATACCGGTGCAGTCGATCGTGATTACTTCGAGGTCTACTGCCTCGCCGGGATATCGCCGGTCGAGGTCAACGAGGACGGCATGCTCACCGTTGCAATTGTACAACTGTTCTCGGGTTGGTTGCGGCAGCGATGCCGGGTGCATTTCATGCGGAACATCCGGGCGGCGGTCGGGGCGAAGGAACACGCTGCCGAACCTGTGTTGTCGTTGACCGGATCGGATGGAACAGCACAGTATTCGGCATGACTCGTTGATCACTGCGCGTCCTGCGGGCCGATCCGAAGTCCACCACTCCACGGGGCACTATCGTGCTTCCGCAAGCGACACGTTCGAGGATGCTTCAGGATGTCGATGGACATCGTCCTCGGACGGCGCAGTCGACGGTGCCGACACACGCGTGGAAGGATGGGTTGCGGATCCAGATCCTTCGCGACACCGAAGAGATCGTCGGCCCGCGGCCCGTCCACAGATCGAACACCGACGAGCGCATCGTCGCCGTGTCGTGTTGGATGAGTTCATGCCGTCACGGTTCTCCCAGCTCCGCCGGTGGCGTTCCGGCGCCTCGACACACACGCGGCTGCGTGACCTGACGGGCACGCTCGTCGTCGTCACCGGCGGCGCCGGCGGGATCGGACGCGCCGTGGCCCGCGCGTTCGCCGCCGAAGGCGCCATCGTCGTCGTCGCGGATGTCGACATCGACGGTGCCCGGGAAACCGTCGACCTCATCGACACGCCACCGCCGTCCGCGGGCGGATCCACCGCGGTGTTCGGCGGCGGCGCTCACGCATACGAACTGGACGTCTCCGACGAAGCGCAGGTCCGCCGGTTCGCCGAGACCGTCCGCGCACGGCACGGTGTCGCGGACGTGATCGTCAACAATGCCGGTATCGGCGTGATCGGCCCGTTCCTGGAGACCCCGTCCACGGCATTCGAGAACGTCGTGGACGTCAACTTCTGGGGTGTGGTCCACGGCTGCCGCGTGTTCGCCGAACAGATGGTCGAACGCGGCACGGGCGGTCACGTGGTGAACGTGTCGTCTGCGGCGGTCCTCGCACCGCAACGGAACATCGCCGCGTACTCGACGACGAAGGCGGCCGTACTGATGCTGTCGGAGTGCCTGCGCGCCGAATGGGTCGAACACGGTATCGGTGTGACGGCCGTGTGCCCGGATCTCGTGGACACCGGGTTGATCCGCAACGCCGAATACGTCGCCCACGATCCGGAACGGGGCATCGCGCGGCGAGCCCGCGCACTGTCGGTGTACGAGCAGTTGCACGTTCCACCCGAACGCGTCGCCGACGCCGTCGTCGCGGCGGTCCGCCACAACCGCCCGGTGGTCACCGTGTCGCCACGGGCGAGGACCAGCGCATGGATCGCCCGGATCACCCCTCAGGTGATGCGAGCCGGAACGAGATTCGACATCGACTGACCACCGCCGCGCCGATCACACCTTCGATGCGATCCAGTCGTGCAGCCACCTGGTGGCCGTGGTCCCGTTCCCATCGACCACATAGTTCGAGTAGTCCTGGTGGATCTGCGAACCGTAGAACCTCCGGATGTCACCCTCACGGTCGGCGTTGGCCTCCGGGGATATCTGCGACTGCAGCGTCGGGATTCCACCGGCGCGCACGATGTCGTCGTACAGCACCATCGCCTCGTCCCGGTAGTTCTCGAGGTCCTCGGGTGAGCTTCCGGCGGAAATCGCAAGGAACCCGGCCAGTCTCGTCACGAAATCGTCGCGAGGCGTGGAGCAGTACAGGTCGCCGACGGCGCAGAGAGTGCGTACCGCGGGCGTGACGAGACCGAACCCGCCGAGTCGCGGACCGCCCGCACCGTTACCCACGACGGGCGGTCCCACGAACGGATCGGTTTCGGAGCGACGGGGATCGGACAGTAGGCCGACGGCGACGAGTCGGTTCGGTGCGATCACGCCGAACCCGGTGCCGATCTCGGCGGCGAGATCGCCCGCGGCGTCGGCACCCTGGCTGTAGCCGACGAGGGCGAAATCCGTTCCCGGACAGTGCACCGCGGTCGCCGCGATGAGGTTGCGGGCGTTGTCGACGGCGCGGGTCCGCGACAGTGCGTACACCTCGCCCTCCCACGGGAAGGCGGTGGCCGGGTACTCCACGTAGTCGACGCGGGCTCCCGCCGGCAGCCCGGAGGTGACCTCGCCGAGCATCCCGTTGCCCCGCGCAGGATCCGAGGTGTTCGACGTCTCCCACGTGCCCGGAACGGCGATGACCTGGAGGGACGGACAACCCGGATTCGCATGTGCGACATCCGCCGTCACCAGGGTGGTCGTCGCCACCGCCACGGCGCCGACCACCGCCGTCAGAATCCGCGCGGCGACCGTCGCCGGCCACGTATTCGCCATCCCCATCCTCGCCCCCGGGTCTCGGTCACGTGTTGTGGATCGTCTCGTCCGTATCGCAACGAGAATGCACTCGCATGATTACACAATCGTTGACTTCACGTGACCTCTACGTGGCTGTGTGCGGTCAGTCGCGCACGACCACGACCGAACCCGCACCGATGTTGGTGACGAAGACGTTGCCGGTGCCGTGGTCGAATCGCGTGACGGGATCGGGCTCCTCCACCGTCCGCGACACCGGTCCACCGCGGTCGACGACGGTGACCGCGGGACCGAACAGGTTGGTGACGTACACGTTTCCGGTGATCGGATCGTGCACCACCACCTCGGGCGGCAACGGAACCTCTTCGGGCAGTGGCTCGGTCACGTGCGCGCGGTCGACGACGGTGACCGCCCCGGTTCCGATGTTGGTGACGAAGACACCGTCGTGGCCGGCGTCGAGTTCCAGTCGCGGCATCTCCCCGGCCGGTTCCGCGACCTCGACCGGGGCGGGCCGCACCCCGTCGCGACGCACCGTGACCGCGCCGGTTCCGATGTTGGTGACCGCGACGTTGCCGACCCCGCCGTCGACCCTCATCTCGAGTGGGGTGTCCGCCACCCGGGTGCCACCGGCCACGCGACCGTCGGGATGGCTGACGTGCACCGGTCCGGAACCGACGTTGGTGATGCACGAGTTTCCGATGCCACCGTCGAGACCGAGGAGCCGGAGTCCGTCGACGACCGGCACGGGAGGTGCGGCCGCCGAGCCGTCGATCGTGACGAGTCCCGGTGCGGTGCGCACACAGTCGTCGACGGCAACCGGTGGAGCGTCAGGAGACGGCGGGGCGGAGAGTGCCGGCAGTTCGGGAAGGGACGGCAGGTCGGGAAGGGACGGGAGCACAGGATCGGCCGCCGCGGCGGGAGCGCTCAGCAACGCCAATACGGTCGCGCCGGCACCCGCAGCGGCGAGTACGCACGCCCGTTTCGTGCAGTTCCTCGTACCGGTCATGCGCCGACCCTATATCGACAGACTTCATCACGACACTGCAAACGGCCCGAAACTCGATATCACGAGACCATCACGAGGCGGGGCGGCCGGGGTCCGGGGACGCCGAAACCCGTCGGCCCCCGGTGCTCGGGCACCGGGAGCCGACGGGTCTGTCGGAACGGGACGCCGGGCCACGCCGACCGGCGCCCGGGTCTACCGCTGGGGAGCGGAGGTCGGGACGATCGGGGCGGGCAACGCGGTGTTCTCCTCGAGGAAACGATCCACCGCGGCCGCGCACGACCGACCCTCGGCGATGGCCCACACGATCAGCGACTGACCGCGGCCCATGTCACCGGCGACGAACACGCCGTCGACGTTGGTGGCCCAGTCCGAGCCGCGGGCGACGTTGCCACGCTGGTCGAAGTCGACACCGAGGTCGGTGAGCAGTCCGGGCTTCTCGGCACCGGTGAAGCCCATCGCGAGCAGCACGAGGTCGGCTTCGAGCTCGAAATCGCTGTCCTCGACCTTCTCGAACCTGCCGTCCACCATCTGCACTTCGTGTGCCTTCAGCGCGGTGACTTTGCCGTCCACACCCACGAACTGCTCGGTGTTGACCGAGAAGACCCGCTCGCCGCCCTCTTCGTGCGCGGACGACACCCGGAACATCAGCGGGTAGGTCGGCCACGGGGTGGACTCCGCCCGCTCCTCCGGGGGACGCGGCATGATCTCGAACTGGTGCACGCTGACCGCGCCCTGACGGTGCGAGGTGCCCAGGCAGTCGGCACCGGTGTCGCCACCGCCGATGATGACGACCTTCTTGCCCTCGGCCGTGAGGGTGGGGGCCGGCAGATCACCGAGCTGCACGCGGTTCGCGATCGGCAGGAATTCCATGGCCTGGTGGATACCGTCGAGTTCGCGGCCGGGGATCGGCAGGTCACGGGCCACGGTGGCACCACCGGCGAGGACAACCGCGTCGAACTGCTCGCGCAGTTCGTCGGCGGTGATGTCGACACCCACCTCGACACCGGTCCGGAAGATGGTGCCCTCGGCCTCCATCTGTGCGAGACGCCGGTCGATGAACCGCTTCTCCATCTTGAACTCGGGGATGCCGTAGCGCAGCAGACCACCGACACGGTCGGCGCGCTCGAACACCGTCACCGTGTGTCCGGCACGGGTGAGCTGCTGTGCCGCAGCGAGACCCGCGGGTCCGGAGCCGACAATCGCAACCTTGTGGCCCGTGAGCTTCGACGGGGCGACCGGCTTGACCCAGCCCTCGTCGAACGCCTTCTCGACCAGCTCGACCTCGACCTGCTTGATGGTCACCGGGTCCTGGTTGATCCCGAGCACGCACGATGCCTCGCACGGCGCGGGACACAGCCGGCCGGTGAACTCCGGGAAGTTGTTGGTCGCGTGGAGCCGCTCGATGCCGTCCTCCCACTTGCCCTTGTAGGCGAGATCGTTCCACTCGGGAATCAGATTCCCGAGGGGACAACCGTTGTGGCAGAAGGGAATACCGCAGTCCATGCAGCGACTCGCCTGCGTCTGGAGGGTCTCGAGCGGGAACGGCTCGTAGACCTCCTTCCAGTCGAGCAGCCGCAGGGGGACGGGACGCCGGACCGGCGTCTCACGCGAACCGTGCTTGAGGAAGCCGCTTGGATCACCCACGAGCCGCCTCCATGATCGCCTCGTCAACGTTCGCACCACGAATGGTGGCGTCCTTGATTGCCATGAGTACCTTCTTGTAATCGCGAGGCATGACCTTCGCGAAGTGGCTGACCTGCTGCGACCAGTCGGCCAGGATGCGGGCTGCGACCTCGGAGCCCGTCTCGTCACGATGCCGTTCGATGGCGCCCTTGAGCCACGCGAAGTCCTCGCCCTCGAGGTCTTCGAGATCGACCAGCTCGGGGTTCAGGTTCGCCTCGAAGTTGCGGTCCGGGTTGTACACGAAGGCGACACCGCCGGACATGCCCGCACCGAAGTTACGGCCGGTCGGACCGAGCACCACGACCTTACCGCCGGTCATGTACTCGCAGCCGTGGTCGCCGACACCTTCGACGACGGCCGTGGCACCCGAGTTGCGGACCGCGAAACGTTCGCCGACGACACCGCGCACCAGTGCCTCGCCGCCGGTCGCACCGAACAACATGACGTTGCCGGCGACGATGTTGTCCTCCGCGACGAAGCCGGGAGCGGCATGCAGCGGGGGACGCACCACGATGCGTCCACCGGACAGGCCCTTGCCGACGAAGTCGTTCGCGTCACCGAGCAGGCGCAGGGTGATGCCCTTGGGCACGAACGCACCGAAGCTGTTTCCGGCGGAACCGGTCAGCGTGATGTCGATCGTGTCGTCCGGCAGCCCCTCCCCGCCGTACCGCTGGGTGAGCTCGTGGCCGAGCATCGTGCCGACGGTGCGGTTGACGTTCGTGACCGTGGTCTCGATCGCCACGGCCGTGCCCGACTCGAGAGCCGGCTGCGCCTTCGCGATCAGCTCGTTGTCGAGGGCCTTGTCCAGGGCGTGGTACTGCTCCTTGGTGCAGTACATGTCCTGCTCGGTGAAGATCGGTGAGGTCACCTTCTCCAACAGCGGCGACAGGTCCAGCTTCGACGCGCGGTAGTGGTCGACGGCCTTCCTCGTGTCGAGGCACTCGACCTGGCCGACGGCCTCGGCGAGCGTGCGGAAACCGAGTTCGGCAAGGTACTCGCGGACCTCCTCCGCGATGTACAGCATGAAGTTCTCCACGAACTCCGGCTTGCCGGTGAACCGCTCGCGCAACACCGGGTTCTGCGTCGCCACACCCACCGGGCAGGTGTCGAGATGGCACACGCGCATCATGATGCAGCCGGACACGACGAGCGGGGCCGTCGCGAAACCGAACTCCTCACCGCCGAGCAGCGCGGCGACCATGACGTCACGACCGGTCTTCATCTGACCGTCGACCTGCACGACGATTCGGTCGCGCAGACCGTTGAGCATCAACGTCTGCTGGGTCTCGGCGAGACCGATCTCCCACGGTGCACCGGCGTGCTTGAGCGAGGTGAGCGGGGACGCACCCGTGCCGCCGTCGTGACCGGAGATGAGCACGACATCGGCGTGCGCCTTCGACACACCGGCCGCGACGGTGCCCACACCGAGTTCGGAAACGAGCTTGACGTGGATACGTGCCTGCGGGTTCGCGTTCTTCAGGTCGTGGATCAGCTGCGCGAGATCCTCGATCGAGTAGATGTCGTGGTGCGGCGGCGGCGAGATCAAGCCCACGCCCGGCGTCGATCCACGCACCTCTGCGACCCACGGGTACACCTTGTGCGGCGGAAGCTGCCCGCCCTCACCGGGCTTGGCGCCCTGCGCCATCTTGATCTGGATGTCGGTGCAGTTGCTCAGGTAGTGCGAGGTGACACCGAACCGGCCCGACGCGACCTGTTTGATCGCCGACCGGCGCCAGTCACCGTTCTCGTCCGGAGTGAACCGACGCGGATCCTCTCCGCCCTCACCGGAGTTCGAGCGGCCGCCGAGGCGGTTCATCGCGATCGCGAGGGTTTCGTGCGCCTCCGCGGAGATCGAGCCGTAGCTCATCGCACCCGTCGAGAAACGCTTGACGATCTCGCTGGCGGGCTCGACCTCGTCGAGCGGAACCGGCGGGCGCAGGCCCTGCTTGAACTCGAACAGACCGCGCAGCGACGCGAGCTGCTCGGACTGGTCGTCGACGTAGGAGGTGTACTCCTTGAAGACCTTGTACTGGCCCGTGCGGGTGGCGTGCTGCAGCTTGAATACCGTGTCCGGATTGAACAGGTGGTACTCGCCCTCGCGGCGCCACTGGTATTCGCCGCCGACCTCGAGCTCACGGTGCGCGTGCTCCGACGGACGATCGAGGAACGCCGCGGCGTGCCGCGTCGCGACGTCCTGCGCGATCTCGTCGAGACCGACCCCGCCGAGCTGCGACTGCAGGCCCGTGAAGTACTCGTCGACGAGCTCCTGCGACAGGCCGACCACCTGGAACAGCTGTGCACCGGTGTACGACGCGAGAGTGGAGATGCCCATCTTCGACATCACCTTCAGCACACCCTTCGAGGCGGCCTTGATGTAGTTGGCGATGGCCTTCTGCAGCGTCATGCCCTCGGGCAGGTCGCCGTTCTGCAGCAGCTCGTCGATCGACTCGAACGCCATGTACGGGTTGACGACGGCCGCACCGAAACCACACAGTGCGGCGATGTGGTGGACCTCGCGGGCGTCACCGGCCTCCACGAGCAGACCGACCTTCGTGCGGGTCTTCTCCCGCACCAGGTGGTGGTGCACCGCGGACGTGAGCAGCAGCGAAGGAATCGGGGCGAGTTTCTCGTTGGACTCACGATCCGACAGGACGATCAGGCGCGCGCCCTTCTCGATGGCATGCGACACCTGCTCGCGGATGCTCTCCAGCGCGGTGCGCAGCCCCTGACCGCCCTCGGCGACCGGGTACAGGCCACGCACGATGACGCTGTTGAAGCCGGGGTACTGCTTGTCGTCGTTGACGTGGATGAGCTTCTGCAGGTCGTCGTTGTCGATGACGGGCGCGGACAGCAGGATCTGGCGGCACGATTCGGCCGTCGGCTGCAGCAGATCACCCTCGGGACCGAGCATGCCGCCCATGCTGGTGACGATCTCCTCGCGGATCGCGTCCAACGGCGGGTTCGTGACCTGCGCGAACAGCTGCGAGAAGAAGTCGAACAGCATCCGGGGACGCGACGACAGCACCGCGATGGGGGTGTCGGTGCCCATGGAGCCGAGGGCTTCGATGCCGGCGGCGGCCATCGGCTTGACGAGGAGGTTGACCTCTTCGTTCGTGTAGCCGAACACCTGCTGCCGCAGCACGACCCGCTCGTGCGACATGTACGTGTACTTCGACGGCGGCAGATCCTCGAGTCGGGCGACGCCCCGTTCGATCCACTCCTGGTAGGGGTGCTCGGCAGCGAGCTCCGCCTTGATCTCCTCGTCCTCGACGATGCGTCCCTTGGCGGTGTCCACGAGGAACATGCGGCCCGGCTGCAGGCGACGCTTGCTGATGATCTTCTCGGCGGGAATGTCGAGGACACCCACCTCGGACGCCATCACGACGAGTCCGTCGTCGGTCACCCACGCGCGGGACGGGCGCAGGCCGTTGCGGTCGAGGACCGCACCGATGACGGTGCCGTCGGTGAAGCACACCGACGCCGGACCGTCCCACGGCTCCATGAGCGCCGAGTGGTACTCGTAGAACGCGCGACGCGCCGGATCCATCGACCGGTGCCGTTCCCACGCCTCCGGGATCATCATGAGTACGGCGTGCGGCAGGCTGCGGCCACCGAGGTGCAGCAGCTCGAGCACCTCGTCGAAGCGCGCGGTGTCGGACGCACCCTCGGTGCAGACCGGGAAGATCTTGTCGAGCTTGTCGCGGCCACCGAACACATCGGACTCGATGAGTGCCTCGCGGGCTCGCATCCAGTTGCTGTTGCCGACGACGGTGTTGATCTCGCCGTTGTGCGCGACGCGGCGGAACGGGTGCGCGAGCGGCCACGACGGGAACGTGTTGGTGGAGAAACGCGAGTGCACGAGACCGAGCGCCGACTCGACGCGCTCGTCCTGCAGGTCGACGTAGAAGCCCTTGAGCTGCGGGGTGGTGAGCATGCCCTTGTAGACGAACGTCGACGCCGACAGGCTCGGGAAGTACACGGTCTCGCTGCCCGGTCCGTCGTCGCCGGCGCCCTTGTTGCCGAGCTCGTGCTCGGTGCGCTTACGCACCACGTAGGCGCGGCGTTCGAGGTCCATCCCGGTGAGCGCACGTGCACCCGACGCGACGAAGATCTGACGGAAGGTCGGCATGGCGCCCTGCGCCATCGAACCGAGATCCGACGCGTCGACGGGAACCTCGCGCCAGCCGAGGACTTCGAGGCCCTCTTCCTCCACGATCTTGTTCACGGCGGCAGCGGCTTCGTCCGCGGCCTGCTCACCCTGCGGCAGGAATGCGATGCCCGTGGCGTACGCACCCTCGGCGGGCAGATCGAAGTCGACGACCGCGCGGAAGTACGCGTCGGGAACCTGGATCAGGATGCCGGCGCCGTCGCCGGTGTTCTGTTCGGCACCCGCGGCACCGCGGTGTTCGAGGTTGACCAGCGCGGTGATCGCCTTCTCGACGATGTCCCGGCTGCGCCGTCCGTGCATGTCGACGACGAACGCAACACCACAGGAATCGTGTTCGTTCGCCGGGTGGTAGAGCCCTCGAGGCCCGGGAAGATGAGACATACCTAGCCTTCGTTGCATGTGGTGGCAACCGACGACCAGCAACACTGATGGCCATCTACTGCTGTAGATGCGTATCGACCCGGGTGCGTCGATACCTTCGACATCGCCAGTATCCGCCCATCCGCGACGGTGCGGGTGCCATTTTCTGCAGCTCGGGCTCGAACCTGACGATCGGTGGGACGTCGTGGGCCCACCGCCTCGAAACGCACGATATGTCAGGCCACCGGGGGTGATGCAAGCAAGGCTGCCCTATTTAAATGCCCTGAAGTGCGGAAATTCGGACGTAACACCCACGTTTCATCGGCGTCACGCAAGCGGTTGCGGTGCGGTGATTCCCGCCAACACACGACGGATTCCCGCGCGCAGGTCCGGATCGTCGCCGGCGGTGAGCGCGTGCAGGATCACACCGTCCAGATAGTCGACGAGGACGCGGGCGCCGCGGGCCGGGTCGTCGACACCGAGCACGCCCAGCATCTGTTCACCCCGGGCACGCAACTCACGTCGACGCACCTCGACGGCGCCGCGCAGCTCCGCGGTGGCCATCGCCTCGACGAACATCGCGTACCGGGCGCGGGTCCGCACGACATCCGGCCCTGTCGCGATGGTCACGTACCGGCACAGCAGATCCTCGAGTTCGCCCCGACTCGCCGGTGCGGACCCGTCGGCGAGCGTTGCCGCGTCGCCGCGGTCGCGTTCGAGGAGGCGGTCGAGCACACCCACGACGAGGGCCTGTCGCGTGCGGAAGTAGTTGGACGTCGACCCGGCCGGGACGCCGGCCAGCGCGTCGACGCGGCGGTGGGTCAGAGCACGCAGTCCGTCGGTGCCCACGAGGTCGATCGCGGCGTCGAGGACGAGGGTGCGCTTGTCGGTCACGCGACGATCGTAACCACGACACTACTTCCGTAGTTTTTTTCACTACATCAGTAGTACGTTGCGTCCATGGCGATGAACGAGAAGCGGGCGGCGATCCTCGGCGGCGGGATCGGAGGACTGACCGCGGCGACCACACTGATCCGCCGCGGCTGGGCCGTCGAAGTGTACGAGCGTGCACCGTCGCTCCCCCGTACCGGCACCGCACTGGGCATGTGGCCCGCGGCTCTGAACACGCTCGCGGAATGCGGGCTCGACCGAGCCGTCCGTGAACGCGGAGCACTGCAGGATTCGGGCACACTGATGAGTTGGGACGGCAGGATCCTCGGCCGCATCACGGATCTCCGCCGACCCGCCGTCCTGCTGTCGCGGCCGGTGCTGCTCGAACTGCTCGCAGGCGACCTACCCGATGGCACCGTCCGCTTCGGCACACCGGCACCTGCCGTATCCGAACTCGACCACGACGTCGTGATCGCCGCCGACGGGATCGGCTCCGCCGCCCGCGACACCCTGTTCGGCCCGCGGTACCGCCCGGTCCACACCGGATACGCCGCGTGGCGCGGATCGGTCCCCGGCGCCACCTCGTCGATGAGCGAGACGTGGGGACCCGGTGCACTGTTCGGGATCACCCCACGGGACGGCGATCTCACGAACTGGTTCGCTGCGGTGAGAGCCCCGGAGCATTCTCCGGGCGATGTCGACGTCCTGCGCGACCGTTTCGGTCACTGGCATCCGGCGGTCCGCGACATCCTCGACCGCCTCGACCCCGCCGACATGCTGTACCACGACCTGTACGAATCGCCGCCGCTGCCGTCGTACGTCCGCGACAACACAGCCCTCATCGGCGACGCCGCCCACGCCATGGCCCCCAACCTCGGGCGCGGCGCGTGCGAAGCGATGGTCGACGCCGCCGTTCTCGCCGCACTGTTGTCGGAGCATCCGGTGTCGGACGCGCTCCGCCGCTACGACCGTGTGCGACGCCGGCACACCCGACGGCTGGTGCGGGCCTCCCGCCTCGTTGCCGGGGTCGCGACATCGACGAGGTTCGAGTCGCTGCGCAACACCCTCCTCGGTGCCGCGTTCCGGCTCGCGTAGATCGTCCGGAAAGCTCTTCGGATCCGATGGAACCGATCAGCCCGCTGCTGCGTCCAAGCCTGTAGAGACCCCACAGCGAAACGGAGCACCACGATGGAAGTCGACCTCGAAGCGTTGCAAACGATGGCGATCGCCCTCGACAACGAGGGGCGGACGATCGCCGGACTGAAGACCGCCGAGGCGTTCGACACCGCGGAGGAGGCGATGTCGGGGTCGCAGGTCGGGGCTGCGCTCGCACGAGCAGGGCGACCCCTCGACACCTCGTATCGCGCGATGTCGAACTGCCTGTACCGGATGGCCGAGGCCATGGCCCACAGCGTCGTCAGCTACGAGGAAGCACTCGAGTTGTTCGTCGCCCAGGTCGAGGCCGTCGGCTCCGACTTCGAGAACGAGGTCCGGTGATGCTGACACCCGCGCAGATCTGCCGACTCGACCCGGCAGCACTGACCGCTACCGCCGATGCCGTCGAACAGGCGAACGGCACGTTCACCGAGGCCACCGACCAAGTGGACCGTCACGTGACCGCAGGCCTCGCGGCGTGGCACAGCGACGCCGCAGAGGCCGCACAGGTACGCGCATGGCGCAACCGCGTGGTGTATCAGGACGTCGGCGGGACGGTCCGAAACCAAGTGGATGCGTTACGTGACGCGGCGCGCGACATGGGTGAGATGCGCGACGCGATCAGCTCCGTCGTGAAGAGCGCCATCGGTGCGGGCTTCACGGTCCGAGACAACGGCAGCGTGGTGGCGCCGAGTCCACAGACGGGGTCTGCGGAGAGCGATCTGATTCTCCAAGCGGGTCTCGACGACCCCGCCGCGACACTCCAGGCACAACTCGAACCCATGGTCGTCGCATTCGACGAACTCGATCGCGCCGCAGCCGAGACCATCAACGAGATCACCAACCGGTTGGCGACGTTCGGCGGCGAATTCCGCACCCAGGGCGAGTGGAATGCCAAGAGCATCGACGGCGCTGCCGACGCTGCTCTCATCCTGTCGGGCGAAGCGCGGATCGGCGATCTGCGAAGGATCGGGCAACAGCTCTCTTCGAAGTCCGGTGTGTCCCTCGAGTACCTGGACGACCTCTTCCACGGTCTCGGACAGGAGAGCCTGTTCGATCTGTTCGAGACGTACAAGCGGTGGGAACTCCGCGGCGACCCTGATGCCGCGCGGTGGGCGGACGGCCTCGGCAACGGTCTGTTGACGTTGTCGAATCCGGCGTACGGCGGTTCGTGGGAGATGGTGCCACAGGATATTCGCGACACCCTTGCCGACGGCCACAGCCTGGACACGCTGGACGAGGACACCGTCCCGACGTTCCAGCGACTCGACTCGTTGGCCGCGATAATCGGTGAAGCGAATCCGCAGTACCTGCCGGGGCCGGAGTTGGGTGTCGAACTGACGCTTACCGCAGCCGACATATCCGAGCGGAAGGTCTCCACCCTCGAAGATGAACACGCGTGGCTCAATTTCCTCGACGAGTCCACCGCACAGACGTTCATCGACATCGGACTCCGCAACGACGAGGCGGCGTACTGGATTCTCACCGAGACCGGCGCGGATGGCTCCCCCGCCGACTTCCGACGCGACGAAGTGCTCATCCCGTTGATGAGGCGGGACTGGAGCGACGACGGCGCCGCACTCGCCCGCATGACCGACTGGATCGGCGCCGACGCCATTCCGGAGGACCCCGGCGATCCTGCGGAGGTCACGCGGGCCGAACGTGCCGGACAGGCCGCGTTCGGGCTGGCGCACACACTGTCGACAACGAGCTCGGACTGGAATTCGACGAACAACTTCCAGGAATTGATGCAGATCGACAACGGTGGCTGGCGCGAACCGAAACACTCGATCGGCGAGACCAATCCCTTGGCGGTCCAATCCTTCGCCGAGGCACTGGCTCCGTACGCGTCCGAGATGGTCAATGCAACCGACGAGGCCACCGCCACCTACAACTTCGACGAGATAGGCCCGGTCGCTGCCAGTCGGGTGTTCACGGTCCTCAACACCGATCCGTCCGCCGCCGCCTACTTCAACGGATCCGCGTTGGCACAAGCCGATGAACTCGACCGGCAGTACACCCTACGGGCACTCCAGGGCCCCGTAGTTGTTGACTAGCGGTGCCATGACCTGGGGTTTCGGTGTGTTCGGGGGCGGGTTGAGCGGGCAT
>ENA-UOUL01001464-UOUL01001464.1-bioreactor-metagenome-genome-assembly--contig:-NODE-1464-length-32566-cov-5.885130_pt1 | contig 32566 bp, 25 predicted proteins | sample MGYA00249838_ERZ747220 | MGnify/ENA primary metagenome ERZ747220 (study PRJEB28778, sample SAMN05720191) | bioreactor metagenome | isolation source: Anaerobic biogas reactor | place: USA:Washington... | reverse complement strand
CCGGCCTGACCGGCTTGGTCTATGCGGACATTCCGCTGCAAGACGCGATCGTCGGCTTCGGCTTGGATGCCATCATCCAAACGCCGGCCGACCTGTCGTATGTTGGCTTCGTGCCCGGCCCGGCTTTCGATCCGGCCGGTTCGCTTGACGGCGATGGCTTCGCCGGCATGGTATTCCCGCCGGACGCGGTGTACGGTGAGCACGTGCTGCTAGGCACGCTGACGTTCGCCGGCACCGGCAGCTGGGTCGATCTGGGCGCGACGCCCGGCGACCTGACTGAAGGCTTTGCTCTGCCCGGAGTCGGAACCTTTGCCAATGCGACGTTCAGCGGCGCCTACATCCCGGAACCGGCCGCGCTGGTTCTGCTGGCGTTGGGCGCCTTGGCGCTGCGTCGGCGCTAGGAAGCTCTAATGTCCGCTGCGGCGTCCTGACGCCGCGGAGGGCATGAGGACAAAATCGGACCGCACTTCGGCCTGGCCGGAGTGCGGTCCTTTGTTTACCGAATTTGGGATATCCGATTATGACTGAACGCGAATATGGGCGGCGGATGGCGATTTGAGATACGACCGGCCGGGAATTTAAACGAGTCGGCGCGGCTGTTAGCCGATAATTTGGCGGAGTAGCGCGCCGATCGCGTCGCTGCGCCGCTTTTCGTTGAGTGGACACGACCCGAGATATTAGAATGGCCTTGTGGTTATCTGACGGAGTCCAGGAGGTGAGAGGAGCTCCGGTGCGCAGGTAACCGGGAGGTGAGTGGTCTCTTTGTTTTGAGGAGGTAGGGACATGCGCGCTGTGGCAGGGGTTTGCACCGTATTGCTGGCAGCTATGGCTGTCGCAGGGGAGTGGTCACTAAGCAACGTTCAGCTCTTAAATTCGTTGGGGACTCGCTCCAGTTTATGGGACGGCACGGTCTGCTTCCTGACAGGCCCGGCGGGCCCTATTGAGTACTTCGATGGAGACAGTTTTTATCAGCCCTACCCGGGAACGGAGAACTGCTACGAACCGGCCAATGCAAACGGCTTCATTGCGTTCAGGGTCGTGAGGCCGACCGACTCGAACAATGAGATTTACCGCTGGGACGGCGAGACGTTGCTGAACATCTCCCGCAGCCCTGAGATTGACTGCTACGTGGACATTGGCAGTAACGGCGACGTGATTTGGAGCCAGGATCACACCTGGTTGTACTACTATTCGTCTGAAACGGGGGAAACGGCTCCACTAGGTATCCCCGGCCGAGGCCCGCAGCTCTACATCACCCCGGAGGGTGTGCCGACTTTCGCCTATCAAGACCCTTACACCTACGAGGTCGTTTACTTCGACGGTGAAACGACGCGGATACTTGGGCCCGGGGCGCGCTATTCGGCCATGATTTCGTTATGGGACGGGGCGGTGGCGTGGCTGGCAGAGGGCGTCGGCCAGGATTTTTTGAACGCCGAGATCATGTTCTGGAAGGACGGCGTACTCAGGCGCCTCACGAATGATGACGCTAAACCCATTCAGGACGACTGCCCCTCGGTCTGGAACGGCAGCGTGGTTTGGTCGCGCTACCCCGAAGGTCCGTTCTCGCCGCGGCTGTTCGTGTGGGACGGTCAAGAAACCCACCCACTGACGACCACTCACGCGAAGTATGCGAGCTTTCACAACTGCCAGGTTACGTTCATGGCTGCGGACGGCCTGTACCTGGCGGATCTGGTGCGCGTCGCCGACACCAACTGCGACGGCGCGGTGAATGTGTTCGACATTGATCCGTTCGTCCTGGCCCTCGTCGACAAGGCAGACTACGAGGCGCAATTTGCGGACTGTTCGGCTATGTCGGCCGACATCAACTTGGACGGCGAGGTCAACGTTTTTGACATAGATCCGTTCGTGGAGGTCTTAGTCGGCGGCTAAACAATACCCGACTCGGCGTGGTGTCGTGCGGCCCGGCCCGGGAAGCGGTTTTGTCGCCCGGGTCGGGCCCTACTGTACTGCCTGGGCGCGGGGCGCGCCGCCCTTCTGTGGCAGTGCAGCGCATGTGTTAGCAAGTTGTGGACGCGCGGCGGTTATTGCTTCACGAAAATCCCGTGCGCGTCAATCACAACATTTGCACCGGCGCTCGCGACCTTGCCCGTCACCGTGACCTCGGCCAACGGTTTGAGGTTGTGTGAGTCCGCCAGAGCGACTCTGGCCGGTTTGCCGTCGGCCCCGAGGACCTGGATCGTGACGGTGTTGGCCAGCAGGTTCTCGCGCGGCTCGCAGCAATAATCCCAGGGGGTCGGACAGCCGTCGCCATGCCGGTCAGTGCACGATGGCACGCTGCGATCCACCAGCGTGAACATCGCCCGGCGGCTGACAAACGGGTCCCGGCTGCCGCCAATGCGTCCGAAGAGCACCACGTCCTGTCCGGCGGCAGCGTTCTTTTTGATTTCGCCGACGGGTTGGGCATTCGCCGGTTCGGCCGAGAGCCACAAGCCGGGCGGCAGACCCGGGTCGGCTGCGGCGGGGGTCGACGCGGCCGGTGAAGCGGGTTTGGCAGGGGGGGGCGACTGCGCGGATCGCTCGCAGCCCACCAGGATGGTCAGGCTCAGCAACAGGGTGGAGGTTATCAGTGTTCGCATATTCGTTTCCTTTCTCTATGCAGTGCGCAGCGACTCCACAATCGGCAGTCGCAAACACCGCCACAATGGCGGGATGATTCCAACAATTCCCAGCGCCGCGCCGGCCGCGAGTCCGCCGATCAGTACGGGCGCGTCAAGAACCAGTGCGAACGCCCCCATCGAAAATTTGACGGCGACGCGGTTCAAAAGCGGCACACAAATCAGGGCCGCCGCCAGGCTGCCGGCCGAAGTGGCCAGCAGGGATTCCTGAAGAAAACTGACGCCGATCGCAGTCCGCGAGAACCCGAGCGTTTGCAGTGCGCCCAATTCGCGTACGCGACTGGCGAAGGCGGCGTACAGGGTGTTCAGTCCACCGAACAGGCCGCCCAGAGCGATGAGAATCGCGGTGGCCCAGACCAAGCCGCGCACCGGGCGGTAGAACTTGAGCAGGCCGGCGTAGTAGTCCGATTCGCGCACGGCGCGGATTTCGAGGTCCAGGCGCTGAGCGGCGAAGGCGGCCACATCCTCGTATTCGGCGTCGTCAAGTGTCAGGATGACACACGAGATGCTGGATTCGCGGCGGGTCGCAACCTGTAGATCCGTCAGCGGGACCCAAATCTCGGCGTCCATCACGGTATGCGGCGCTTCAAACCGCCCCGTTATTGTCCAAGCGTGATTATCAAACCAGAGCGAACGGCCGACCGCGAGCGCTTCGGATGGTAATCCCATGCGCGTGGCCGCCAGGCTGCCGACCATCAGTTCGTACTCGCCGGGTTGCGGAGGGCGGCCTTCGACTACGCGCACCTGCGGGTGCACGAGGTATGCGGTATTGGTTATTCCACGCAAGACGGCATTCAGCTCCTGTTCCGCCTCGCGCTCGGGGCGCACGAGCAACGCCATGTGCACCTCGGGCGAAACGTAGGGCACGCCCAGGTTCGTACGGATGCCGGGCACGCTGCCCGTGACCAGACCGGCCACATTCAGGCCGATTTGGCTGCGTTCGATACTTTCCTCGCTGCCGGCACCCAGCAGTATCACGTTCTGGGAGCTTGCGCTGACCGACATGGTGCGCTCCATACCGCGCACAAAGCTGCCGGCCGCGAGCACGAGGGCCACGACCAGCGCGGCGCCGATCAGGCTGGCGGCGAGCCGCAGGGGCGAACGGCCCAGGTTCCGCACGGCGTATTCAAAGGGTAGCAGTCTCACTCGATTCTCCTTGAGGGCGAACTTCCGGCGAGCCACGGCTCGGCTCGGCAGGGGCGTAGCACGCCCGCGTCATTACACCGCTCGGAAGCACGTTACGATCTCCCGGCGCGAAGCCTGCCACGCCGGTACCAGACCGGCCAGTATGCCCAGGGTGCACGCGATCAGCATGCCCCAGAGAAAGACGGGCAATCCGCTCTTGATCGGAATGCTGAGCGCATCCACCGATAGCGCGAAGCCGCCGCGACTGAGAATCAAACCGGCCAGCGCGCAGCCGACCAGCCCGCCCAGCGCGCTGATGACCAGGCCCTCCCCGATGATCAGGCGCGCAATCAGATTGCCGCGAAAGCCGAGCGTTTGGAGCACGGCGTGCTCGCGGACGCGATCTTGAACCGAGAGCACGATGGCGTTGGCGACCAGGGCCAGGACGGCCAGCAGGCAGCCCAGCCCCAGCCACTTCATGAAGCCCGCGATTTCGATCACGTCCGCGGCCGCGCGGGCCACGAACGCCTTCTCCGGACTGGTCTTGGTCGGTTCCTGGTCGGCGGCAAACAGCTCATCAATCGCGGCCGCCACCGGTTCGAGCTGGCTGGGGTCGCTGACCTTGACGTTGAATTGAGTCACGATGCCGCCGGCGCGGCTGCCCGTGGCGAACTGCAGGAAATCAAGATGCGTATAGCCGACGTTCTCGTCCTGCGGCTCGTCGGACTGCACGATGCCCGCCACATACACGGTGATTCCGGCCGCTTCGAACCGGTCGCCGACTTTGAGGGCGCGGCGTTTGGCCAGCGTCTCACCCAGGAGCACGGCGTCGCTGCGCCGCTTCCAGTCGTCCAGCGAGCCGGAAAGCAGCCGCAGCTTCGGTGCGTAACCGTCGATGAACGGCTCCTCGGGCACGCCGCGGAACGTAACTACATCGAGGCTGGTGCGGCAGTTGTTCACGACGATTTTGATGGGCACGACGCTTTCGACACCCGGCAGCCGCTTGATCTGCTCGAAGTACGATTGCGGCAGCCGGCTGGCAAAGGGGCAGTAGCGATCCTTGCGGTAGACGACCAAGGTGTTATCGGTGGCGTTGGCGGTCGTCGCGGCTTCGACGCCGGCCTGCATCGACTGTACGGCGGTAAACAGGAACATCGCGACCGCGACGCCGCCCATGGTCAGGACACTGCGCACGCGGTGACGGACGACCTGCTTCAGGACAAACGGTATGAACTTGGGGGCCAACATAGGTCGTTTCCTCAGGCGGCGACGGTCGCGCCGGGGGCCTCGACCAGCGCGCCTTTCTCCAGGTGCAGCGTGTGACGAGCGTAGGCCGCGCAGCGGGCGTCGTGCGTCACCATGAGCAACGTCTTGCCCAACTCGCGATTGAGCCGGACCAGGAGGTCCATAATGGCGGCGGCGGCGTGTGAATCGAGGTCACCGGTAGGCTCATCGGCCACGATGATCTTGGGGTTCGTCACGATGGCGCGGGCAATGGCGACGCGTTGTTCCTGGCCGCCGGAGAGCTGACGCGGGAAGTGGTCGTGCCGATCGGCCAAATTGACCAACTCCAGCGCCAGAGCGACCTTGGCGTGCCGTTGCCGGCGTGACAGCTTATGCAGCAGCAGCGGCAGTTCTATGTTCTCATAAGCGGTCAATGTCGGCACGAGGTTGTAGAGTTGGAAGATGTAGCCGATGTATCTGCTGCGCCAACTGGCGAGCTGAGCGCGCGACAGTTGCGAGATGTCCGTGCCGTCGACGTATAGTTCGCCGCTGGTTGGGCGGTCGATTCCGGCGATGAGGTTCAAAAGCGTTGTCTTGCCGCTGCCGGAGGGGCCCATCAGGGCCAGGAAATCGCCTTCTTCGACGTCCAGATTCAGGCCATCCAGCGGCGTAATCACGATATCGCCCTTGCGGTAAGAGCGTGTCAGACTGCGGCATTCAATGAGCGCCATGTCCGATTCCTTTCGCAGGTGAAAATGAATCCCCGGCGATTTCCCCCGTGATGCGAATGCGAGCGCCTTCCTCGAGGTCTTGCGGCGGGTCGACGATCACGCGGTCGCCAGGTTGCACTCCGCTCTCGATTTCAACCCAGCCGTCGGCCGTGGTGGGAGCGACGGTTACGGTGCGCGGCAGCGCTACATTGCGGGCCTGATCGGCGACCCAGAGCATCGTGTGCCCGCCGGTGTGCCGGATCACCGCGGATTGCGGCACAAACAGCCGCTGGCCCGGCGAATCCGTTGCAGTTTCCGGATCGGAAAAGAACCGTGCCCTCGCCAGCATTTCGGGCTTTATCTCAGGCGCGGGGTCGGCGATGGCTACCTTCACCTGCAACGTGTTCTTTTGGATATCAGCCTCGTTGACGATACGCGTGATGCGACCCTGGAAGACGCGATCGGGCAGAACGTCCACCACGACCTCCGCCCGTTGGCCGACGCCAACGCGCCCGGCGTCAGTCAGCGGCACGTCGACTCGCACCTGCAGCTTTTGCGGGTCGTAAAGGCGCATGACGAGCGCCGAGTCCATCTCGGTCCCGCCGAGCATGAGTTTGGAGCCCGGCTCGACAAGGCGGTTCATCACGATCCCGCCCACCGGGGCCCGCACCTCCATACGTTCCAGCCGCAGGGCGGCCTCGTCGCGGGCTACTTCCGCCACCAGCCGGGCAGCTTGCACACGCTCGAGATGCGCCTGGGCGGCTTCGAGTCTGCGTGTCTCGTTGATGCGCAAGCGCAAGTTTTCGCGGGCCGCCGTGACCTCGGCCTCCAAACTCGCGATCTGTGCTTCGAGGATCGGCTTCTTGTTACGCACGGCCTCCGCCAGCGCCCTTTGATTTTCATACTCTTTCTCAGCGCGAATCACTTCGATGTTGCTGACGCTGCCCGAACCGTGCAGTGGCTTGACGCGCAGATACTCAGCTTGCTTGTACTCAGCCAGCGCGATTTCCGCCTGGAGTTCGGCCGGCCAGCGCGCCAACTCGGCCTGGCGCTCGGCCAGTTCCGCCTGGGCAGTGGCCAGCTTGCGCGTCAGCTCGATTGGGTTGTCCCATTCGCGCTGCGCGGCTTTCAATTCGGCTTGGGCTGCCGCGACCTCGGCGGCGGCGGCGTGCAGCGCGCTTTCGGCTTTGGCCAGGGCGAGCCTGGCTTCGTCGGCGATCAAGCGAGCTACGACCTGATTGGGCTCGACCGGCTGGCCCTCGAGCACGAGCACCTCGGCGACGACGCCGTCGGCCAGAGCGGTAACTGCCGTGGGGAACGGGTCGGCTTCAACCCACCCGGGGGCCTGGACTATGACCTTGCCCGCCGCCTGCACGCCGGTCTTGAGTACGACCGGCGCCACGCGCACGGGCATTGCGGGCCAGAGCGTGCGACCTGCGGTCATCAACAGTGTGACAGCGGTTGTGCAGAGAATTGCTCCCGGCAAAAGCACGCGCGTTTTCCAACGCGTCTTCGGCATGGGTACGTCGACCCCGGTCCGCGGGACCTCAGGGTCGTCGGCGGCGGGCTTACGGTCCTCAGGGCGGCCCGCCAGCACGGACAAATCTGAAAGCGCTTGCGTCATGATACTTGGCTCCTGATGTCGCTTTTTTCTGCCGAACGTGGCGCACGCGGAGTTAATTCGACTCCGTCGACGCGTCACAGTTCGGCACGGCTCGTGCGCTAGGACAAGGGGGCGAAGTATCAGATGCGCGGTGGGCGGAGCAGGCCCGGAAGATAGGGATTGGTCGGCTCGTCCGCGGTTTGCGGCGCGACCAGGCCGACAGGCGTTAATGACCAGATTTCGGACATCGAATCAGTTGAAAACTGGTAGGTTGGCTGATCCAAGCTGCACCCGGCGGTGCAGTTCCTGCAGCAGCCCTGGCTTTGCGATCGGCCAGCTTTGCCCTGCGCCTCGCGATCGCAATGAGGGCACTTGGTTTTGGTTTGGCAGCAGCTTGCCTTATCGGACGCAGATGCGGCGACTTTGGCGCCGGGGGTGTTGAACTCGCAGCAAGGGCATTGGCATGGCTGGGGGAAGAGTCCGGGCAGAGCCAGAACGAGAACCGCTGACATCACGGCGGCGTGCCGGCTGATTTGAAAGACGCGTAGCATCACTTCAGGCCCGTTCGCATCAGCGATTCAACCGAATCAATGATAGCTAATGGCGCGTCCGGATCAATGTTTTTGTCAACGCGAGCATCAGCGCCGCGGGGCAGCGCGGGCAACGTCCGGTATTCATGTGCCGGTCGCTCCGGAAGCGCTGCCCGCACCCACACTCGGGCCTTCCAAATTGTCACGGCACAGTGATTTGCGATATCTATTGACCAGATTTCAGGTTCGCTCGACGACCTCAACCAGGCCCCCGCGCCAATTTGGTAAGCCAGCCGAACGGACGGCGCGCCCGCGTGCGCTCGGGATCGTCGTCGCGCGGAATTTTCTCTTCATCGAGGTACTCGGACAGCGTTTCGACGGCGGTTTCAGCCAGGTCCCCGATGTCGCCTTCGCGGAAGGACTTGCTTTCGACGCGTAACACCCCGTCGCCGATCTGGCGGCCGTCCGCGGTCAGCTTGAAGCGCATCAGCAACAAGGCCGCGCTGAGGAGTCCTTTATTTTGGAAGTAAACCACGTCGCCGCCCACACGCAGCGTAGGGCTGCCGCCCGGGTAGTTCTCGAGCTTGGCCTCGTAGACGCGCGCGTTTCGGTTGTATTCCTCCAGGAGTTGCGGCGGACATAGCCTGGGGCCCAGCGTCGTCGAGAGCGGCTCAAAATAAACGGAGCGGAACTCATCGAGCGAACTGACGGGTGGTTCCTCGACCCAATGAATGTTGCCCTTGGCGCCGCGCAGCTCATAGTAAGCGGGCTTGATAATGTGCGAGCAGCCTGCGCTCGATATCAACGCGATAGAAGCCGCCAGTAGTGGCAGGGCGTTTGCGCGCGTCGTCATCAACTCCAGGTTCCTCCGTTTCGCGCCGCCGCCCGGCGGCGCTGAGCTCGGCTCTGGCCCCGATGGCGGGGACCGGGCGGGCATTATAACGGAAAGGCAGCAAGACCCCAGCGGCGCGTTAGGCGGCATTCCGGGGCGACACGCCCCGGCTCTGCTCTGCCCCGGGGCGGTCCGCTCCGGCTCTGCTCTGGACGCCCGCCGACGCGCATCTGGCCGCATACACTCCGGTCAGGCGCAATTAGCGTGAACGCGCCTCAAGTGTTGGCCATCTCGTGAGGTCAGACTATGAAGGAAGCCACCCCCGTCGCGTCCATCGACATGATCTTCGGTGAATCTCCCGCACTTCAAGCCGTTATCCACAACTTCATGCAGGCTGCCCACGTGCTCGAGCTGGAGCACAACCTCGCCGTTCGCCTCGCGCGACCCGACAAGGTCATCATGGTTTCGGTACCAGTCCAGATGGATGACGGCCGCATCCACGTTTTCACCGGCTTCCGCGTCCAGCACAACCATGCTTTGGGACCATACAAGGGAGGAATTCGCTATCACCCGGACGTCGACGTGGGCGAGGTCACCGCTCTGGCCACGCAGATGACCTGGAAGAACGGTCTCATGAACCTGCCGCTGGGGGGCGCCAAGGGCGCCGTGCGTGTTGACCCTCGCCAGCTCTCCGAAAACGAGCGCCAGCAGCTAACACGCCGCTACACCGCGGAAATCGCCCCCTTCATCGGCCCGGAATTCGACATCCCGGCTCCCGATATGGGCACTGACGACCTCACCATGGCCTGGATAATGGACACTTACTCCCAGCACGTCGGCAAGTTCACGCCGCACGTCGTCACCGGAAAGCCCGTCGACGTCGGTGGCTCGGTGCTCCGCAAGGAGGCCACCGGCCGCGGCGTGGTCTACTGCATCGAAGAAGCCGCCCGCGAGATCGGTCTGAGGCTGATTGGCGCCACCGCGGTTTTGCATGGCTTTGGCAACGTCGGCGTCCACGCCGCGACTGAGCTGGCCCGCCGCAACGTCCGCATTACGGCTGTCGCGGACATCACCGGCGGCTACGTTCGCGAGCAGGGTTTGGACGTAGAGCGCCTGCTGGCGCACGTTCGGCGGCACGGCGACTTGCGGGACTTCCCGGACGCCGAGCATATCCCCGCCCAGGATGTGCCCACCATTCCCTGCGACATTCTCATTCCCGCCGCGACCGGCGGCGTCATAACTCGCACCAATGCCCCGCGCATCAAGTGCCGCATCCTGGCCGAGGGCGCCAACACGCCCACGCTGCCCGAAGCGGATCCGATACTCGAGAACAACGGCGTCTTCGTGATCCCCGACACAATCTGCAACGCGGGCGGTGTGATCGTGTCGTACTTCGAGTGGGTACAGGGTGGCATCAACTTCTTCTGGAGCGCCGCGGAAATCGACACGCGCCTCTCGGACTTGATCCGCGCCGGCTATCACCGGGCACGCGACTTCGCCCGCGAGCACCGAAGCTCGACCCGTACTGCCGCCTTGTGCGTCGGGATCGCGCGCGTCGCCAGCAGCATGCGCCTGCGCGGCCTATATGCCTGATAAAAGCGGCCGGCGCAGGTCGGAGGCGATGCGGCTCAAGAGCCTTTGCGCAGTTCGTCAATGACGACTGGCAGCTTCTGCTCCAGCAAGCGCCGAAATTCCGGCGGCACATTGTGTTCGTAGAAGGGGAAATCCACCGTCGTGCCGTCGTCCCCGACCGGCACGCGCAGGATCGCTACGACCCGGCACTCGACGGCGGGCGGCGCGGGCGGCGTTCGCAGGCCGGGACGCTCGCTGTCGGCCGGCATGGCGATCAATACGCCGTAATCCTGGACTTCGAAGCAGGTGTGCGTAGCGCCGCAGATGCGCTCCAGCGTTTGCAGAACAGTAGTGTTCTGGTGTACGAGATCGACCGCACGGTCATCGGCCTGGATGCGTTCCAAAACGCCCGATTCGAACAGGATCGTGACGCCGATGCGCTCGCCCAAATCGATCAGCAGGTCATCCAAACGCAGTCCGTGGTAATTCAGCGAGATTGGGCGCTGGAGACGGCTCCATACATCTTCCGCCTGGCTATACACCAGGATCGAAGTGTCCTGCGGCGTCCAAAGCCAGTTCAGGCTTTGTGTGGCGGCCTCGAGCTGACGCACCGCATTGGCCGCGATGACGCCGGCTATGGCGTTTTGGAGCGTCGCGGCCGCGTTCGCGTCCTTCACGCCGCGGAACTGGAGTTGGCGCCACTTCGGGTCCAGGTCTGACCATTTATGCGTTGCGAGTTGCTGTAACGTACGTACTTCTTCAATGGCGAGGCGCCGGCCCAGACGCTCCAAGACCGGCCCGCGTACGACCCGAACCTCATCGTCCACCACTTCAAACGCCAAACCTAGCCCGTCGAACACTTGCCGCAAACCCTGGCGCACGGTGAGGCCGGAGAACGCCAAGGAGATGCGCGTGTTCTCGCCATAAGGCATGCAGGCGATCGCTTGCGCGTCGAGTTCAAAGCGTAGACCGGTCCGTTCACCCAGTTGCTCCAGCGCCTGGTTTATTGGCAGCGGGCCGATCTCCACGCCTTCGGCGGGTTGATCCAACACCTCTTCGACCAGATCACGCAGATCGACGGCTTGAGCCAGCGGCCCGTTTAACGCCAGACACAGCGCCGGCGCCATCCATGACAGCCAGCAAAAACGATGGGTGCGGTTCATTTACAGGCACCTCACTAGTAACCAAAACCGGCCGCAGACGCCAATACTGTGCGATCGGGCGGTTCAAGCATGAAAAAGACTTCGGGTTCTGATGTTCGCTGGCCCTGGCGAGAAGCGGTACGGGCCAGCGCTGGCGGCTGCCCCGGTTCTTCGTGGACGTGCACTCGGACCATGGCCGCCCGGCGTTGGCCGGCCAACGCGCCTGTAGCCTTAGTCGGCGGTGCGACCATTTCGTGCGGCTCGGCCAATGCGATCGTCACCTTCGACGGGCGGCCGGACGGTTCCGGTGCGGCCGGAAGCAAAGTTTGGTCAGTGGCGACCAGCGGCTGCTCGGATACGGCGCCGGCCGGAGGCGCGCTGGGCTGCGCGACGGGCGTCTGCTCCGGCGGGAGTCCGAACCAGAGCAAAAGCGCGGCCGCAGCCGCCAATCCTCCCAGCGCGGCGGCGCGCCAGCGCGAGAGTCGCAGCGCGCGGCGGGTAGCCGCAGACTGATCGATTGCCTGTGAGACACGTCTGGCGAAGCGGGGCCAGTTTACCTGTGGTTCGACGGCGGGCAGCGCCGTTTGCAGAAGGCGGTCGAGTTTTGCGGCAGTATCAGGCTCCGTGTCAAATGCGGCGATCTCAGATGAAACCGCCGCTTTGAAGGCGGGCCAATCGACGGCGAGCGGCTGAACAGGTGCCTGTCGAATGAGCGAATCGAGCTTTTCGTATTCCGCTACGAGGCGGCGGCAGGCGGGGTCGTCCGCGCAAGCCGCGTCGATCAGCCGGCGGAGTTCAGAGTTTTCCCGGTCGTCCAGCCAGTCGCTAATGAGTTGTTCAAAAGCCAGGCGGTCCATCAGCCCGTCCTCCGACTTAGAGATACGGGGCCAGAGCCTCTCTCATCTTTTTGCGGGCCTGAAACACATGCCATTTCACGGCTTCGACGCTGCAGCCCATGATTGAGGCCACTTCCTTTTGCGGCAACTGTTCGATACTGAACAGAACCAGGGCGGTCTTCTGTTGGTCCGGCAAATCGGCAATTGCTTTCTGCACCAGCAGCGACATCTCCGCGGCGGCCGAACGCGCCTCGGGCTGCTCGTCCGAATAGTCCGGGGCGGCAATCTGCTCGTCGCGCGCGGTTTCGCCAGCGTTCAGACAGTCGTCGAACGCCGCCTTGCGGGCAATGGCCGCCCGCGAACGGCGGAAGTTCAAAGACAAGTTGGTCACGATGCGCAGAAGCCACGATCCAAACCGCCGCTGGTCTTCCAAGCTGTCCAGGTTCTGGTAGGCCCGGACGAATGCTTCCTGGCAAACTTCGAGCGCGTCGTGGAGGTCGCCCAGCAGGCGATAGGCGACCGAGGTCGCGCGGCGCTGGTAGCGCTCGATCAACTCATCGAACGCGCTGCGCTGGCCGGCGCACGTTTGGCGAACCAGCTCCGCATCGCTGGGTCGCCCCTCGGTCGAGCATTCCCACTCCACGCGCTCACCTTGTCTACCGGGTTTGACACCTTCTATTGACAAAGGTTGGTCCACGCTCACGCACCGCCTGACCGGCTCCGCTCTTCCGATAACTGAAGACTGATATTTCGGGCGTTTCGTCTTGCCCCCGCAGGCTTCACCGCTCCTGTCGTCTCTGCCGGCAAACTACTCAACCGTGCTGGATACTGGCTCGGCTGACAGCAAGGCGGGCGATGACGGAGTCGCGTCAGCCCGCTTATGGTCGGGTCGGAACGCCGGTAACCTTACCGTAAAAACGGTTCCGCCGCCTTTGATCGGCTTGACGGAAATTGTACCGCGGTGGGCATCAACGATGCGGGCCGCAATGGGCAGCCCCAGGCCGGTACCCTTGCCGGCGGTCTTGGTAGTAAAAAAGGGCTCGAAAATGCGCGGCAGCAGATTGGCCGGAATGCCATGACCCGTGTCGCGTACCTCCACTGACAGAATCTGGGGTGCCGCTTCGGGCACTATTTCGGCCGGATGCTCCAGACGGGTCGTCAATGTCAGCGTACCGCCTTTGCTCATCGCGTCGGTCGCGTTGAGTATCAGATTTACGAAAACCTGCTCGAGGAGCTGTGCGTCGGCGAGGACGCGATCATCGTCGGCGTCGTAAAGGCGAACGACCTGAATGCCGCCGGACTCGAGCTTGTTTGCGACGGCCGCGATGGCGGATTCGAGCACGTCGCGGGCACGCACTTCGACCGTGCGGATCACATGTTCCCGCGCGAGAGTGAGAAGGCGCCGGACGATCAGGCCGATGCGGGCCAACCCGCTGTCGATCAGGTTCAGCATCTGGTCGGTGCGCGCCGGGTCGTGCAGAGAACGGCGAAGGATGCGCGTGCAGCTCTGAATTCCGTCCAGCGGGTTGTTTATCTCATGGGCCACGCTGGCGGCCAGCTCACCCAACAAGGCAAGCTGTTCCGTCTTGCGCAGTTGTTCCTGGAGGCGCTTCTCCTCGCGCGTTATTTCTTCAACCCGCGCCGCCAGCAGGTTGACGGCCGAGACAAGCTTGTACAGGTCGTCGCCTTTCCGGACGGCCAGCGCGCCGGTGGGGCGGCCCTGGCCGATGTCCTCGGCCAAGCGTCGCAGGCGGCCGAGGGTGGCGCGCAGCCAGCGTCGGGCGAGGCGTTCGCTCAACCAGACGGCGACCATACCGCCGGCCATGCAGATGGCGATGGCCCGGGCCGCCTCAGGATAAATAAGGAAGGCTAGCGCGGCGCTGATCACGATCCCGGACTGGACAAGCAAAAAAAGCGTGTGCCGGAAGCCGCGTAGCATGATCTGGGCATTATCGCCGTTTCAAGTGGCCGGACAAGCCGGCCGGGTTCACAGTCGCCGGCTGAACGCGTTAAGATCCCTGCGTAGTGGAGTTAGGACGGAGCGAGACGTGCGCGGACGAAGCAGATTTCGCGGCCGTCGGGCGGCGGGGCTGCTATTGGCTGCGGGTGCGGCGATAGTCGGCGCGGGCGGGTGTGGGCGGCCCGTGCTGACGCTGGAAGACGGGGTTGCAGTTGATAACTCGCGCGAGATTGAGCTGACGGCGCACGTCGAGCATCAACTGTTCGGGTTGCTGCGAACGTCGGTTTCAAACGTTCCGGTCCAGTTCTTTTCCGGTGACAACCAATTGGGCGAAACTCGGACCGATGAGGACGGTGCCGCGACCATCCGCTGCGACGTGGAGGAACTGGGCGACTCGGGATTCTCGGCGTCGGCCGCGGTCTTCGGAGCGTCGCTGAACGGCAGGGGGCGCCTGTTCGAGATGAATGACGAGCGGGTGGCGTTAATAGTGGACGTGGATCACACGATCGCGCGCACCGATTACCGCGCTTTGCTATTCAGTCCGCTCGATGGGAAATCTCAGCCCATTCCCGGCTCGCGGGAAGTCCTGTGGAAGCTGGCGGAGCATTTCAACATCGTCTACCTGACGGGCCGCCCGCGCGTGATGCAGGCCAAAACACGGGCCTGGCTGGCGGAGCACGACTATCCGCCGGGCCCGTTGGTCGTTGCACCCGCCATTCGCAAGGCAGCCGACAACGGCAAGTTCAAGTTGCAGGTCCTGCGCGATTTGCGCACGAAATGGCCGAATCTGCTGATCGGCGTCGGCGACCGCCCCAGTGACGCACGCGCTTATGGAGCCAACGAGATGTTGGCGCTGGTGATTGCGCCGGACGAAATCGAGGAGATCGGCGCCCACGCCCTGCTGATGCCGGACTGGAAGGCGGTCAGTACATTCTTCGAGGCGAACCACGAGGCGCTGACCGACCCCGCCACGGTGCGCGAACTGATCGCCGGCCGCCGGCCTGTGCTGTTTACCGTGGCGCCCTACAGCGCAGTCGCTGACTCGGATTGAGCGACTTGACGAATCAGTGCGCACGCGGAAATCCTCTACAGCGAACAATAAAATCGCGTAACCTGGCCAAGGCTCTGTGGCCCTGACAGGTTATGCAAGGGAGTGCCATGGTGCAGCGTACTCACCGCCACGATGGGCCGGACAAAAGACACCCGGCGAATCGGCTCGGCTTGAATTACTGCCAACCGCCGGCCCCGCGCGCGCCGGAGATGCGAATACTGGACGTACATTCGCACGTGCACCTGAGCCGCAGCGCCGCCGCATTTTTCGAAGCGGCGGCTCTGTACGGCCCGGAGCGCATTATTTCCATGTCTCCCATGGAGGACGCACGGGCGCTGCAGGCCGAGCATGGCGACCGAATCGGCTTCATAGCTGTGCCGCAGTGGCGCGGTTTCGAAGAGTCGCACAGTTTTCGGCAGAGCTGGCTGGCCGATCTGGTTGCTTTCTGGGAGTTGGGGGCCCGCGTCATGAAGTTCTGGGTAGCGCCGCCCATGCGCGCGCAGTTCGGCCTGACGCTGGACCACGAGTTTTTCGAGCCGGTCATTCGTCGCGCGCTGGAGCTGGGGTACGACTTCATGGTTCACGTCGGCGATCCGGACGAGTGGTTTCTTCCGGGCGGTCGGTACGATGATCCGCGGCGCTTCGGGACGAAGGCGGACCAGTACCCGCAACTGGAGTGGTTCCTGGAGCGGGTCGCGCCGCGCTTCGTGATTGCCGCTCATATGGGCGGGCGCATTGAAGACCCGGAGTTTCTCAACGACCTGCTCGCGCGCCATTCCAATCTTTACCTCGACACCAGTGCCACGAAATGGATCGTTCGCGGCGTGGCGGCTCGACCCGCCGCCGTTCGCGACGTGTTCCTGGCCCATCCGGATCGGCTGCTGTTTGGCAGCGACCTCGTCGTGGCCGACCAGTATGACTTTCAGCATTATGCCAGCCGGTACTGGGCGCAGCGGACAATGTGGGAGACCGCCTACGACGGCGAAAGCCCGATCGAAGACCCCGACGCGCCGGCGGCTCCGCGGCTGAGAGGTATTGATTTGCCCACGCAGGTACTGCGGAAGCTGTACTGGGAGAACGCGGCCAAGTTGGGATTTGCGCAGGAAGCTGGCGCGCTGACTACTGGAGCGGCGCGGCGTTAAGCGAAGTATCGAGTTTCGAGGGGGAGCCGCGGCTCAGCGGTTCCGCCGGACGCGCTGCAGTGGCATCAAGTCCCGCGGGTGATCGTTCAAACCCGTAAACCGCTCGTTTAACACGAAATTGCCGCGGCGATGGAAGACCGTCAGGATGGGGCAATCGTTGCACAGAAGCTGCTCGGCCGCGGAGAGTAGCTCGTAGCGGCGTTCGTTGTCCGCCTCCACTGCGGCCGAGGCGATCAAGTGGTCGTAATTAGGATTGGACCAGCCCGTGAAGTTCTGCCCATCATCTGTAGTGAACATGGTCAAGAACGTGCTGGGGTCCATGTAGTCCCCGAACCAGGAACTGCGAACCAAGTCATAGTCGAGATCGCGCAGTCGGCTGCTGAGGACCTTGGCCTCCAGTGTGCGCAACTCGATTCGCAGACAGAGCGCGGTTTCCCACATCTGCTGGATCGCCTGGGCAATGCGGCGCTGCTCAGGGTCGGATCCAAAGGCGAGTTCTATCGGTCGAATGTCCGCAGCACTCTCAACGCCGGCCGAAGTGATGTAACGTTGCAGATGCTCGCGCGCCAGTTCAACCCGTGCCGCATAAGTTAAACCCGCACCCAGCGGCTGCGGCGACTGGTAGTAGATGGTGCGGCCGTCTGGCGCCGGCCGAGGCATCAGCCGCGCGAGGCCCGGGGGGATGTACGTCTCGGCCGGCTTCTCGCCCAAACATAGCACGCTTTCGCAGATGGCCGCGCGATCGATCGCCAACGACAAGGCGCGGCGAAAATCGGCGTTGTCCAGCGGCGGCCTGCGGCAGTTCACACGGTAAAAGGACGTGGCGAAACGATCGCCAATGTGAAAATCCGGCCGGCGGCCGGCCTGCTGTTCCAGCATCAGAACACGCGCGACTGAGGATTCCAGGCCATGCACGAGATCGACGCTGCCGGTTTCGTAGGCCAATAGTGCGGCGTATGGGTCGGCCGTGATATGTACCTGAATAGAATCAACATCGATGGTGGACCGGTCCCAGTAGTGTGGGTTGCGCTCCAGCCGGATGCTCTGCTTGAAACCCCAATGCGTCAGCACGAAGGCACCGTTGCACACAATTCTCCCCGGCCGGACCCATAGGTGCTGGGCTTGCGGCACAGCCCGGCCGTCGCGGTAGCTCCAGCGCTGGACCGTTGCGGGGTGTACCGGGGCGAAGGTCGGGAAGGAGGTGAGATCGAGGAAATACGAACACGGCGCACTCAGCCGTACACGCAACGTGTGCTCGTCCGGCGTTTCGATCCCGACTGTTTCGGGCGGCAGCTCGCCCTGGGCGTGGCCTTGCAGGCGTGAGCGGTAGTAAGCTTCAGCGCCGTCGACGACGAACATCAGGCCGGCGTACTGGGCGCCGATGGCCGGATCGAGGACGCGCAGCCAGCCGAATCGGAAATCGCCGGCGGTGACGGGCTCGCCGTTGGACCAGCGCGCGTCCGGACGGAGGTGGAAGGTCCAGCTTGTCTGACGCTCGTCTCCGGTCCAGGAGTCGGCCACGGCCGGCTCGGGCTGGAACGTGTCGGAATTCAGCCGCGTCAGGCCTTCGAACAGCGTATTGGCGAGTTGAATCTCGGCGATCCAGCTCACGCGGTGCGGGTCGAGGGTGCGCGGCTCCTGAGAGGCGACCACGAAATCAGGTCGCGGGGCAGGGTCGCCCAGGGCCAGCCAGGTGAGCACCGCCAGAACCGGAGCGACGATGATCGGTACCAAAATGCGCAGCACCGGCTGTGCTCCTATGATCGGAATGCGTGCAATCTAGAAGCCGCCGCGGTGGCGGGCAAGCGGTCGCGGCGGGCCGTAATTGCTTGACAACCCCCGGCACGCTGGGATACTGGCGCGCTAAGCGGAGAGCGACGCATGGAAGTGCGGATGGATTTGGCTCAAATCGTGATTTGCGAGACGCGCGACCAGCAACTGATCGTGCTTCGCGAACGGAACGGGCCGCGGGCCTTGCCGATCGTTATCGGGCTTACCGAGGCCCTAGCCATCGACCGGCGCGTCAAAGGAGTGCAATTGCAGCGCCCCATGACGCACGATCTGCTGGCAAACACGATCGCCTCGCTCTCGGCCGAGCTCGAAAGAATCGTGATCAACGATCTCCAAGAGCACACTTTTTATGCCAAGCTCATCATTCGCTCACACGGAGAGCTGATCGAGGTCGACAGCCGGCCTTCGGACGCAATCGCTTTGGGCATCGCCAGCAAGGTGCCCATATATGTTGAAGAGAGCGTTCTGAAGCAGGTTGAACCATAGCCCGGTCGCCGTTTTTTGCCGGGGGCAAGACGCAGCTAATCGCGACATGTTTCGACAACGCCGGCCGTTGGCGTTGAGCGTGTGTCCGGTACACCCTGGGGCAATTTTGGTGTACAATACACAGCTCGTTCGAATTGCCCGCTCGACGCTTCCGGCGCTGTGCCTAGCGCCGGCCACCACCGTCGGCGGTAGCGCCGGTCCTTCCCGGCCGGCGTGAGCGTCGGCCTCCCGTGGCCGATGTAGAACATCGGTAAGCCGTTGATTCGAATCCCTTGAGCCGACCTTGGAAAGGAATGGCAGAGTGAGGAGTTCAACCGAGCTTGTGCGTTTCGCGGCGGTCGTGCTGTTTGCAGCCGCTGTGGGTCTTTCGGCCGGCTGCAATCCGATTTCGCGCGTCGATCTGGGCACGGACCTGCGCGGCAGTCAACACGGTCGCGTTTATTACGTCGGCGGGGCGGGGACCTTCGGCAACGTCGGCATGATCGACGTCCCCAAGGGGCTGCGGCGCGCCGGCTGGCGCGGCAGCGTCGAAGTGTTCAAGTGGCAAAGCACGCTGGGCGGCACCGTGCGCGACCAGATCGATCATGAACGTAACCGGGAGAAGGCCCGCGAGCTGGCGCGCGAGATCGTCAGCTACGCGCGGCGTTACCCGGGGCGTCCGGTCCACATCGTGGCCTTGTCAGCCGGAACCGGCATCGCCACCTGGGCCCTGGAGAGCTTGCCCGACGGCGTGGACGTGGAGAACGTCGTGTTCCTGGCCAGCAGCCTGTCGCGCTCTTACAACCTGACGTCTGCGCTGCGGCGCGTAAAGCGCCGAGTCTATAATTTCTATAGCCCGGATGACCCGGTGCTGCGCTACGCGCTGCCGATCACCGGCTCGGTCGACCGCGAGCACGAACTACTCGGCAGCCCGGCGGTCGCGGGCCTGTTGGGGTTCGAGTTGCCCGATGTTTCCGGCGAGCGTGCGCGGATGTTGTATGACGCGCGCGTGCAAAACATGCCATATCGCAAAAAGTACCGCGAATACGGCTACCGCGGCAGTCACACTGACGTTACTTCGGCGGACTTCATCGAGCACGTCGTGGCGCCGCTGATTATCAAACAACGCCACGTGGCGACCAGTGTGCCGCCGGCGGACGGCGGCGGTTCGCGCTGAGCCCGCCTCGGGCATCATTCGCCGCGCTCGTCCCAGCCGAAGCGCTGATCCTTGCGCCGCGCCGGCCAGCGTATTAAGATGACGGCGGCCAGATGCCGGGAGTACGCGCGGCGTGCGCTCTGATTCGCATAGCTCTACGCAAGCCGAACCGCAGGCGCACTCAGTACGCGCCCCGATGGCCGAACTTCAGGCGGTCATCGAAGAGCTGCGCAGCGGAAGCTCCTGCGAAATTCGCACTGACCGCCTGACGCGGGCCCTGTACGCCACCGACGCCAGCATCTATGAGATCTTTCCGGACGCCGTGGTGTTTCCGCGCAGCGTGCCCGACGTGCAGGCACTCGTGCGGGCTTGTGCCCGGCATCGCGTGCCGCTTACGCCGCGCGGTGCGGGGACCGGGCTGACCGGCGGGTGTGTCAATCGCGGTATTGTTCTGGACCTGTCCCGCTATTTGAACCGCGTGCCCGAAGTCGATCCGCAGGCCCGCACCGCGCGCGTCCAGCCCGGCGTGGTGCTGGATGAGCTGAACGCCCAGCTCCGGCAGTATCGCCTGCACTTCTCGCCCGACGTCGCCACCGCCAGCCGGGCCACCATCGGCGGCATGATCGGTAATAACTCGGCCGGTGCGCATTCGATCGTGGTGGGGCGGACTTGCGACCATGTGCTCGGGCTGGAGGTGGTTCTGTCCGATGGCTCGCTGGCGTCGTGGGGCGAAGCGGCTCGCCGGCAGCCTCGCCTTCCCGCCGGCGAGGAATCCTCGCTTGCGGCCGCATGTGAACGAGCGGTTGCGGCGGTGGCCTCCGAATACGCCGATGAGATCGCGGCGCGTTTTCCGAAGGTTTTTCGCCGCAACGGTGGTTACGCGCTGGATCGCGTGCGCACCGTAGACGGCCGGACCAACGTCGAGCAGGTGCTCGTGGGCAGCGAGGGCACGCTGTGCGTCACCGTGGCCGCCACGCTGAAGTTGTTGCCGCTGCCGGCATGCAAAGGCCTGGCGGTCATTCATTACGATGACCTGCTCGCCGCTTTGCGCTCCGTGCCCGCCATCCTGGCCCATCAGCCGGCCGCCGTTGAGCTGCTCGACAAGCTCATTCTCGACGGCACCAAGGACAACCCGGTAATGCGGCCGCGGCGGTGGTTTTTGGAAGGCGACCCCGCGGCGATTATGATCGTCGAGCTTTACGACGAGAACTCGGCCGCGCTGCAACGCCGGCTGGAGGACCTCGCCGCCGACATGCGGGCTCACGGGATCGGTTACGCCTGTCGTGTGATCACCGAACCGCCACGCCAGGAGGACGTGTGGGACGTGCGTAAGGCCGCCACCGGCCTGCTGCTGTCGCGCCCGGGCGACGTGCAGCCACACGACTTCATCGACGATTGCGCAGTTGAACCGGCGCGGCTGGCTGATTACATCGCGCGCCTCAATGAAATCCTGGCGGAGGAGGGGGTCGAGCGGGCCGGCTACTACGCGCACGCCAGCGTCGGCTTGCTGCACGTGCGTCCGGCGCTCAACCTCAAGACGCATGAAGGCGTGCAGAAGTTGCGGCGCATCGCGGATCGCGTCAGTCTGCTCGTCCGCGAGTTCGGCGGCGCCATGACCGGCGAGCATGGCGAAGGCATCGTTCGCTCGGAGTGGATCGAGCGGATGTTCGGACCCGCGCTGGTCGAGGCATTCCGCAGGGTCAAGACCGCATTCGACCCGCTCGGCATCCTCAACCCCGGCAAAATCGTTGATCCGCTGCCGATGGATGCCAATCTGCGCTATGGGGGCGATTTCAAGTCTAGCCAGCCGGCGACCGTCCTGGATTTTTCCAAGTACGGCGGCATGGTTGGGCAGGCTGAGATGTGCAGCGGCGTCGGGGATTGCCGCAAACGCCTGGTCGGAACGCTCTGCCCGTCGTACATGGCAACCGGCGACGAGACGCACACCGCACGTGCCCGGGCCAATGCCCTGCGCCTGGCCCTGTCCAACCGTAACCTGCTCGACGGCTTGTCCGATCCGGCGTTGGACGAAGTTTTTGATCTATGCCTTAGTTGCAAGGCATGCAAGACCGAATGCCCGACCGGTACGGACGTCGCCAAGCTCAAGACCGAATGGCTGCACAAGCGCAACCAGCGGCTGGGAGTGCCACGCCGTAGTCGTCTGATCGCCCGATCGGTCGACCTGGCCGTCTGGGGCAGCCGTTTCGCCCCGCTGAGCAACTGGCTGCTCGGCTCCAGAGCGGTGCGCGTCATGATGGAGCACCTCTACGGCTTGGACCGCCGGGTTCCGCCGCCGTGCTTCGCGCGGCAGACGTTTCGCGCCTGGTTCGCCAGGCGAAGCGCGGTGGCCGACAGTGCAGGGGGCGGCCGAAAGCTAGCGCACGCGCGTCCCGTCGGCCGTCATACGCGCGTCGTCTACTTCGCCGACACCTGGATGAACTTCTACACCCCGCAAGTCGGCGTCGCGGCCGTAAGCGTATTGGAAGCACTCGGCTGCGAAGTCATCGTTCCGCCGACAGTCTGCTGTGGCCGCCCGCTTATCAGCAAGGGGCTGCTCGACGAGGCCGCGCGGCTGGCTCGCGCAAACGTGGAAGTCCTGAGGCCGTTTGCCGAACGCGGTATTCCGATCCTGTGCACCGAGCCGAGTTGTGTTTCCGCCCTGACCGATGAATTGCCGCAATTTGTGCGAACGACGGCGGCGCGGGAAATCGCCGGCCTAGTTCAGCCGTTGGAGCAGTTTGTTGCCGCGAGGTTGCGCGAGCAGCCAGAGCTGCTGAAGCGTGACACGGGCGGCACGCCGGCGCCGCGGTCTGCCGCTCCCTCCTTGCTGTTTCACGGACACTGCCACCAGAAAGCCCTGACCGGCACCGCCGATGTAATGCACATTCTGAAGCTGTGCACGCTCGCGGCGGCGGAGATCAACAGCGGCTGCTGTGGTATGGCCGGCTCCTTTGGCCACGAGGTCGAGCACTACGACGTCGCGCGGGCCATTGGCGAACAGCGGCTCTTTCCGGCCATCCGCGCGCCAGGAGCGGCCGACATAGCGGTCGCCGGCTTTTCCTGCCGCGAGCACATTGCCCATCACACGGGCGTTGGCGCGCGGCACTGGGTTGAATACCTGGCTGAGGCGCTGAAGTCATGAGTGCCGCCGCGTCGCAGCCGATCTACTCTTTTCGCCACGAGCTGATCCGGCACGAATCGCCCGCCGTTTGCCAGGACGGCGTCTTCGAAAGCCCGCCTATCGCCGTCCAGGGCGAGTTCAATGAAGCGCTCCTTTCGTGGAACGTGGATGCAGAGCCCGGCACGAGCTTCTGCGTTGAACTGCGCGTGGGAAGGCAACGGGGGAATTACTGGACTCCTTACCTGCGTCTCGGCGACGGGGGTCCCGCATCGGGCGGCCCGGGTCTCGTGAGGTGCGACTCGGCGCGCGTCGACGTCGACATACTTCGCTCCGACGAGCGGTTCGACCGGGCGCAATATCGCATTATTGCGCAGGCGGACGGGCAGCCGGCCGCGGCCTCTATTCGGCGTGTCACATTATGCCTTAGCGAGCGATTGGGCCTTCTGTGTGGCCAACCGCTGAATGCTGCGCATGCCGCGATCAGGCCCGGCCGCTTGCCCGTGCCGTTCCGCAGCCAGCGAGCCGTGGCGCCCGACCTGGCACCCCGAATCTGCAGCCCAACCTCGCTGGCGATGGTGATGCAGTACCGAGGCGTCAGCGTGCCTACCGAAACCGTTGCCGCGGCCTGCTATGACCCAACCCACGACATTTATGGCAACTGGCCCCGCAACATCCAGGCCGCGTATGTTTTCGGCGTCCCCGGTTATCTGGCGCGGTTCTCCGACTTGAACGCGGCGGCGGACCTCGTTGCTGCCGGCCAGCCGCTGATAATCTCAATTCGCTTTTCTCGTCCCGGCGCCCTTCGCGGAGCGCCATACCCCACTACTGACGGCCACCTGCTAGTGTGCTGCGGATTCGACGCGAACGGCGATGTGCACGTCAACGATCCCGCGGCCGCGACGGACCAGGAGGGCTGCACGACCTATCACCGGCAGGAGGTGGAGGAAGCGTGGTTGCGGGGCGGCGGCGTGGCTTACGTTCTGCTGCCGCCTGAGCCGTCGCGTTGAATGCAGCGTGCCGTAGTGTGGTGGCCTGCCGAATATCGGCACTACCGCAGCGCTGCCGCAGTCTGAGGCACCGGGAGCGGTCAGGCTCCCATAAAAACCGCTTTTTCGTTTCCGCGCCGCAATAGCGGAGTTCACGTTTCAAATTTCGACAAAAGCACTTCAAGAAGCTGCAACGAACGCCTTTTCTGCATGCCTAGAATGCGGCGGAGAGCCGGGAGATCGGCAAAATGCACGCGGACGCAGCTCCGTCGGGCCGTAACGGCTGGACCCACAGCCCGGTGCCTTTCTGAGGAGGAAGCGAAGTGGACGAGGCAATATTCCAGAAAAAACTGGCCGAGCTGGTGGAGCAGATTGAAACCCTACCTGAGAACGAGCGAGAACGGCTCCGCGAGCTGGCGGCCGAAACCCAGGAACGCCACGAGCAAATTCAGAACAGCGTGCGCAGCCTGCAGGAAAGCATCGATTTTCTGCGCGTCGGCATCAAGTACGTGCTCTTCGACTTGGAGGCTACCCGGCGCGAAAACGCCCAGTTGCGGAAGATGCTGGAAAACGACCAGAACAACGGCCAGCAGTAGCGAGTTTTAAGAAAAGGCGGCGCGTGTCGCCCGGCAGCGGCCGGCCTCCGCCCCGGCCGTTGTGCCCCGCGGTCGTCTGAGGCCATAGGAGGACGCCTTACCCGACCATGTGGCCCGCCGGTGTGACCGGCTCGCCAACACTAAGCGAGGCACAAGCGCGAGCTTCTGTTCCGTTCACCTGTACGGCCCTCGTCATTGCCGTGCCTTGCACGCAGCGAGCCCGGCGGTCCACCCGCCGGGCTTCTGTGCGCTTACTGCCCGGGCGTCGCTACCAGCGCCGTCAGAACGCCGCCTTTTTGACGACGACCATGGGGCCGCTACTCATACAACACTCCGCAAATCTCGACCCGCGATGGACTGAAAGCACATCTTAACCGACGCGGACTAATGCCCGGTAATCGGCATCACGTAGATCAATTCGCAGGCATCTTTCGAATATCCGCAGAAAATCGACGGCAAACGAACCTCTCCGGCGAACCGATAATGGCCGAGGCTGGAGATTGTCGGGCCACCCGTATAATTGAACTGGCCGGCTCGGCCCTGGCGCGGTTCTGGCCAAGAGGGACGGAGAAGATGATCACTGTGGGTCGTTTCTGCCGCTGGTGTGCCATTGCAGTAAGTCTTTGCACGGTCGCGGGTTGCGTGCCGATTGCCATCATGGAGCCCGCGGAAGTCGTCGCGGGTTTGTCCGACCTGATTCTTCACCCAAATACGACCTGCGAGGAGCTGCGCTCCCGCTTTGGCCTCGATCTGGAGGTGGTAAATAATCCCGCCGAGGCCGGCCTTTCCTACGAAGAAGTTCGGATTCCGATAGATGAAACGAAAAGCCTGCGCGCCTGGTACATGCCGACCGAGGAGGACCTCGGCACCGTAATCGTCTCGATGGGGGACGCGGGAAACATGGCCTGCTACCTGTACACCGCGAACCTGCTGTTATCGAACGGCTGGTCGGTCGTGATGTACGACTACGAGGGCTTCGGCGGCAGTGACGGCACGCCCACGCTCTACGCGCTTAGTCGCGATCTGCGGGCCGTCATTGATTGGACCCGCAACGCGACAGGCCGCGACCAGGTCACGCTGATGGGCATGTCGCTCGGGTCGATTCCCTCAGTCGCCCTGGCGGTGCAGTACCCCGAAGCGGTCAACGCCGTGGTCCTTGATTCACCCATAGCGCTGCGGAGGCAGATCTTCCGGTTCGGATTTCTGGTCGCCGGGCAAAGTGTGCCGCTGGTCAACCGGCTCTCTTCAGATTTGCTGTCGGACGACCTGATCAGCGGTTTGCACCAGCCGCTGTTGATCTTCGCCCATGGCCGCGACTTCATTTCAGATCCCGCGTCGGTGGAGTTGCTTTTCGATCGTGCCGGCGGGCCCAAGGAACTTGTCATGTTTCCGATGCTGGGGCATTCCAGCGGCCAGTTCTACGCGACCGGCTACTATGTGCAGTACCTGACGGATTTCCTGATGCGCGTCTGGACAGGCCACGATTTCGCAGCCGCGGCGGAGTAGCAAGCCGGCTGAGACCCAAAGCCAGCCTGGCACAACTCGGACCCGAAACCGGGCGCCTCGAAGCGAAACCGGCGACGAACCGAAGAAGCGTCGCTCTGTCGGCGTTCCGCTGCTTGAGAAGATTGCCGGGTCGGGCTGGTCCATGTGGTTCCTCCCTTCCCATCCCGCGTTATAATTTCGCGCACGACCGACGTTCGAGCCTCTACGCGGTCGGCGGCTTACCACCGCGTCCGGAGCGGAAGCCTCGCGGACATTGCCTGAACGACGTAGGGAGTTTGCCTGAATGGCGACTGAAGGGATGCCCCCAATTTCACAGCTTAAGGGTCGTCCGCTCGGGCGAATCCTGATCAAGATGGGCAAGGTTACCCGCGCCCAGGTCTCCGAAGCGCTTGAGCTGCAAAAGAAAAAGCGCGGCCCGCTCGGGCAGCTCATGATCGAAATGGGCCTGGTCGACGAGGCCGTTGTTAACCGCGCCCTCGCTGCTCAAGTCGGCATGGACTCCATCACCATCGCCGACATCGACATCGATAAAACGGTAATCGACCTCATCCCCGCCCAAATGGCGCAGGCCTACCGCATCATCCCGACCGCCTACGACCGCGACAGCAACACGCTCGAAGTGGCGCTGGCAACGCCTGATAATTTTCAGGCCACCGATGATTTAAAAACCCTCATGGGCTACAACGTCATCGCGCGCATCACTACGCCCGAGGACATGGCCGACGCCCTCAACCGTTACTACCCCGAAGAAGCCGCCGAAAGCATCAGCGACATCATCGGCGAACTCGGCGACGATGAGGAAGTCACGCGCCTTCAGGGCCGCGGCGAAAGCATCGACCTCGACGAACTCCGCGCCGCGGCCGAAAGCAGCCCGGTCAAGAAGCTCGTAAACCTGGTCCTGCTTCAGGCTATCCGCGACAAAGCCTCCGATATCCACTTCGAGCCCTTTGAGGACGAATTCAAGATGCGCTACCGCATCGACGGCGTCCTCTTCGAAATGGTCCCACCTCCCAAGTACGTCGCCATGGCCATTTCTTCTCGCATAAAGGTCATGGCCAACCTCGACATTGCCGAGCGCCGCCTGCCGCAAGACGGCCGCATCGAACTGCTCGTCGAAGGCCGCCCGGTAGACCTGCGCGTCAGCGTCCTTCCCACGATGTACGGCGAGAGCGTGGTTCTGCGTGTCCTGGACCGGGCACAGGTCAATCTGGACCTGGAAATGCTTGGTCTGCGCGAGGACGACCTCAACACCATGCGGCAACTCATCGCCAAGCCGCACGGTATCATCGTTGTTACCGGACCTACCGGCTCAGGCAAGACCACAACGCTGTATTCCGCGCTGCGCGAGCTTAACTCTCCTGAAGTTAAGATATTGACCACCGAAGACCCGGTCGAATACGACATCGACGGTCTGGTCCAATGCCAGATCAGGCAGGAGATCGGACTGACATTCGCCCGCTGCCTGCGCAGCTTCCTGCGTCAGGATCCAGACATCATCCTGGTCGGTGAGGTCCGCGACCTCGAAACAGCGCAAATCGCGGTGCAGGCGTCACTTACGGGTCACCTTGTCTTTACCACGCTGCATACCAACGACGCCCCCAGCTCCATCGCACGCCTGCTCGACCTCGGAATGGAGCCATTCCTCCTGACCGCCACGCTGGAAGCCATCGTGGCACAGCGCCTCGTCCGAAAAATCTGCGAAAACTGCAAGGAGGAGTTCCATCCCACAGAACAGCAACTGCTCTCCCTGAGCCTCACGCCCGAGCACATCGCCGATCGCCCGCTCTACTACGGCCGCGGCTGCGACTACTGCAACAACACCGGCTATCGCGGGCGCGTCGGGCTATTCGAGATCATGCTGATGTTCGAGGAAATCAAAGAATTGATCATGCGGAATGCGTCGACTGCAGTGTTGCGGCAGGAAGCGCGCAAGCGCGGCATGCGCACGCTGCGCGAGTCGGGCTTGCTCACGATGTATGACGGAATTACCTCACTCGAAGAAGTCATCCGCGAAACGCTGAGCGACGAAGTGTAAGGGGGGGCGTGCCGGCTTTAGGGGATCAAGGGATCGAGGGATCAAGAGGGGTTGGGAAATCTGGCTTTTCTCTTAGATCCAAACGCAATAACGTCTCGAAATGTGTCCTCACATGCGTCTCGAAACGTGTGCGCCTGACGCCTGTCCGTCCGTCTTATAAAGCTGTAATGAACCCGCATTCTCCGGCCACTTGGTGGCATTCATAATGCCAGTGCAGTTCGAGACGGCTGAAGGTGGTCCGCCCGAGTGGGTGGCCGGCAACAGCCGAGTGTGCAGAGCGTGGAGCTTCGGAGCCCTCGGAGTGCCTCGATGGCGGTTTTTCAATATGAAGCGTTGAATGCCTCGGGCCAGGAGATCAGGGATTCGCTCGAGGCCCCAACCAAGGAAGACGCGGTTGCCAAGGTCCGAGGCCTGGGGTATTTCCCGACCAAGGTCGTTGAGAAGACCGACAAGAAGCGCATCGTCGCGCGCCAGGTTTCCGGCGCGCGCAAAAAGAAGGCCGCCGGAACCGGGTTTGGGCGTGTCCCGGTCAAGCAGCTTACGGCCTTCACGCGCCAACTTTCGACCCTGCAAGACGCCGGTCTGCCAATCTTGCGCAGCCTTCGCATTCTCGAACAACAGCAGAAGCCGAGCATGCTGCGCAGGGTCCTTAAAGAAGTACACGACGACGTCGAAGGCGGCTCGACTCTTTCGGAAGCCCTCACGCGCCACCCCAAAGCCTTCAACCGCCTCTACTGCAACATGGTGGCGGCCGGCGAGGCGGGCGGCGTGCTCGACGTCATTCTGCAGCGCCTGGCGGAGTTCATGGAGAAGGGCCAGCGCCTGCGCCGCAAGATCATCGGCGCCATGGTGTACCCGTCCGTGGTCATCACGATTGCCGCGGCCATCGTGGGCTTCATCATGGTTCAGGTCGTTCCGAAGTTCCGCGACATCTTCAAGGATTTCGGGGCCACGCTGCCGGCGCCCACCCAGATACTGATCTCCACCTCCACCTGGTTCGCCAAGGGCTCGGCAGACGTGCCCATCCCGGGCTGGGTCGTGGTGCTGGTCTCGCCGGTGCTGATCTTCGCAATCTTCAAGCTCATCCGCCAGGCCAAGGTTGGGCGCTACGTCCTCGACACCAGCCTGATGAGCACGCCGGTGGCCGGGCAGATTGCTTCGAAATCCTGTATCGCGCGTTTCACGCGCACGCTGGGCACGTTGATTGCGGCCGGCGTGCCGATTCTGGAGGCCATCAACATCACGCGCGATACTACCGGCAACGAGGTATTCGCGCGCATGCTGCAGAAGGTGCACGATTCGATTCGGGAAGGCGACACGTTCGCCAACCCGCTGCGCGCCTCGAAGACGGTCGATGCCATCGTGGTGAACATGGTGGACGTGGGCGAGGAAACCGGCGAGCTCGACAAGATGCTGATGAAGGTGGCCGACAACTACGACGAGGAAGTCGATACGCTGGTCGGCTCGCTGGTCAGCCTGCTCGAGCCGATCATGGTGGTTGTACTGGGGCTGATCGTCGGGTATATCGTGGTGGCGCTGTTCCTGCCGCTGGTGTCGTTGATTCAAACCCTGCAAGGGGGCGTCTGATGCGTCGCCGGCGCGGGTCGAAAAGGTGCTGCATGCGAGCAGAAGTCAGAAGTGCGAAGAGCGAAGGCAGAAGGCAGAAGGCAGAGCCCCGTCGCGGCGCGCCCGGGCCGAAACTTCATAGTCCAAACTCGAAACTCGAAGCTGCTTTCACGCTCGTCGAACTCACGATCGTCGTAGCCATCATCGCCGTGCTCGTGGGCATCATGGTTCCGGCCGTCAGCCGAGTGCACATGCGCAGCAAGAACATGAGCTGCAAGACCGTGCTGTCGGCCATCGATACCGGCCTGGAAATGTTCAAGGCGGATGGGAACGTGGGGGGCGATTATCCGCCGTCGTACTCTGATGCGGAGGACGGGGTGGGAGACCTGCGTCGTGGGCAGGTGGCCAACCCCTATGGGCAGTCAGGCGGCTCGGGCGGCGGCTACAGCGGCCCGGGCGTCTCGTTGCCCATCGCGATCACCGGCAGTGGCTTATTGGTCTGGGGGCTGGCCGGCGCCGACCAGCTCGGCACGCCGGGTTTCAAAGTGTTTCGCAGCGATAACGACACCCAGCTCTGGTCGGCCGACACGCACAATCGGGCTGGCGCCCAGTACGCGCGGGACAAGAGCGGTGCTTACGCCATGAACGAGGAAAAGGGGACGCCCGTTCAGCCGCGTTTCGGCCCGTATGTGGATCTGAGCAAGATTGAGATTACGCCTTACGATTCCAGCGTCCGCAACTTTGTGGTGCCGGCCGAAACGGAGGCGCGCGGCCAGCCATACGGGCGGCGTTACCCGATGTTCCTGGATTCGTTCGGTTACCCGATCCTGTACTGGAAAGCTGATCCGGCCGGCAACCGCATCGTTGATATGCGGCGTACGGATTATACTGGAGCTGATCGCGGCATTTACCATTGGGAAGATAATGGTGTATTGCTGGAACACCCGGACGGGCCGGACGAGTTCATCGACGAAGAGCCGCTGCAACTCACCGACAAGCGTCTGGATTTCAAGCAGGCACTGTACTGGGACGATGATTGGGCGCCGGATGCTTACGACGCTAATCCCACCACGTCCACGGATCCGCCGCCATCCAAGAGCTTTGCGGACTTCATCATGAACCCGAAGATAACCGCCAAGCTGACGCCCCACAGACCGGATTCGTATCTGCTGATCAGCCCCGGCTACGACGGCGAATACGGTACCGCCGACGATATCACCAACTTCAACAAATAGCGTGCCGGATGTCTGACAGCACCAGCAGAAGCCGGGCCTACGAACATGGACAACAGTGCGGCCGCGGCGCGGCATTCACGCTGGTGGAACTGCTGGTCGTCATTGTCGTCATCGGCATCGTCATGAGTCTGCTGCTGCTGGTGGGCGGGCGCGTGCTCGAACACCAGAAGCGGGCCGCAACGCAGAATACGATGCGCCTGACCGAGATGGCCATCGAGCAGTTCAAGACTACTGACCCGCTGCGCGATATCTACAACAATCCAAAGCTGCGCGACCGGTCAGGCGGGACAAACCGAATCGTGGGCTGCACGTTCGGCCCGTATCCGCCGTATCAGCTTGCGGGCGGAGAGGGTTCGGTAACGGACGACCCTGGCAATGTGCGGTCGAGAGTCGAGCCGCAAGAAGCGCTCCGACCTCACCTGGCCGGAAACAATTACACGCTCCACCGCCGGCTTGTGCTGGACCTTGGTCTTGACCCGTCCGAGGACGACAACGACGCCCACATTTCAATTAGGCGTTCCAGCGAGAGGCCGACTACCGACGAAGACTACCTGGCTTACTACAGCTACGATAACCGGGCGTTGTACTGCTACCTAGCCGCGTTCACACCCGGCGTCTTGGATCAGATACCGGATTCGGCCAAGAAGCCATTGCGCCGCGCAGCGAGCGCCTCTGCCGGTAGCACGGATACAACTGAAATGATCGATCCCGACGGCGGCCTGCTCGATAGGCCGGGCCCACGGGCTTTCGACGTACTGGGCATCTACGATGCCTGGGGCGTGCCATTGGACTATTTTGTGCAAGCAAAACTTGAACGCAAGATTGGCCCCAATGGCACGGAACAGTGGGTTGTAACGGACCGCGTGCCGGTCCTGCGCTCCCGCGGTGTTCCGCGCGAGAAGGCTATAGCCGCCGACAGGGCTGCCTACGGTGGCGACGACACGCTGATAGGCCGGTCCGGCGACGCGGACGAAAGCATCGAGCAGCTTCGCGTCGGCGCCGAAGAGCGGCAGGTGGCGTTGACCGACGACGCCCTCTTCGATCATCACCTGGTGTTCATGCATGGCCGCAATACGTTCCGGCTGACCGATGCCGAGCGGAAGCAGTTGAAGACGTGGCTGGAGCGCGGCGGCACGCTCTTCGCCGATTCGATCTGTTCGAGCGATGCGTTTACCGAGTCGTTCCGGCGTGAAATGGCGGCTGTTTTTCCGGATAAACCGCTCGAGCGGATCCCGGCCGACGATCCGCTCTTAACGCCGACCTACGGCGGGTTCGACCTGTCGACGGTCACCCGCCGCGACCCGCAACAGGCCGGCGAGAAGGGGCCATTGAAGGCGCTGTTGCGGAAGGTCTCGCCCGAGTTGGAAGCGATTCGCTTGAGCGACCGCTACGGCGTGGTTTTCTCCCGATACGACCTGAGCTGCGCCCTGGAAAAACACGACTCGCTGGAGTGCCAGGGTTACATCCCGGAAGACGCGGCGAAGATCGGATTGAACGTGGTGCTGTATTCGCTGCAACGGTGAGAGGCGGTGAAAGAGCTTCGTTCTGTCGCGCCATGATGATCGTTGCGGCGCGTATCTTCAAGGGGATTTTTTCGGGCCAGCGGCGCCGGCGTTGATGCGACTCCGCCGTAGGCGGGAGGAGTTTTTCGACAAGGGGACTTTTCTCCGGTTTGTGTCGGACGAGTCTCGCAGCCATAAGTGATTCGTTGTGCTGTGGTTGCGAGGCAGGTGGTGAGCGCAAGTC
>ENA-UOUL01001463-UOUL01001463.1-bioreactor-metagenome-genome-assembly--contig:-NODE-1463-length-32579-cov-8.433727_pt1 | contig 32579 bp, 23 predicted proteins | sample MGYA00249838_ERZ747220 | MGnify/ENA primary metagenome ERZ747220 (study PRJEB28778, sample SAMN05720191) | bioreactor metagenome | isolation source: Anaerobic biogas reactor | place: USA:Washington... | reverse complement strand
ATGCCACACATGACATCCCGCGAACGCGTGGCCGCTGCCCTCCGGCGGCAACAGCCCGACCGCGTCCCTCATTGCGAACTGGGCGTGGACCGCGCCCTCGCCCAGCAACTGCTTCACTGGGGCGCGCCCCTCAGCCAGCGGGACGACTTGGAGCAGAACCCCTACACCCTCGAGGAAGAGAAGGCCATCGCTTCCTTCCTCAAGCTGGACAACATCCACTACGTGCTGCGCGCCCCCGTCTACGCCCAGAAGATCCCCGGGCAGGATGGCCGCCTCTTCTACGGTGAGGGCATGATCCGCACCCGCGCCGACATGGACTTGATGCGCCTACCCGACCCCACCGACGAGCGGCTTTACGACGGCGCCAAGCGCTTCGTGGATGCGAAGGGCGACTACTCCTGCTGGTTCGTCACCCGCGTCGGCATCTTCCCCACCATGCTCGGCATGGGCACCGAGACCTTCAGCGTCTCCCTCTTCGAGGACCGCGGCTTCGTGGAGGCGGTGCTGGACCGGTACGTCGACTGGGCGGAGGCAGTGGCCGAGCGCGTCCAGGCAATCGGCTTCGACGTCTACGTCTCCACCGACGACATGGCCTTCAAGAGCGCGCCCTTCTTCTCGCCGCAGGTCTTCCGCGAGTTGGTGCTGCCCCGCTTCCGCCGCGTCGCCGCCAAGGTCACCCTGCCCTGGGTGATTCACAGCGACGGCAACCTGCTGCCCTTCGTCGACGACCTGCTCACGCTGGGCATCGCCGGCATGCACCCCAACGAGAAGGGCGCCATGGACATCGTGGAGATGAAGCGCCGCTACGGCGACCAGGTGTGCATCCTGGGCAACCTGGACCTCAACATCCTCGGCCTGGGCAGCACGCAGGACGTCGAGGACGAGGTGCGCTGGCTCATCGGCAACGTGGGGCCGGGAGGCGGCTACATCATAACCAGCGGCAACAGCCTGGCCGGCTACCTGCGGCGGGAGAACGTCGTCGCCTTCACCGAGGCGGTGCAGAAGTACGGCGCCTATCCCATCGAGGCCTAGAGGGGCGGCGTGCCGAAGGGAGGACTCCATGCTGCCCGGCGGCCGCTCGCCCCGGGCTGAAGCCGCGGGGCTACAGGCAAGCGAAGCCGGCTTTGAGCCGGCTTGCCGCCTCCTCAACCCACGAAGGCGGGCTTCGCCTTTCGTAGCTCCGGCCATTCATGGCGGAGCTACCCCGGAGCCGGCCCTCTGTGCCTCCGTGCCTCTGCGGCTAACCCCTACTTGCTCGTGCGGCCAAGCCACAAGCGCCGCAGCACGGTGAAGGCCATCAGCACCAGGGCGAAGCCTACGATGATGGCGCGGTCGTAGCCGTCCACCGAGAACGTGGAGGCGAAGAAGGCCGGCGAGGTAAAGGCGGCCAGCACCGCCACCGACAGCACCAACCCCGCGTAGGCGCTGCCGGGGACTGCCGTCCCCGCTCGCCGCGCCGTCAGGAACGCAAACGCCATCACCGTCAGCCCCGCCCACCATCCCAGGTAGAATAACGTCTGCGCCAGGCTGCCGGAGGCGTCCAAACTCGCTCCGAGAGCATAGGAGAGCAGCAGGTGGGCCGCCGTCAGGACCAGCGGCGCCGCCACCAGCACCTTGAGCAGATCGCGCATCGACTTGTCGGGGAACGCGACCACGAGGGGAGCCTGGTCCTGTACCAGGCGGCGGGCGGCGGCCCACATAAGCAACATGGCCACGAAACCCAGCATGATGATGACGAAGAGCGACGTCGAGATCATCTCATTCTCCGTTATCTCGGCCGGCTAGCCGATGGTGTCCTGCAGCACGCGGAAGGTGTTCTCCCCCAGTATCTTGCGCACGTCGCCCTCGCTGTAGCCACGCTCGAGCAGGCCGCGAGTCACCAGCGGGAGGTGGGTGGCATCCTCCAAGAGCGTCCCGCCGCCATCGAAGTCCGACCCCAGGCCGATGGTGTCCACCCCCGCCACCTGGGCGACGTGGTCCACGTGGTCCAGGAACCGCTCCAGGGTTGGGCGTTCGCTATCGACGAAGAAGGGGACGAAGCTCAACCCGATCACGCCGCCGTTGTCGGCCAGGGCGCGCAACTGAGCGTCGGTGAGGTTGCGCGGGTGGTCGCAGAGGGCGCGAGCATTCCCGTGAGAGAAGATCACCGGCCGCCGGCTGATCTCCAAGGCACTGAAGAAGGCGGACGGGCTGACGTGGGCCAGGTCCACCAGCATCCCCAGACGGTTCATCTCCTCCACCAGAGCCCGTCCGAAGTGGGTGAGGCCGACCCCGTCCCGCGCTTCGGCGTTGCCGTCGGCGGCGCAACTGCTAACGTTATGGGTGAGGCCGATGGAGCGCACGCCCATCTCGTAGAGTGCCCGGAGCACATTCAGGCTGCGCTCCGTGCCATCCGCGTGCTCGATGGCCAGCAACAGACCCGGCCGGCCCGCCTCCTTGGCCGCGAGCACGTCGGCCGCCCGGCGGATGATTGTCACCTCAGCGCCGCTCTGATCCCGGTCATGGAGCAGGAACCCGAACCCGTCCATGGCATAGGCCAGGTGACTTCCCCGGGCCAGGGTGACGTCGATGGCGAAGAACCCGGTGTCGATGCCGCCGGTGCGCATGAGAGGGTAGTCGATCTGCATCGGCGACGCTCCCGACCGGGGCTCCTCGAGGCTACGCGCGAAGGCAATTGTCCCGGGGTGACGGTCGGCGTAGCTGTCGCCCCCATTCAGGCTCAGGTGGCCGCGCCGCACGTGGGCCACGATGGTGTCGTTGTGGGAGTCCACCACCAGGGCGTCTCGATGCAGTTCCCCATATTCCATACCTACCCCCTTGCCGGTGCCGCCCGGGCGTCGCTCGCCCCGGGGCTACATCGCATTGTAGCAGACGGACCAGCCGGCGTCGCCGCCGTCAGCCGCGGACGCGCTTGCCCCTTAAAAGGGGTGAGGAGCCCTGGTTAGGGCTCCCCGGAACGTGGTAGGGAGAGGAGGGAAGATGGAGCGAGAGCCGTGGAATGGGGGGGATTCCACTTTGGTGTACTAGCTCTCGATCTCTGTTACCGCTAAAGTGTGCCGCGGCCGCGTTAAATGGTCATAAACGGTAGCTTATGTTTCTGTTACTAATCAGGCGCGACCGCGCCGGACCTATTGGGCCCGCACTCCCTCCAACCACTCCTGTGGCACCAGGCAGATGAAGCGCAGCACGGCGGAGCCAGTGTTGGTGAAGTGATGCACCACTCCGCCGGGGACGAGGATCGCCATACCCTCGGAGACCGGCCTCTCCCCGTCCTCGCTGTACGCCACGCCCTCCCCGGAAAGGACAAAGACCTCATGCTCCCACCAGTGGTTGTGGTGGGGGCTACTCGCCCCGGGCTGCAGCTCGAACACGCGCAAGTTGAAGGTGGGTGCCCCCTCCTTCGGCCCCAGAACCACACGCATGGTAACCCCAGGCGCCGCGGTCTGCGCCTCGACATCCCTGTAGTGACGTACCGTCAGCATAGCCTCTCCTCCGTGGCCGTTGAGACCGGCCCGACTAGTCTACCATCGGGGGTAGCCGCACCCGGAAGGTGCTGCCGCGCCCCACCTCGCTCTCTGCCTCGATGGCACCGCCGTGCATCTCCACCACCGAGCGGCTGGTGTAGAGACCCAGACCGGTGCCCTGAATGCCCTGTTTCGTCACGTTGCGCCCCCGGAAGAAGCGATCGAACAGCGCCGGCATCTCCTCGGACGCAATCCCCTCGCCCGTGTCCGACACGACCGCCTCGAGCATCCCCTCCGCCGAGAGGCCCACGCTGACCGAGATCGTGCCGCCGGGCCGAGAGAACTTCACCGCGTTGTCCAGCAGACTGTCGAACACCCGGCCCAGCCGGCGCGCGTCGCCCAAGAGTGTCGGCAGGTCCTCCTCGACGCGCAGGTTGAGCGCAATCGCAGCCTCGTCGGCGCGCTCGCGTGCTCGCTCAGCGGCCTGCCGGATGATCACCCCCAGGTCCGACGGTGCCAGGTGCATATTGAGCCGGTGGCTCTCCAGCTGCGATGCATCCAGCAAGTCGTTCACCAAGTGCTCCAGCCGCTGGGCGCTATCGGCGATGACTCGCACGAACCCGAGCTGCAGCTGACTCAGGACACCCGCACCCCCCTGCAGCATCAGCTCGGCGTATCCCCTAACCGCCGCCAGCGGTGTGCGCAGTTCGTGAGAGGCACTCGCGATCAAGTCCGACTTCATCCTCTCCAGCAGTTCCAGTTCTCGCTGGGCCGCCTTGATATCCGTCACGTCCTGACAGACGCCGACCGCCCCGAGGCCGGACCCGCGCGGATCGAGGATCGGCGCGCTGCTGGCCCGCAGGTCCCGGCGTTGCCCGTCGGCATGCAGGAGCACCATATCCTCCGCCGCCACGCTGTCCCCGAGGCGGGCTGCCCGCACAACCGGCAGGTCATCGTACGCTCGGGCGCTCAGCTCGGCGTCGCACACCGTCGCCTCTCGGCCCGTCTGGGGGGCGCGGCAGCCCAACAGCAGCGGGGCGCCCAGAGCGACGGCGCTCGGGTTGACCAGGGTCACCCGCCCCTCCCCATCCGTGACAACGACGGCCTCGGGAGTGCTCTCGATCACGGCCCGCAGCCGTGCCCGTTCCGTCTCCACCTCCCGGGCGCGCCCCTCCGCCTCGCACGCCAGTTCTTCGATACGCTGGCGTGACTGGACCATGGGCGTGACGTCGTGGCCGACGAAGAGCACTTGCCGGCCGGGCCGAGCCACGGGGATGGCCAGTACCGTCACCTCCCAGTGCGACTCTCCCCGGCCGTTCCAAGGGAGCCTCACCTGTTCGCCATGGTACCGTTGCCCGGTGCGGGCAACGGTCTGGATGATGTCTTGCAGCCGCAAGAGGTCCAGCCCCGGCATCAACTCGCTCACGTTGACGCCCGGGGCATAGAGCCGCCGGAATGGCTCCGGAAGCATCTGCGCCCCCGCCGGGTTTCCCCAGAGCATCTCCAGAGTGTCCGCGTCCACCAGGCACATGCCCACAGGGACGCTGCTAGTGATGGCGCGCAGCAACTGGTTGTTGTAGTGCTCCGCCTGGTACAAACGTGCCGCCTCGAGCGCCAGCGACAACTCAGTCGTCAAGTGACCGACGAAGGCACGCCTCTGAGACGAGAAGTGGGTCGGCCGGCGGAAGCCAAACCCCATCACACCCGTCACCGAACCGTTGGCGAGAAGTGGAAGCACGCAACAGGCGCGGAAGCCGGCCGTTCGGAGCCAGGTCGTCAGGCGCCGGTCCTCGCGCTCCACGTCTTCCACGAACACCGCCCGCTTCTCCTGTGCCACCAGCATGTTCAGCGGTGCCGCTTCGATGGGCGATAGACCCTGGACGTGCTCCCCCAGCGACCCCGACGCGTGCTTGAGTATCCATCCCTCCGGCTCTCGCACAATCACCGTGACGGCATCTGCGCCCAACGACCGGGCGCTCTCATCCGCGGCTTTGGTCAGCATCTCGTCCCGATCAAGCGTGGAGGCAGTGGCCCGGCCGACGCGGTTCAGGGCATCGCTAAGGTCACTTGCTTCCCTGAGGTGTGCCTCGGCCTGCTTCCTGTTCAGGGCGTTGGAGATCGCCTCTCCCACCATTCGCAACAGCAGCGACTTCTCCTCCAGGGCCAGATCCACCTCGGCCCGAACCCAGTCCAGTCCGATGAACCCGAGCGGCCGCCCCGACTCGGCAAGGGGCACGATCACCAGGCTCTGGATGCTCTGCTGTTCCAGGACCTCCCGCTCGTGGGTCGCCTCGGGGGGCAGCGAGTCCAGCGTCGGGAGGTAGCTAGCCTCCAGTGTTCGCAGCCGCTCTACCCACCAGGAGGAGGGTGGCACGACGATGTCCTGGAGGCGGTGCATCTGGGCCTCGACCCCGGGGGCGCACCACTCGAAGGTGTTGCTGATCAGCCGGTCGTCGTCGTGCAGCTGAAAGACGTAGCAGCGATCCGCCCCGGCGAACTGCCCCGTCAGCCGCAGAGCCTCGGTGATGCCCAGACCGATCTGCTCACCTTGCTGTCGACCGAGGTCGGCGCATACCAAACGAGCCAGGCGCTCGGCAGCGAGCAACTCCTCGGGGCTCGGTGGCGGCCGCCGCTCCGGGGTCTGGAACACGAGGAACGTGAGCGGGCCGGACGCCGGTCCGGTGCAGGAACAACGGTGTCCCAGGACCGACAGCCTCCGGCCGTCGGGCAGAGGCAGGGAGGCCTCCATCGGGTCGGTTCCCTCAGACAGTATCGGGGCCAGCGCCCGAGTCCAGCCGGAAGCCAACACATCCGCCAGAGTTCTCTGGACCATCTCACAGAAGGCGGGGTTGGCGTGCACCGGCACACCGGCCTCGCTGAACCACAACACCGGAGAGGACGACCGCTCCAGCAGTTGCTGCATGTGACCGAACTGGGGCTGTGACAATCGCTCGCTCCTCGTAGAAGGGCGGCACCAACGACGCCGTTGGTCCCCTCAAGCTGTCGCCGAGGCCAAGGTACCGGCCAGGGCCGATGCCATTATCTTCAGAGACGACCTTCAGTCTAGTCTCGCCCGCCATGATCAGGGCCCGGGCGAGACTGGGCAAAACAAGGGCTCAGCGCGCGACGATCGCCGACTTTCCTTGGCACCGGCCGAAAGCGGAGGAGCGGCCTCGGGGAACAGGCGGGCCCCCTTTGGCGGAGAGCGCGCCTGGTGGTAATGTGGTGCGGTTCAGCCCGCACGAACGGAGAGCGATATGGCAGACCAGCTACGCATTCTCGCCTTCGGCGCCCACCCCGACGATTGCGACATCCGCGCCGGAGGGTTAGCGATCAAGTACGCCCGGCTGGGGCACCAGGTGAAGTTCGTCTCCCTCACCAACGGCGATACCGGCCATTTCAGCATCGGGGGCGGCCCCCTGGCCCGGCGCCGCCAGGCCGAAGCCCAGTGCTCTGGCCGCAACGCCGGCATCGAGTACCAGGTGGTGGATATCCACAATGGCCAACTGATGCCCACGGTGGAAAACCGCTGGCTGGTGGTGCGCATCATCCGGGAGTTCCGGCCCGACTTGGTGATCACCAACCGGCCCAACGACTACCATCCCGACCACCGCTACGCCTCTCAGTTGGTGGCCGACGCCTCCTACACCGTCACCATCCCCAACGTGCAGGCCCTGACGCCCCACCTGATGTACAATCCGGTGGTGGCCTACTGGGGCGATAGCTTCCGCCGGCCCTACCCGTTCACTCCCGATGTGGCGGTCAGCATCGACGATGTGGTGGAGACCAAGCTGTCCATGCTCCATTGCCACACGTCGCAGATGTACGAGTGGCTGCCCTACAACCAGAACAAGCTCGAGCAGGTCCCCGAGGGAGATGCCGAGCGCCGCGCCTGGATGGCGGAGCAACGCCTGACGGTGATGGCCAAAGAGGCCGACCGCGCCCGCGACCTACTCGTCCAGCTCTACGGCGAGCAGCGCGGCCGGGCGGTGCAGTACGCCGAGTCCCTAGAGTTCGGCGAATACGGCGGCAAAGTGGATGAGGTCGCCTTCCGGCGGCTATTCCCCTTCTTCGACTGAGCGGTGACCCCGGGCCCCTTCGCGTTCTCACGCGGCCGGGCTCGCCAACCATATGGGAGGATCCATGTCTGAACCCTTGCGCATTCTGGCATTCGGCGCCCACCCGGACGACTGCGACATCTGTGTCGGCGGGCTGGCCGTGAAGTACACGCGGCTGGGCCACAAGGTGAAGTTCATCTCCATCACCAACGGTAACACCGGCCACTTCTCCATGGGCGGCGGTGTCCTGGCCCGCCGTCGCTATGACGAAGCGCAGCGCTCCGCCTCCATCGCCGGCGTCGAGTACGAGGTGCTGGACATCAACAACGGCCAACTGCTGCCCACCCTGGAGAACCGCTGGACCATCGTCTGCAAGATCCGCGAGTACGCCCCCGACTTGATCATCTGCAACCGGCCCAACGACTACCACCCCGATCATCGCTACGCTTCGCAGTTGATCGCCGACGCCAGCTACACCGTCACCATCCCCAACGTGCAGTCGCTAACCGATCACCTGCTGGTGAACCCGGCGGTGGCCTACTGGGCCGACACTTTCAAGCGTCCCTACCCCTTCACCCCGGACGTCGCTTTCTCCATCGATGACGTCATCGACACCAAGATCGACATGCTGGACTCCCACGTGTCGCAGTTCTATGAGTGGATGCCGTACAACCAGAACAAGCTGGACCAGGTGCCCACCGATCCGGCCGAGCGCAAGAAGTGGATGGCGGCGCAGTGGGTGCCACCCATGGCCAAGGATGCCGATCGCTTCCGTGACCTGCTCCAGAAGCTGTACGGGGAGGAGCGGGGCGCAAAGGTGAAGTATGCCGAGGCGCTGGAGTTCGGCGAGTACGGCGGCAAGATAGACGAGACCGCCTTCAAGAGGCTGTTCCCCTTCTTCTAGCCTACCCCTAACCCACCGGCCGTCTGGCCGTCGAGTCGGGCGGCCGGTGGATCACGTCTCGCGCGCCCCTCCTTCGTAGCAGAACTCTCCAAGGCACGCACTGGGGCCATGACCTTCCCCGGGCGTGGTGCTGCCCCATGGGCCGCCCTGGCCCCTGCCGCGCGGCGCACGGACCCAGAATCACGACGCCCAGCGCCGCAGTCACCCCTCACTGACCGCTGCGCGCGATCCCTTTTGTGCTCATCTCCGCCGCCCTCTGTCCCGTTAACGAAACATTCACAGAACCTACACAGCCCTTCTAGTCAAAACAGCCTCCCCTGCCACTAAACTCTCGGCAAGTGGGGCGGCGATGGCCGCACCATCTACCGTGTTCCGCATCACCAGACGGACCGCGGGCAGCGCGCAGAGGGCCAAGAAGCCGTTCTGTTGGTGAGCCTGACGCCCGGAAATGCGACGGGCCATCCTGTTTCAGGAGTCGTCTGTGGATCGGGTACCCCTAAGCCCAGAGAGCGCCAGAAGCGACTTCGGCCGCCCACAGGCACTGCCGGCCCAGACTGCCCCCTTACCCACTTTCGTCTCGCCTACCGTCACTGCCGCCTCTTCTTCGTCGCTCGCCTTCGTGACCACTTGGCGGCCGTCGTCCACGCCTCTCCTCGGCCCAGCTGAGGGCAGCGCAGCAAGAGCGCCTCTCAGCCAGCCAAACAGCCCACCATCGGCCATCTCAGGAGAAACGCTATGCACTAGGCACAGATTGACACAGGCGCCTCGCGGTCAGTCTGAGAGGCAGAGGCGCTGGGTGCGTATTCAGAGCAGCGCCGAACGCCAGTAGGGCGCACATCCCAGGAGGGTCCGACTATGCCGCGATTCAGGAAGACGTTGACCGTACTGTCTCTAGTGGCCCTGTTAGGCCTGCTCGTGCCCGGTGGCAACGGTGTTATCCCCAGCCAACCGGTGGCAGCTCAGGGCACCACCGTCGTCTACAACCTGTACGCCACCGACGGGTATGTCAGCCTGGCCGACGGGACACTGATGTACATCTACGGGTTCGTCGGTGGCCGCCAGGGCCAGACTATCAGTTACATCGACAACGCCGGCGTGATGCAGACCACCACCGTACCCGACCCCACCGGTGGGCCAGTCCAGCCGGCGGAAGCGGAGTTCCTGGGCAATGCCCAGTTACCCGGGCCAGTCATCTACGCCAACGTCGGCGACGTGGTGGAGATCCGCCTCAAGAACCTGGGGGTGAACAACCCTTACGCCCCCAACGACCCGCATACCATCCACCTGCACGGAGTTGATGTCGACGCTGCCAACGACGGCGTCCCCGAGACGTCCGTCGCCGCCGTCCCCGCTAACAGCGGCGTGAACGCGGGCGCCGGAAATGTGGTGGTCTACATGTTCACCGCCACCCAGCCCGGCACCTACATGTACCACTGTCACCAAGAAGCCGACATCCACGTCCAGATGGGCATGTACGGCGCGTTGGTCATCTACAACCCGACCGACCCCGCCGCCGCCACCGGCCCCGGACAGGGCATGGGCGGTAACTTGTACGGCTGGGACTACGACAAGGACTACATCATGCTGCTGACCGAGATCGACATGGGCCAGCACCTGATGGAGGAGACCGCCGGCAGCCCAGCCCCCTTCGCCTTCAACCCGGTCATGTTCCAGCCCCAGTACTGGCTGATCAACGGGCTCTCCTTCCCCAACACGGTGCACGTGGACACGCCCGGCGTCTTCACCTGGAACAACTGGATCCAGGCCACCCCGGGTACGACCCGCTCATCGCGGGAAGCGTTAGCACGTCCAGCATTCCGGGCGGAACTCCGGGACAGAAAGTGCTGGTGCGGATGATCAACCTGGGCTTCCAGACCCAGCCCATGCACATCCACGGCTTCCACCCCAAGGTCATCGGAGCCGACCAACGGGCCTGGAACTGGTCCAACCCACCGGGTACGCCCTTCGACCTGGGACTGGAACAGAACACCTTCCTCATTGGGTCGGGGCAGACGTATGAACTGCTCATCGACTTCGGTCAGCAGCAGGTCAACTCCACCTATCCGTCCGGTGCCACCAGCCCGGCCAGCACCTTCCCGGGCGGCACACAATCGAAGCAGATCGGCGGAGCACCGGTCAGCAACACCGATCCGGCGGGTCAGCCCATTCCGGATCCCTTCACCGTCCCCTTCGACTACATCCCGGGGCCGGTGGTAACGGGCCTGGTCGGTCACCCCGACTTCGTAAGCCAGTACTTCCCTTGGCACAATCACGACGACTACAAGGCCACCAACAACGGCGTCTACCCCGGCGGTCAGTTCACCATGGTGAGGACGGACCCGTAGCATGCGAGCCAGGCAAATGGGAGGGCAGTCTCGACAGCGCCCGGCCCAGGTGCCGGCTTCGCGCGCCTAAGGGGTAAGCCATGAAGAGAAGACTAACCAGAGCAACACTGTTGGTGACCATCCTGGCCCTACTGGGGCAGCTGGCGCCGGGAGCCGGCGGGGTCTTGCCCAGCCAGCCGGCGGCAGCGCAAGGCAGAACCATCGTCTACAATCTCTACGCCACCGACGGCTACGCCATGCTTGCCGACGGAACCATGATGTACATCTACGGCTTCGTCGGTGGTCGCCAGGGCGAGCCCATGACCTACCTGGATGCGGCCGGCAACCGCATCACCTTGCCGCAAGGGCCGCCGGCCCCTACCGGCGGGCCGGTTCAGCCCGGCGTAGAGGCCCAGTTGCTGGGTAACGCTCAGCTGCCCGGGCCAGTCATCTACGCCAACGTCGGCGACGTGGTGGAGATCCGCCTCAAGAACCTGGGGGTGAACAACCCTTACGCCCCCAACGACCCGCATACCATCCACCTGCACGGAGTTGATGTCGACGCTGCCAACGACGGCGTCCCCGAGACGTCCGTCGCCGCCGTCCCCGCCAACAGCGGCTTCAACCTTGGCGCCGGCAACGTGGTGGTCTACATGTTCACCGCCACCCAGGCGGGAACCTACATGTACCACTGTCACCAGGAAGCCGACATCCACGTCCAAATGGGGATGTACGGGGCTCTGGTCGTCTACAACCCGACCGACCCCGCCGCCGCCACCGGCCCCGGCCGCGGCATGGGCGGCAATCTGTACGGCTGGGACTACGACAAGGACTACGTCATGCTGCTGACCGAGATCGACATGGGTCAGCACCTGATGGAAGAGACTGCCGCCAGCCCGGCGCCCTTCGTCTTCAACCCCGTGCTGTATAAGCCGCAGTACTGGCTGATCAACGGGCTCTCCTTCCCCAACACGGTGCACGTGGACACGCCCGGCGTCTTCAACTGGGCCAACTGGATCCAGGCCTACCCCAACTATGACCCGTTCATCACCGGCCGAGTCAACTCACCCGGCACAAACGACGGCGAACGGGTGCTGGTGCGGATGATCAACCTGGGCTTCGAGACGCAGCCCATGCACATTCACGGCTTCCACCCCAAGATCATCGGTGGAGACCAGCGGTCGTACCCCTGGGCCAACCCCCCGGGAACGCCCTTTGGTGAGGGCCTGGAACGCAACACCTTCTTGATCGGCTCCGGCCAGACGTATGAGCTACTCATCGACTTCGGCCAGCAGACGGTCAACTCCACCTACCCTTCCGGGGCCACCAGCCCGCCCAGCACCTTCCCGGGCGGCACGCAGTCGAAGCAGGTGGACGGGTTCCCGGTGAGTAGCACGTCCACCAACGGCCAACCAATCCCCGACCCCTTCACCGTCCCCTTCGACTACATCGCCGGGCCGGTGGTGACGGGCTTGGTCGGACACGCGGACCCCGTGAGCCAGTACTTCCCCTGGCACAATCACGACGACTACAAGGCCACCAATAACGGCGTCTATCCGGGTGGCCAGTTCACCATGGTCCGCACCGATCCGCCCCTGGTGCCCGGCGCCCCCGCGGCGCCCACCAGCCTCAGCGGGACGGCCGTCTCCCAGACTCAGGTCAATCTCACCTGGACCGATAACGCCAATAACGAGACGGGCTTCGAGGTGGAACGTTCGCAGAGTGCGGCGTTCACCGCCCCCGCCATCTTCAGTGTCGACGTTCAGGACGCCACTTCCTTCAGCGACACTGCAGCCAGCCCCGACACCCCATACTACTATCGGGTGTTCGCCGTCAATGCCGGTGGTCGCTCGCTCACATCCAACGTTACTCAGGTCACTACCCCGCCGGCACCGCTAGAGCCGCCGGCCGCTCCGGCCAACCTGGTGGCGACGGCCGTCTCGGCCAACCAGGTCATCCTCGCCTGGTCCGACGCCTCCACCAACGAAGACGGCTTCGTCGTGCAACGCTCGACTGACGCCGCCTTCGCTGAGACCGTGGAGTTCACCATACCCCTCGCCGACGAGACGTTCTACTCCGACTTCACCGCCGCTGCCGGCACCCAGTACTGGTACCGCGTCCTGGCCGAGAACGCCGCCGGTCGCTCTGCCCCGTCCAACACCGCTAACGCGACCACGCAGAGCCTGCCGACCACGCCTCCGGTCGCCCCGAGCGACCTCTCTGCCGTGCCCATCTCCGCCACGCGTGTCGACCTGGAGTGGATAGACAACGCCAACAACGAGTCGCGCTTCGTGATCGAGCGCTCCACCGACAGCATGTTCACCGAGCCGACCAGCTTCGTGGTCGAGGGCGCAAACGTGACGACCTACAGCGACGCCACGGTCAACGCCAACACCACTTACTGGTACCAGGTGTTCGCGGAGAACGCCGGTGGGCTCTCGGCGACGTCGAACGTCGCCCAAGTAACCACGCCGGCGGGCCCTGGCCTGCCGCCTCCCGCAGCTCCCACCAACCTGGTGGCGAAGCTCGTCAATCCTACGCAGATCGACCTGACCTGGACGGACAACGCTACCAACGAGACCAGCTTCGTGGTGGAACGCTGGACGCCTTCGGCCTTCGGCGCCCCCACCAGCATCACTCTCATGGGTGCTGACCTGACCTCGTACAGCGATACGACCGTCCAGGCCGACACCGTCTACTGGTACCGCGTCTACGCGCGGAACGCCTCCGGACGCTCGGCGGCATCCAACATGGTGGAGTTGGCCACCATGGTCATCGTCACTCCGGGCGCCCCCACCGACCTCGAGGCCACGGCTGTGACCTTCGCTCGCGTGGACCTCACCTGGACGGACAACGCCAACAACGAGAGCAGCTACGTGGTTGAGAGGTCCACCGACACAGCTTTCACCGCGCCGGTGTCCTTCACCATATCGGCCAACGCCACGACGTACTCCGATCTGACCGTCGCAGCGAGCACCCAGTACTGGTATCGGGTGTTCGCCGCTAACGTCGGGGGGCGGTCACTCGCCTCCAACACGGCCACGGCCACTACATCGGCCGCACCGCCGCCCACCGAGTCGATCCTTCTGCCGTTGATCCCTCGCAACGCGACCGGGCAGTAGGTCGGCAGGGGCAAGCCGGCGTCGGACGACCATCGGCGCATCTAGTTGGTAGCCCGAGGAGCGTCGCAGTGAGCACGCTCCTCGGTCCCTACCAGAGAACTATCGAGTGTCAGAGCGAGCCGGAGGACAGATAGACAGTGCCCAAACCGAGTCAGCGCGAGCCCACCGTTATCGGCCGGCTAGGCAGGACGTGGGTCCTGCTCCTGGCGTTCCTTGGCGTCATCCTGGCGGCCGTGCTCGTCTGGGTGCTCGTCGAGCAGGAGCCGGTGGCTGCAGAGGCGCCCGAGGCGGACAAGGTCTTGGCCGTCCAGGCCGAGATGCCCTTCCAGATCCTCATACCCTCGTACCTGCCAAAGGGCTTCGACCGAACCGGGGTGGAGATCCTGGTGAACCAGAGCGGTCCCGGAGGTGAGCCTATGGTTCAGCTCACGTACCGCAACCGCAAGGGCGCCACCATCTTCATCCGGGAGTGGGTGCCCATGGATCCGTCGCTAGAAACGCTGTCCGGTTCCCGTCCCATCCAGACTCGGTGGGGCAAGGGCTACATGCTTACCCAGTCTCAACAGAGCCTGTGCGCCCTTTGGGTGGATGTGGGACCGCTGCGCACCTCCGTCTACTCGCACAACATGGATCAGATCACCCGGGAGCAGATCGTCGGGATCGGGAACTCAATGGGCCCGGCCTCGAATCGCCAAGTCTTCACTTTCTCGCTCGAGCCGGCACCGATCCAGAACGTCGCGCCACCGCCGCCCTATGAGGCGCCGCTCAACGAGGAAGGGGTACAGGAACTGACTCTGGTGAGCACGCCGGGCGGCTACAACCCGCTGCGCTTCACGGTGCAGAAGGACGTGCCCGTGCGGCTGCACTTCCGCATGCTGGGCGAGGTCGGCTCCGGCAATGTGCTGATCCTGCCCACGGCGGACGGGGAGCAGGCCGTCCTGACGCTCGAGTCTCAGGGCGACGTGGAGACTCTCGACTTCACCCCGACGATCGCGGGCGAGTACGAGTTCTACTGCGCCCACCACATGTACCGGGGCATCATGACGGTGCGGGAATGAGCCAGCCCTCACCGCACTGCTTACAGCGGGCCGACAACTTGTGGGTGTCGCCGGGACTCCGGAGGCCAGGCCTCCGCTCCGTGACCCTGCTGGCCCTGGTTCTGCTGCTGCTGTCCGTCGGCGGCTGCGCCTCGGACGGTCGCGCCGCCGACGGACCGGCAGCCGAGGAGGTCGAGGTCCTGAGTCAGGCTGCCTACGAGGCCACGGCGCTGGTGCGCGCCGCCGAGGCGACCGCCGTGATGCTGCGGGCCCAGGCGGAAGCCACCGCCCTCATGCGGCAGGCCGCGAATCCACCGGCTGCTCCTCGGCCGGCCCCGGCAGGGCCTTCCACCGGCTCGTCGCCGCTGGCCACCCCTACGCCGGAAGCCGGAGAAGCACCCCCGCCGGTGGAGTTAGTCGGAGTCGGTTTCGCTGCCGATGGTGACTACATCATGGTGCAGTTCCGCTCCGATCCCAGGGTCAGCCTGATGTGGCGCCAGGGCAACGTTTACGTGATCGACGAGGCCACCGACACCAGGTACGGAGACATACCGGTCATGCCGGTAGTCGGACCTCTCCTCGGCCAACCGGTAGAGGAGGGGCAGCTCGGTTATGTCATGTTCCTCAACCATAACCGCGGCGTGAGCCGAGGAGCAAGCGTCACAGTGGTGCTGGGAGACTTCCGTCAAGAGCACGTTCCCGTGGAGTGAGCACCCTACTGCCTTCAGACATCAAGGCCATGGCCCCCAACCGGGCCGGGCACTACAACCATCTCGGAGGTGTGTCGTGAGGATCGCAATCGCTGCTCTCATCGTTGTGCTCGCCATCGGCATCGGAGTGCTGCCCCAGTTCACCGACTGCCAGTCGCAGGGCAGACAGCTCACGCTGGAGAACGGACGTCAGATCCCGATGAAGTGCCACTGGACCGGTCAGGCTGAGCTCGCTCTCGCCGTTCCCCTGCTGGCAGTGGGCGCGATGATGACGGGCACCCGACGTCGAGAGACCAACCGCATTCTGGCCGCTATGGGCGTGATCCTGGGCGTCTTCGTGATGCTGCTCCCCACCAGCCTCATCGGCGTGTGTGGCAGCGCAGAGATGATCTGTAACTCGACCATGAAGCCCGCTCTCCTGTTCATGGGAGCCTTGGTCATCGCGGCCAGCCTCGTGGGCCTCGTCCGATCGGAGCGAGCGAACTACGACTTGCCATGACGCTGACCCGACTAGCCCTGAACAATATCTCCGCCAGCGCCTTCCGCAGTTGGGTGATCTTCCTCTGCGTGCTCGTTGTCGCCGGCTTCTCGCTGACGATCACGGTCATCACGCGGGGGGCAGAGAGCAGCCTGGAGCTAGCATCGCGCCGCCTGGGGGCCGACATCATTGTCGTCCCCCAGGGGACTGAAGCCGCCATGGAGGGGGCCCTGCTCATGGGTCTGCCCACCCGCATCTGGATGCCACGAGACATCGTGACTCAGGTCGCTGCCATACCTGGGGTGGAGGTCGCTTCGCCTCAGATGTACCTCTCCACTCTCAGCGGCGCATCGTGCTGCTCCGTCGATGAGATGTTCCTGCTCGCCTACGAGCCGGAGACAGACTTCACCATCCAGCCCTGGCTCATCAGCACCATCGGCCGCGGGCTGAACCTGGGCGAGGTCGTGGGCGGCACGTACGTGTTCACCCCCGAGGGGGAAAACATCTTCATCTACGGCTACATCGTAACGCTCATCGCCAATCTGGAACCCACCGGATCGGGACTGGATCAGTCGATGTTCATGACCTTCGACTCTGCCTACGACGTGGCGCGGATATCCTACTCCCGCGCGGAGGAACCGCTGGAGATCCCGCCCGACAGCGTGTCCGCGGCCATGGTCCGCCTCAGCCCGGGCGCCGATCTCGACCAGGTAGCTGACGCCATCACCCGCGCCGTCCCAGGCGTGACGGCGGTGAAGAGCCCGGACCTATTCCTCAGCTACCGGCAGCAGACCGGCAGTCTTCTCCGTGGCATCACTCTGGTCATGGCGCTGACCTGGGTTATGGCCATCGTGGCCGTGGGGCTGGTCTTCTCCATCGCCCTCAACGAAAGACGACGCGAGATCGGCATGCTGCGCGCCCTGGGCGCCACGCGCTCGTTCGTCCTGCGCAGCCTCCTGGCGGAAGCGGGTGCCCTGGGTCTGCTCGGGGCCCTTGTCGGCATTCCGGTTGCCCTCCTGGGTACCTTCCTCTTCCGCAATTTGCTGATGAGCTCACTGGAGGTGCTGTTCCTGTTCCCAAGCGTCACCTCGATCCTGGTGTTGTTCATAGTCGGCCTGGTTCTGGCGGTGGCTACCGTCACCCTCGCCGCCTTCATTCCCGCCTATCGCGTCAGCCGCCTGGACCCCGCGACCGCCATGCGAGACTAACACATGATACTGCTTAGCGACGTCAGCAAGACCTACGAGTTGGGCCAGGACCGAACGGTGAAGGCCGTCGCCGACGTCACGCTTGAAGTGCGCGACGGCGAGTTTCTGGTCATCACCGGGCGGTCGGGCTCCGGCAAGACCACCCTACTGAACTTGGCCGCCGGCCTCACCCGTCCTACCTCCGGCACTGTGACCCTTGACGGCGTCGACGTCTGGAGCCTTACCGACAACCAACGGGCAGCACTGCGAGGCCGGAAGATCGGCTTTGCCTTCCAGTTCCCCAGCCTTCTGCCCTCGCTGACAGTCCTGGAGAACGTGCTGCTACCCACTCTGTTCGCTCCCAACGGTGAGGACGACGGGACCACAGATAGGGCGATGGAGTTGATCGCCGATGTGGGTCTGTCGGAGAAGGTGCGAGCTTACCCTCGCCAGCTCTCGGCCGGCCAGCAGCAACGCGTCGTCATCGCCCGGGCGCTGATGAACCGGCCGGAGGTGCTTCTCGCCGACGAGCCCACCAGCGACCTGGACGAACACACCGAGACCGAAGTCATGGACCTTTTCCGAGCCATACACCGATCACGCGGCATCACTATCATGATGGTGACCCACTCGTCCGACTTGGTACACTACGGCACGCGATCCATCGCCATGGCTTCGGGGCAGGTGGTGGCGGAGAGGGACCTGGCCCATGCCTAGCACGACTGCCGACAAAGAGCTACGGTGAACCTCCGCCGCCTGACCCTGCGCAGCATACTGGGCGACCCCTTCCGTAGTGCGGCCATCTTCGTCCTGGTCTGCTTGCTGACCGGCACATCGCTGGCCACCACGCTTGTCCTCCGCGGCGCTCAGGACAGCGTGCACCTGGCACTGTCACGCCTCGGTGCCGACGTTGTCGTGGTGCCGCTCGGGGCAGAGGGGCGGGTAGAGAGCGCTCTACTCACCGGCATGCCCACCGGGGTGTGGATGCCGCGCGAGATTGTGGCGCGCCTGGAACAGGTGCCTGGGGTGGAGCGCGTCTCGCCGCAGCTCTACCTCGCCCAGCTGGACGATGTGCGCTCCGACAGCGGGGCTCCGGCCCCGCTCGTCGCCTTTGATCCCGACTCGGACTTCACCGTGCGCCCTTGGCTGGGGGACAGCGAGACCAGCGGCACGCTCCCCGGGCAGGCCATCGTCGGCAGCCGCGTTGAGACCTCGTCCGGCCCGGACCTGACCGTGCTGGGCCGGCACCTTGTCCTGTCTGCGCGGCTGGAACCGACCGGGGCCGGGCTGGATAACACTGTCTTCATACCCTTCGCTGAGGCCGAGGCTCTAGCGCAGACAGGGCGCTTGCCCGACGTCCCCGCCGATGCCGTTTCCGCCGTCCTCGTGAAGGTGTCCGCCGGCTCCACCCCGGAGGACGTTGCCGTCCGCATCATGCAGGACGTGGCGGGTGTGGTGCCGATCGAGAGTCCGGACCTGTTTCAGAGCTTCCGCCGCCAGCTCACCGGCCTCATGCGCGGCATGCTGGCTGCCCTGGCCGTCACCTGGGCGCTGGCCATCGTCCTGGTGGGCCTGATCTTCTCCATGATCGTGGCCGCGCGCCGGCGTGAGATCGGTGTGCTGCGGGCTCTGGGCGCCACCCGAGCCTTCGTCCTTGGCTCCCTGCTCATCGAGGCGGCTGCTATCGGCCTTGCCGGCGGGCTCGCCGGCCTAGCCACCGGCACTCTGATCACCTACCTGCTCCAGACCAACATCGGTAACTCGGTTGGCCTACCCTTCCTCTTCCCCAGTCTGGCCCAGTTGGCTCCCCTAGTCGCCGCCGGGCTGGGACTGGCCACCTTCGCAGTGATTGTGGCCGCCGGCGTACCGGTCCTGCGCATCGGTAGGCTCGACCCCGTCGCGGCCATGCGGGACTGACGCCCGCCACCGTCGCCGCCCTGACACCCATGTCGTAGGGAGGCTCTGCTGTATGAAACCCAGTCGTTACCTCAGCTTAGTCGTGTTAGCCCTGGCCCTCGTTGCCATCCCCGCGATCGCCACTGCCCAGGCTCCCACGGTGGAGGTCGCCCGACATGACGATCTCGGCCCCATGCTCGTCGACAGCGAGGGGCGCACGCTGTATGCCTTCAGCAACGACTCCGACGGCGCGAGTAATTGCTTGGGTGATTGCGCCGCCCTCTGGCCGCCCCTGCTTCTGACCGAGGGTGAGCCGGCCGGGGGAGGCGGAGTCGCCGGCTTGCTGGGCCTAATCGTCCGCTCCGAGGGTGGCCGGCAGGCGACCTACAACGGCCGGCCGCTCTACCGGTACGCCCAAGACGTCAACCCAGGAGACACCAACGGCCAGGGGATGGCGAACGCATGGTACGTCGTCCATCCGGACGCGCCCAGCATCGCGGCAGCCGATCAGGAGATCGAGGGCGACACAGTCACCATCAGTCGGGTAGTCGTCATGGAGGGCAGCTGGGTCGTGATCCATGCTGATCAGGGCGGGAGCCCAGGGGCCATCATCGGCGAGGCGAGCGTCGCTCCCGGCGAGAACCTCGCCGTCGAGGTCCTCATAGACACGCTCCGCCTCACCGAGCGGCTGCACGCCATGGTTCATCGCGATCGCGGCGACCCGGGCCAGTTCGAGTTCCCCGGCGCCGATCCACCGCTTACCCTTGGTGGGGCTCAGGTGACCGCCATGTTTGCCGTGACGGCGGCGCCAGCGGCTGTCGCTACGTCGGCCGCCACTGAGCCGGCGCCCACTGTGGCAGCGACCGCAGAGCCGACTTCTGCGCCGGCCACGCCGCTGCCCGCAACTCCCGCCGCTCCGACCCCAGCCGACACCCCGGTACCGGCGACCGAGCCGGCCCTGGCTGCTCCCGCTGCGACCACCGGCAACCTCACCCTTCCCGCGGTACTCGGCCTGGCGACCCTGGTCGTGGTGATCGTCGCGGTGCTGCTTCGCCGACGGCGATCCTGACTCCAGGCCGACAGCGACAAGAGGGGCTCCGCGGGAGTGCGGAGCCCCTCTTGTGACACACAAAGCGATTAGGTCGGCCGTCGCGAGGCCCCGCTTGGGCTTAGGTGGGCGCTCGTCTCTCCGGTGCTCGGGAGCCTCCCGGAACAGACGACGACGTCTCCCAATTGCCGCGGTACACCCGCGGGCCGGCGCGGGGGCCGGCCCCTACTTCAGCGCGAACGTCACCGAGACGCTCGCGGTGACGGTGATCTGCCCGGGGGCGGTGCTACCCAGGTACTGGCCGCCCTCGCCCGCCTGTACCACCACGTTCTGCATCATGGACGAGCCGGAGCCGTACCCCCACCAGGACGAGTAGGGCGACCACCAGCGGCTGTACTGCTCCACGATCTGCGTTGGGCGGCCCACTTCCTCGCCCAGCTCGGCGCAGAGAGCGGCGGCCTTCTCTTGCGCCGCCTGCACCGCCAGAGCGCGCGCCTGGTCGCGGTGCTTCCGCAGCTCGGTTGTCCGGAACTCGATCCCGTGCACGTGGGTGACGCCCGCCTCCAGCGCCTGCGAGAGGAAGTTCTCGAACAGGCTGAGGTCGTTCAGGGTGACCACCACCGTCTTGCGGACGAAGTAGCCCAGGAACTGCCGCCGGTCGTAGTAGTCATCGTAACGCGGCTCGATGCTGAGGTAGTCCGTCTGCACCTGGCGCTCCTCGATCCCGCTCTCCTCCGCCAGGCCCAACAACCGGTTGATGACCAGGTCGCTATCTCGCTTCGCCTTCGCCAGGTCCTTGTCCCAGGTCTCCACACCCAGCGTCAGCACCACCTCGTCGGGCACCACGCGCACCTCCGCCTCGCCGGTCACCGTCACCGTGCGGTCGGAGTTGCCCTGGGCCGCCGCCGGCCTGGCCCCGGTCAACCACAGCCCTGCCAGCACCAGCACTATCACCACTGTTCCTAAGTGCTTCCGCATCATCGTTCCTCCCCGGTTGGGTACGGCCTGCCCTTGCTCAGCCGGCCAGCCCGTAGAACTCCTCGCCGTTCTCCAGCATGATGGCCGACGCCACTTCGCGGGCGGTCGCCTCGTCCATATACCCCGCGTCGATCTTCTGCTCCAACACCCGCGCGATGCCGATCTTGGCCTGGAGGGAGTAGCCCACGTTGCTCCAGGGCAAGCCGGTATCCGCCCCGTAGGCGAAGATCTTGTTGAATGGTACCGCATCCAGCCACTCGGAGAGCGCCCGCTCAGACTCGGCCGGGTTCATCGTCCAGGCCCAGCACATGTCAACCCACACGTTGGGGTAGTTCTTGGCGATGGCGCCCAGCTCCGACGCCCAGGGCCAAGAGGCGTGGAAGAGATCAAAGCGCACGCTGCGGTACTTCTCCAGCACGGGCACCAGGTGCAGGGCCTTGGTTCCCGCCAGCGAGCCCCAGTTGCCCGCCAGGTACCCGGTGTGAATCTGCACCGGCAGGTCCTCATCGGCAGCACGCTGCACCAGCGCGTGGAAGAGGTAGTCTCCCAGGGCCCGCGCCTCGGGGGCGTTCACAGCGGCGTTGTTCTGCTGCACCCCGCCCCAGAAGGCCTTGCGGGTACGGATGCGGTTGAAGGCCGCTTCTGCCTCGGCGCGGGTAGGGTCGAGAACGGCCAGGTCGCGGCTGTAGGCCATGCCGATCTTGATGGCGGCGAGCTTGCCCGTCTCCCGGAAGCGATCAATGGCCTCGTTGATCCCCTGCACCATCTCGTCCAGGGTATAGACGGGGTGGCCCAGAAAGCACTCCAGCGTCTGGATCGGCCCGGCGTCGGCCAGATAGGTGACTTCGTCGAAGCGGAAAGCGAATCGGTAGGACTCGGGGTGGGTCCCCGGCTCCAGGGCAGTGGTCGAGCAGCGGAACTTGCCGTCCTGGATGGTCCAGCGGTTACGGGCCCGCTCGTGGACGAAGTAGTCGTAGACTTCGGGCGCAGACCGGCCCCTGATGGAGTCCTGCAGGGCGGCGGTGATGGCGTCGAAGTTGGCCGGATCGTAGTCCAGGCCGAACAGCTCGCGCGCCGTCAGCGTCACCGCCCGCCCGTAGCCGGTGAGGCGCATTTTGGGCCAGTAGCGCTCCACCTCCTCGCGCGTCACTGGACCGCGCGGAGTGACGGTGCCGGCGGCCGTGACCAGGTCGGCGGAGGCATAGCCCAGGACGTGGCGGAAGTCGTACTCCTCTCGCTCGGCGTCGAACTCCTGGTACGACCGGTGGTGGTCGTGATGGCAGAACAGGTCGTGGTTGAGCACGTGTTCGCGAATGTGGGACATCGTCTACCTCCCGGGCCCGTGCGCTAGCGGTTGCGCTCGACGGTCTCCAAGACGGTCATGACGTTCTCGATGGGCGTGTGGGGCACGAAGTAGTTGGAGACACCGGCGACCACGCCGCTGCTCTCCTTGGCCACTTCCAGGGCCGCCAGCGTCTCGGCGACGATCTCGTCCTTAGTGCCCAGATGCACGGTGTGCGAACTGATGTTGCCGATGAGGATCAGCCGCGGGTAGCGCTCCCGCAGCCGCGCCAGGTCCATTCCCGCGCGCCCGTCCACCTCGAAGTAGCCGTCGATGGCGCCGTCGCCGAACATCATGTCCGCCACGGGCCACAGATTGCCGTCGCTGGCGAAGAAGTGCAGGCCGCCATGCTGATGGCAGATCTCCGTCACAGCGCGGAAGCGAGGCAGGAAGACGTCCCGTAGCAGCCTGGGGCTGAACATGGGGCCCTCGTTGGAGCAGAAGTCCGTCCCGCCCCAGAAGTGGGCGAAGCCGAGGGGCGAGAGGAGTTCGACGTTGTGCCGGGCCGACTCCACCTGCGCGTCCAGCAGCCGCTCGATGAGGTCGGGCCGGACGAGCAAGGCCTCCAGCCAGATCTCGATGCCGCGTAGGGGAACCCCCATGCCCACCCCGCCGACGCGGATCTCGTAGCGGTCGCCCAGTTCTTCCATCGCCCGTCGCTCGAAGGCGTGGCCGGTCTCCGCCGGGCGTCTCTGGGAGACGGCCGCCTCGGCTGCTGCCACCTCGTGCTCGATGGTGGCGAAGGTCGCCTCCGGGCGCGGCTTGTAGGAGACGATGTCGCACTGCTCGCTGCCCGGGTCGTACTTGAGGACGCGCCAGTCCTCTTCCGGTCCGTACTCATAGAGGAAGGTGTTGTCGTCGATCTTCTTGGTGGGCACCCGGTCGTAGCGCCAATACGAGGGGCGGATGATGTCGTTCCCTGCTGCCAGCGCCACGTCCACCGCGTCCCGGTAGGAGCGCTCGACGAACTCAGCGTGGGCATCGGGGCCGTTCCAGTGGGCCGTCGCCTCGCGCCACTGCTGGATGCCCCCGCCCACGTACGCCTCCCGCCCGATGAGGGCGGTGGCCACGTCGCTGGAGAAGCCCACGTGGTGGATGGGTACCTTGTCGGTGTGCTCGAAGCGGAGTGCCGCCAGCACTCGTTCCTTGGATGTCATGTCACTTCCCTCCGGGGAAGGCTTATCGCCGCCTGCCGCCATCCTAGCAGGGCGCGGATGACCCGTCATCCGGCAAGGGCTCGTGCCCGATCCGCCACCACGGCCACAGAGGCCCGAGCAGGATGCTAACAGTTCAGCTTCGCTGTATACTCTGACTAGCAGGACTGATGTAGCGGGGAGGCGCTGGTGGCGACGCAGCCTGTGGACGTCCGGTCGGCCCGCCGCGGGCTCGCTGAGGCAGCGGTGGTGATGGTCGCCTACTTCGCCATCAGCCTCTGGAGCCGTTACGATCCGATCCTCTTCCTGGCCGTGGTCGGCCTGGGGCTGTTGTTGCCGTTGGGGTGGGCGTGGATCGCACGGGACTGGCGGCGCCAGGGATTCGCCCGCGCCAAACTGGGGCCGTCCCTGGGCCTGGGCGCGGTCATCGGCCTACTAACCATCGTCTACCTGCTGCTCACCCACCGGGATCCCGCCGCCTTCCCGCCCCCCATGCTCGGCGTGCAGTTGGCCGCCGGGGTGCCGATCTGGCTCCTGATCCTCAGCCCCTTCCAGGAGTTCCTCTTCCGCGGCTGGCTCCAGCCCCGCCTCACGGAGGCGCTCGGCTACCGGCCGGGCCTGGCCCTGACCGCCGTCCTCTTCGCCGTCTGGCATTACCTGCCCCCCTTCCAGGGCACGACGACCTCCAGCCTCGACCTCTCTTCGGTCGGGGCAGTGCTCACCATGCTGGGGATGGGGCTGGCCTTTGGCTGGGCCTTCCGGCGGACTGAGAACATCGCGGCGCCCTGGCTGGCCCACGCCCTCATGGGCGTGGGCACCATTCTGGTGGGCCGGATGACGCTGGTGACCGTCATGCCCTGACCCCAGCCGAGGCACTCGCACTCAGTCCAGAATCCACAGGGGTCTCACGTCGCAGCCCGGTTCAGTCGTCACTCGCTGCACACCGGTGCCATCGGCGTTCGCCACGTAGATGTCCCACTCCCCGTCCAGTCCGGCGGTGAAAGCAATGCGGCTGCCGTCCGGCGACCAACCGGGCTGCATCTGCCAGCCGGGCGCCTCAGCGGTCAGCCGGCGCTCCTGGCCCATGCGGGCGTCAGCCACGTAGATCGCGAAGCCCCCGTCTCGATCGGACGAGAAGGCTATCCTGGTGCCATCCGGCGACCAACAGGGTTCGATATCCAGCGACCGGCTCTGCGTCAGTTGGCGCACGCTGCTGCCGTCGGCGTTCATGGTGTAGACGGCAGTGGTGCCGTCGCAATTGGAGGTGAACGCGATCTGCTTCCCGTCCGGAGACCAGACCGGGTGCTCGCTGAATGCGCCGAGGCAGGTGAGCCGCTCACGCATACCGCCGCCGGCGTCTACCACGAAGATCTCCGCACGGCTCCCCATCATTGAGGTGAAAGCGATCCGCCGCCCGTCGGGAGACCAGGCCGGCTGCATGTCCCAAATGCCGTCTGTCAGCCGGGTCATCTCGGCGCAGCCGGGCGCTCCGGCCATGATGTTGCCTAGCCCCCGCTCTGCGCGTACGTAAGCCAAGGCGCTACCATCGGGCGAGTAAGTGGGCTGCGAGTAGAGGGCGCCATCCGCTGCGGAAAGCATCCGGAAGGCACCACCGTCAGCCCCTATCGTGCCCACCGACAGACTGATGCCTGACTCGGTGAGTTGCTTCTGACAGTAGGCAATAGACACGCCATCTGGCGAGACGCTTATCTCCTGAGCGTCGAAGGGTCCCTCTGTGAGCCGGACGAGGTCGGCCCCATCCGGCTTGGCCGTGTAGATCGAGTAGACGCCATTCCGATTGGAGGTGAACGCCAATCGGTAGTCGTGAGCGTCCTCATCGGGTTGCGCGGCCGCGCTGGGCACATCCAGAGCCAAGGGAAACGCCAGCATCGCCGCCAAAGAACACGCCGCTGCCACAGAGACCAACACAAGCGAGACCGCCAGCACTCTGCGCCTGTCCATGCTCACCTCCGGACCTTTGCGTGATCGCCGCACCCGGAGGTGTCACCCCCGAGCGGGCCCTGCTGGAGAAGTTGGCGTAATCACAGCATCCGTTCGCGCCCAACGATGTCAGCCGCCGAGAACCACCTTGACAGTGGCGTCCTTGGGCGAGAGCGCGTCTTCCTGGTTGCTTAGGAAGATCAGAGTCAGGCCATCCTCGACGTAGCGAATGTGCTGCGTCAGATAGCCGGGGATGCGCCTGCCGGCCTGAAGCACCGGCCGTCTCCGCTCCCGGGCCACCATCCAGCCGTAGCCGTAGCCCAGGTACGGATAACCCCAGTAGGCATCCCACCAGCTCCCCGCTGACGTGTGCGCGGTGAACATGCGCGCGCGGGCCGTCTGGCTCAGGACATCTCCCCGGTCCAACGCCTGGTCCCAGCGCCAGTCGAGGAGCACTGCTCCGTCGCCGGCGACCGGCACCGCGCCTCCAAACCACCCCAACTGCTCGAACCGCCGCAGCCAGGCGTCAATCTGCTCCGCTAGGTCCGGCACCGGCGGGGGCGGGGGCACGGGCAGCGCCGGCGCCGGTTCGGTGGGGTGCCACTCGTAGGTGGGAGACGGCACGCGTGTGGGTAGAGCGGCCGCGTCCCTGGGCTCGTTCCGCGCCACGGCGATGACGCCGGCGGCGAGAAGGACAACTCCTAGTGAACGCAGCCTACTCATCACCTCGCCTCCTCCGGCCGCCACCGGCGGCCCGGCGATCGCTCTGAGGACAGTGTGCCATGTCACCGTTGCCTGTCCGTGGCGTATTCGGTGAATCAACGTGGCATTGATCGTTGTACCCTGATCGTGTATGCTTCTGGTCAAGGATTAGCGGCCTGTCGTTCGTGTGCAGCAGGCGGGTGACCATGCATCTGTCGCTGTCGCTGCTGGAGCCATTCACGGCATCGCTGGATGGCCGGGACATCACGTCTCTGGTGCCGGACAAGGGCTGGGCCCTGCTGACCTACCTGGCGCTGGAGCCGAGCCGGCCTCACCGGCGGGAGGCGCTGGCCGAACTGCTCTGGCCTGAGCGCCCTCTTAGCGTGGCCCTGTGCAACCTGCGCCCGGTGCTGTCGCGTCTACGGCGCGCCATCGGCGACGATAGAGCCGACATGCCCCTGCTCCTCGTTAGCCGCCAGACGGTTCAGTTCAACGCCAACAGCAACCACCACATAGATCTGGCTGAGTTGGCCACCGCTGTGCGCGAGTCACCCCCGGACCTCGATCGCCTGCAAGCGGCACTCGCTCCTTGCCGCCGACGCACGCCCCAGGGCCCACCGGTGGTCGACAGCCCCGCTTTCGAGGAGTGGTGGCTGGTCAGGCAAGGAGAGGCGGAGCGGGACATCATGGCCGCTCTGTCGCTGCTGGCCGCCCATCACCAAGCCCGAGGCGAGTACGGCCCCGCGGCCGAGTACGCCCGCCAGCAGCTGGAGCGGGAGCCCTGGCGGGAGGAGGCCCACCGCCAGCTGATGCTGGCCCTCGCTCTCTCGGGGGAACGTGGCGAGGCGCTGGCGCAGTACGAGGCTTGCCGGCGAGTGCTCGCCGAGGAGTTGGGCGCGGAGCCGTCAGATGAGACCCAGGCTCTTCGCGACGGGATCCGGCTCGGCACACCCCCACAACCGGCACCGCCACCGGCGGAGCCGCCGGCCAACGAGCCTCCCAAGGTCGAGCCCGAAGGGCATCGCCCGACCTTCGTGGGCAGGGAGCACGAACTGAAGCGCTTGAGTCGCCTGCTGGAGCAGGCTGTCTCCGGCCGTGGACAGGTCGCCTTCATCATCGGCGAACCGGGCAGCGGCAAAACCATGCTCCTGTACGAGTTCGCCCGGCGATCTCTGGCCGCCCAACCAGACCTGGTGGTGGCCGGAGGCATCGCCAACGCCTACACCGGCAGCGGCGATCCCTACCTACCCTTCCTGGACCTTCTGCGCATGCTCACCGGGGACGTTCAGGTGCGCCAGTTCCACGGCGGCATGAGCCGCGAACAGGCGCGACGCTTGGTGGCGGCGCTTCCGCTCAGCGCCCAGGCGCTGGCCCAACACGGGGCCGATCTCATCGGCACTTTCGTACCCGGAGACGCCCTCCTCGCGCGGGCTCGCGCCGCGTACCCGAAGGCTGACTGGCTGCCCGCCTTGGGAGCAGCAGTGGCGGACCGGACGCCCGGCCCGCCCCAGGCTCAGCTCTTCGAGCAGTACTCCCAAGTGCTTCGAGTGCTGGCGGGACAGCGTCCCCTCTTGCTGCTACTCGATGACCTTCAGTGGGCCGACCAGGGCTCTCTCGACCTGCTATTCCACCTGGGCCGCCGGCTGGCGGGGCACGCCATCTTGTTGGTGGGCGCCTATCGCCCCGGCGAGGTCGCCCTGGGCCGGGAAGGCAAGCGCCACCCGCTGGAACCGGTGGTGAATGAGCTTCGGGCCCAGTGCGGTTCCGGCCCGATCGACCTCGACCAGGCGGGGGGTCGCGACTTCGTGGACGCACTCGTTGACAGCGAACCCAGCCGCCTCGGGACAGAGTTCCGCGATATCCTCTTCCACCACACCGGAGGGCATGCCCTCTTCACGGCAGAGCTGTTGCAGGCGCTGCGCGACGGTGGCGGCCTGCAGCGCGGCGCCGACGGCGTCTGGGCGGAGGGGCCAGGCCTGGACTGGGAGCAGTTGCCCACCCGCCTGGAAGCGGTCATCGGGGAGCGGATGGACAGGCTCCCTCCCGACAGCCGTCGCCTACTGGAGGTGGCCAGCCTGGAGGGGGAGGAGTTCACCGCCGAGGTGGTGGCGCGGGTGTTGAAGATGTCCCCCGCCAAAGTGGTGGCACAGCTGAGCGCCGAACTGGGCCGCCGCCATCGTCTAGTGCGGGCCCAGGACCTGGACCGCATGGATGGGCAGCGCCTGTCCCGCTATCGCTTCCGTCACTACCTCTTCCAGCGCTACCTCTACCAGAGGCTTGATCGGGTGGAGCGGGCCCACTTGCACGAAGCCGTGGGCCGGGCGATGGAGGAGATCTGGGCGAACGCGCCCGATGACGTAGCCTTGCGGTTGGCCTGGCACTTCGAGGAGGCAGGGCTGGCTCCGGAGGCGGCCACGGCGTACCTCCGGGCCGGGGACCGGGCAAGTTGGCTGGCAGCGCCGGCCCAGGCCCGCGTCCACTACCGCAAGGGCCTCGCCCTCATGCAGACGCTCCCAGACGAGCATCGAGACCTGCAGGTCGAGCTGGATCTGCAGATGGGGCTCTGCGTTGTGTCGGGGCTCTATCAAACTGCCACGTCGCCGGAACTGCCGCCCCTCTACCATCGGGCGCTGGAGCTGTGCCAGAGAGCCGGCGACGTTCGGCGGTCGCTGGAGATCATCTCGACACTCGCCTTCCAGCACCAGATCCGGGCGCAACATGCTGCCCAGGCGGAGTTCCTGGCGCACCAGTTCGCTCGCCTAATCCCAGACGGTGATCCCTACGTGATAGCGTGGGCTAACCAGGTCCTGGGCCGCGTGCACTACTACACCGGTCGCTACGCCCAGGCCCGGGTCTTCATGGGCCGCTTCGTTGATTGGGTGTCCGGCCATGCTGCGGACTACCTGGGCGTATGGCGCTTCCCAGTCTGCTGGGGGGAACTGGCCTACTCTCTCTGGGCTCTGGGGTACCCTGAGCAGTCAGAAAGGGAGTTGGACAGGCTCCAGGCATTCACGGACGGGTACGGACACAAGACGATGGTCGAGCTAACACTCCGGAACGTGACCATAGGTCGACACATGATCCACCGTGACGAGAAGTCCTTGGCGGAGCTCCTGGAGGCCCAGAGAAGGCATGATGCCAGTATTGCCACCGGCTGGGTAGATGTAGCCGTGTATGCGAAGTTCCTTGACGGCTGCCTCCTGGCGGAGATCGGCAAGACGGACGAGGGCATCGGCCAGATCCATGCCGCTCTGGAAGCTCGCCTGGCCGACCACTACCTGTGCGGCATGTCCGACATGCTGTGGGACTTGGCCGTGGCCTACCTGAAGGCACGGCGGCCAGATCCGGGCCTCAAGGCGGCGTCGTTGGGCCTGAGCCTGCTGCATTACACTGGAGAGCGCAGCCTGGAGGCCGAGCTGCACCGGGTGATGGGCGACCTGCACCGCCTCCGCGCTGAGCCGGACGACGAGTACCTGGCGGAGGCCCGCTACCGCAGCGCCATCGCGATCGCCCGAAAGCAGGAGACGAAGCTCTACGAACTGCGGGCAACTGCCGGCCTCGCCCGCCTCTGGCGCGACCAGGGGAAGCCCGACCAGGCCCGCGCCCTGCTGGCCCCCGTCTACGCCTGGTTCACCGAGGGCTTCGACACGTATGACCTCAAGCAAGCGCGGACACTGTTGGAGGAGTTGACCTAGCCCCCTCGCCGGTGCGACCATTCCCCCAGCACACACGGGGGAGGGTTCGGCCATGCCGCACGCGACTTCAGAGGGAGACCTGGCGATCAACGGGGGGCAGAAGGCCGTCGCCGCCTTCGAGGCCGAGCACAGCTACCGCGGGCCCAAGGTGGGGCTGGACGAGTTCCTCGCCATTGCCGACACCTTCGGCTACTCGCCGGAAGCCCAGGCCAAGATGCGCACGCTCTTGTCGGAAGAGGACGAGAGCGTCAACCCGCAGCTAACGCGCTACTACAACCCTCGCCCCTCGCGGGTAGCCATGTTCGAGGAGAAGGCCCGACAAGTCTTCGGCTCCAACTACGCTCTCGGAGTGAACTCCGGCACCTCCGCCCTCATGTCCGCCTACGTGGCGGCCGGCGTCGGCCCGGGCACAGAGGTGATCGTCCCCGCCTACACCTTCTACGCCAGCGCGGCCGCCGTCGTCGCCTCCAAGGGCATCCCCGTCATCGCCGAGATCAACGACACCATGACCATCGACCCGGTCGACGTGGAGCGGAAGATCACCCCGCGCACCAAGGCCATCGTGCCGGTGCACATGCTGGGCATGGCCGCCGACATGGACGCCATCATGGACATCGCCCGCCGTCACAACCTGATGGTCATTGAAGACAACGCCCAGGCCTGCGGCGGCACGTTCAAGGGGCGCTACCTGGGCACCATCGGCGACCTAGGCTGCTTCAGCCTCAGCAGCTACAAGGTCATCGGGGCCGGCGAGGCGGGCATGGTCCTCACCGACGACGAGTGGCTCTACACCCGCGCCCTGAGCCAGCACGACACCGCTGCCTGCTGGCGGCCGGACCGCTACGCCGTGGAACGCCGCCCGGGCGAGCTCTTCTGCGGCCAGAACTACCGCATGTCCGAGCTCGAAGGGGCGGTCAACTGGGTGCAGATGGGCCGCATCGAGGAGCAGAGGGTGCGGTACAACGCCAACATGCGCCGCATCGTCGCCGGGCTAGATACATTCGCCCGCACACGGCTGCGCCCCAGTAACGACATCGAGGGCGACCTGGGCTACTGCATCATCCTCACCGCGGAGAGCAAGGAAGCCGCTGGCCTCCTCGGGCCGGCGCTGGCCGCCGAGGGGCTGCCCGCCGGGGCGAGGGGTGTCGAAGGCTCGCGCGACTGGCACATCTACTCCTTCTGGGAGCAGATCCTGGAGCAGAAGACGGCCACCGATGAGGGATGCCCCTTCACCTGCCCCTACTACGAGGGGCCGCTGCCGGAGTACTCGGTGGACATGTGCGCCTACTCCGCCGACCTGTTCGATCGCGCCATCTTCCTGCGCGTCAACCAGTGGTGGACGGAGCGGGACTGCGACGCCGTCGCCGCGGCCGTGAACAAGGTGTGCGGGGTTTACGGATAGGGAAGCCCTCACCCCAGTCACTCGTCTTCGTCGAGTGACCTTCCCCTCTCCCGTGGAATGGGAGAGGGGACCAGGGGTGAGGGCCCTGCCGCGCACCAGGCGTAGATTCCTCGCAGTGCTCGGAATGACACGCTGAAGCATGGGCCCCCCTTCGCTGAAAAGGAAGGGGGGCAGTGGTTCCGCTCTCTGAACATACGAGGGGGGGTTACGTCCCCTGCCCTACACCAGCGCGCCCTGTTCCGTGAGCCTCCGGCGCAGCTCGGGCACGTCCACGTTCGCCACCACGCCGTCACCGGCCGCCGCCATGGCCGCCGCCACGCCCGCCGCCTCGCCGATGGCCAGGCAGGTGCCCATCACCCGGGCCCCGGCCATGGCCTCGTGGGTGGCGGAGATGCTCCGGCCCGCCACCAGCACGTTCACGCCGCCCTTGGGGACGAGGCAGCCGTAGGGGATGTCGTACCAGTCGTCCTGGGGCGCCTCGGTGGCCTTCTGATCGGCGTACATCCGCTCGTGCTCCGCCGCCCAGAAGGGGCACTTCTCCCGGCGCGGGCAGGTGCGCACGCACAGGTGCACCGGGTAGGTGTGGCCCAACGGGCAGTGGATGTCAATCCACCACGACCCGCGCGCCACCGCGTCGGCGAACTTGCGGCCGCCGGTGACATCGTCGCCGGTGAGGGTATAGAGCCCGTTGACCTGGCGGCTCTCCCGCGCCCCCACCTGTGGGGCGGTCGCCAGAATGTAGGCGTCCTTCAGGCCGGCTTCGTTGCGCAGCACCTCGAGCAGATCCCACACCTCCTGCCGGGCCGACAGCTCGAAGCGCGTCAGGTCGCGCACGTTGGTGGGGTCGCCCGAGACGCGGACCATGTTGGGGGAGTGGTAGTCCTGGTGGGCGGTGTTCTTGCCCAGGAAGCCGGCGTGGTAGAAGCGGAGCTCGCCCGCCTCCAGCTTGCGCCGCACCAGCTCGGTGACGCGTTTCCTCTCCTCCTCGCTCAGGTCGGGCACGCCCATCAGGTAGAAGAAGGAGCCGCTGGACTGCACCGCGCCGTCGAAAGCCCGGCCCTGAGTGAAGGGCAGGCCGGCGCGCGCCACCACGTCGGCGTCACCGGTACCGTCCACCACCACCTTAGCGCGGACGGC
>ENA-UOUL01001462-UOUL01001462.1-bioreactor-metagenome-genome-assembly--contig:-NODE-1462-length-32593-cov-7.943474_pt1 | contig 32593 bp, 24 predicted proteins | sample MGYA00249838_ERZ747220 | MGnify/ENA primary metagenome ERZ747220 (study PRJEB28778, sample SAMN05720191) | bioreactor metagenome | isolation source: Anaerobic biogas reactor | place: USA:Washington... | reverse complement strand
ACAAATGTTTCAGCAGGTACTTTTACAGCAACCGATAGTAGTATTATTGGTTTTAACGAGGGCGTTATATTAAGTTCCGGCAATATAAGGCTTGTTGATGGCCCCAATGTTAGTCCCGGCATAACCCATGTAAACGGTCTTCAAGGTGATGAACATTTGGACCTGCTAATTCCTGGATATGAAACCGAAGATGCTACAATTCTCGAATTCGACTTTATTCCCTCCAAGAATACTTTCTCATTTGATTATGTATTTTCTTCCGATGAATACAATGAGTTTGTTAACTCCCGATATAATGATGTATTCGGCTTTTTCCTCAATGGCAAAAACATAGCCTTAATTCCTAATACCGATACACCGGTAGCTATCAACAATGTGAACAACGGCAAGAACAATCAGTATTATAGAAATAACACATACGATTACGACGATTATGAATACGATCCTCAAATAATGACTGAAATGGACGGCCTGACTACAGTGCTTACTGTAACTGCCGCTGTTCAGGTGGGTCAGAAACATACCATCAGGATGTCAATAGCCGATGCAGGTGATAAGATTTTAGATTCTAACGTATTTATAAAAGGCTCCAGTTTTACATCGGTCGAATCAGATGTTGTTCAGTTTTCCCAGGCTACTCAACAGGTGAATGAAAATGATGGTACTGCAACGATAACAGTTACCCGCAGCGGCAATGCACAGAATAGTGTAAGTGTGGAGTACTATACAAAGGATGGCAGTGCCAAAGCGCCCAATGAATACCTCACAAGCAACGGCATATTGGTTTTCGAGCCTGGGGTAACATCAAAAACCATACCGGTAACCATAGTGGACAATAATGTGGCAGGCGATATTAAATACTTTTATGTATATCTTAAAAATGTAACGGGCAATGCCATTATCGGTGATAATATCCGCAGCAGGATCTTAATTAATGAAGATGATAGCATTGCTGGTCAGTCACAGACTATTCTATGGGAAGAAAAAACAGAAAAGCAGACCGATAAAAATTACATTATTAACTTTAGTGCAGAACTCGATCCTCAAACAGTGACCTCTGAATACTTCTATATCAAAGATGGGGCAGGTCAGATAATTAATGAAATAATACCGGAACTGACATTTAATAAACGTTCTGTAATCATGAAGGCTAGTGGAGGAGTTTATAGTTATCAACCCGGGGAGACCTATACCCTGTTCATTAGTCCAGAAGTCAAAAGCTTGGCTGGGAAACCCCTGGGTAAGCAAATAATTATGCATTTTACTATTAACGATTTGCAGTAAAATAAAATAAAAACGAAATAAAAACGGTGTGCCAGGCACTTAAGTTGTTAAGTTATTATTCATAACTTAACAACTTAAGTGCCTGGCACCGTATTGACGCTTTTTACCCTTAGGGCTATACTTTCAATATAACCGACCTACCGGTCGGTCGGAAAGTAATGATTATGGGGAGGGGAACCCGTGAAGGGAAAAGGCAAAGGTCTATATTTTTTGCTGTTTTTGTTGATCTCAATGTCGATGTTGGCGACAGGTTGTGGTAAAGAAAAGGAACTGGTCAAGGAGAGTACTATAACGGTAAACACAGCTCCGGCGGTAAAATGTGATATCGCCAAGAGTATGCGTTATTCGGGAATGGTACGGGGTCATAACGAAGTATACATAACACCCAAGATGCCGGCTCGGGTAACGGCCATTCATGTACAGCCGGGGCAGAGGGTGAGGGCCGGGCAGCTTTTGCTTAGCCTGGACAGCAAAGATTTAAATGTGGCGGTGAAGCAGGCGGAGGCGGCTCTGGCCGGGGCGCGTGCGGCGCAGGTGGCCAATGAGCTGAGCCTGGAAAACGCGCGGAAGAATTTTGAGCGGAACGAAGAACTGCATAAGGCGGGAGCTATCTCCGATAGCCAGTTTGAAGCGGAAAAACTAAGGTATGAATCCCTGAATTCGGGGGCGGTGGCTGCCAGCGTAGCCCAGGCAGAGGCGGCTCTGGCCAGTCTGCAGAACCAGATGGAAAACTGCAACCTGACTTCCCCTATAGATGGAATAGTAGGCAGTATCAATCTTTCCCTGGGGGAAACGGCCAGCCCGCAGATGCCGGCGGCGATAGTGACAGATACTGGGGAATTGGAGATTGAGCTCCTGGTGAGCGAAGCGGAAGTAAGCTATATAAAAATGGGCAGTGCGGTTGATGTATCTATAGAGGCCGCGAGTGAGAAGCCTTTTACCGGCCAGGTGAAAAGTGTATCCGTGGTGCCAGACCCGGTTAAGCGCAGCTATTCGGTGAAGGTCAGCCTGCCCAACCCGGATGGTCTTATAAAGTCGGGGATGTTTGCCGAAGCGCGGGTGGATACCCAGAGTAAAAAAGATGTTCTGGCCATACCGGTTAATGCTGTAGTTCCCAAGTCCGGGCGCCAGGTAGTTTATATCTTGGATGTGAAGGATAACGAGAAACGGACTCGGGAAGTAGAAGTCGAAACCGGTATAAAAAACGAAAACTACATTGAGATAAACAAGGGCCTTAAAGCGGGACAGGAGGTCATTACCCGGGGGAATACCCTGGTCAGTGACGGAACCCTGGTAAGGGTTGTTGCCGGGGGGTCAAAATAATGAAAATAGTAGAGTTTGCGGTTAAACGACCGGTTACTATGAGCATACTGGTAGCGGTGGTAATTATATTCGGCTTTTTTACCCTTTCTAAAATCCCCCTGGACCTGTACCCGGAGATGAAATTCCCCTATGCAGCGGTTATAACTTCCTATCCGGGCGCCGGTCCGGAAGAGGTGGAATCGCAGGTTAGCGAGACCCTGGAAGGTATATTGAATACCTTGAGTGGGGTGAAAGAAATTCAATCGCAGTCTACTTCAGGCAACTCCCTCATCCTCATCAAGTACGACTGGGGAACGAATATAGAAAGTGCTCTCATGGACATCCGCGAGAAAATAGGATTGATTGAGAAATCCCTGCCCAGTGGGGTGGAAAAGCCCATGGTCCTGAAGATGGACCCCACCATGATGCCTATTATACAGATGGGTATCCGGGGGGGGGATAAAATATCCCTGGGGCAGCTGCAATCTATTGCTGAGGATGTCATTGAGCCTCGCCTCAGCCGTATCCCGGAGGTAGCTTCGGTAGTAATTACCGGGGGACTGGCGCGCGAAATAAAGGTGGAAGTAGATCCGGTAAAACTGGAGGATTACGGTCTCACCCTGTCCCAGGTCAACCAGGTCTTGCAGCTGGAAAATTTCAATCTCTCCGGCGGCAAAGCTCGGGAAGGCGAGCGGGAGTACTATATCCGCACCCTGCAGCAATTTGAGAACCTGGACGATATCAGGAATGTGGCTATCCTCACCCCCAACGGCAATACCGTATATTTGAACGATATTGCCATAATCGAAGATGCCTACAAGGATGACACCCAGATTACCCGGGTAAATGGCAGCAAAGCCGTGGGTATTCACTGCCTGAAGCAGAGCGATGCCAATACCGTCAAAGCTTGCAGGGCAGTAAGAGAAGAAATGGAAGAAATAATGAAGGAGCTGGACCTGGACCTCGATTATCAAGTGGTCATGGACCAGTCGTCTTTTATCAACCAGTCCCTGGATATGACCAAGCGCATGATGGTGGAGGGGGCACTACTCGCCATACTGGTTCTCTTTCTTTTCCTGCGCAATGGCCGCAGCACCTTGATAGTGTTTACGGCTATTCCTCTATCGATTATCGCCACATTTATTCTTATGTATGTCAACAACAGCACCTTGAACCTTATTACTATGGGGGGCCTGGCCCTGGGAATTGGGCGTATGGTGGATGACTCCATAGTGGTATTTGAAAATATTTACCGGCACCGCAGCCTGGGCCTGCCGCCTATGGAAGCTGCCCTCACCGGGGCCTCAGAGGTGGGCAATGCGGTTATTGCTTCTACCACCACTATTATTGCGGTTTTCTTCCCCATAATGTTTGCCGAGGGTCTGGCTTCTGTCTTGTTCAAACCTCTGGCCATAACTGTCAGTTTCGCCATCTTTTGTTCCCTCTTGGTAGCTTTAACCATTGTACCTCTCCTGGCTTCGCGGGCACTCACTGATAAAGCCATGCAGCCGCTGGATCCGGAAAAGGGGAGGGTATCCCGAGTGGTCTTTAACTTCGGCAACTGGTTGGATAATCTGGGGGAGAGGTATAAAACACTACTGCGCTGGTCCCTGGGGCACCGGCGTCATGTAGTAGCTTTAGTCACATTGTTGATGATTGGTGCCATGGCCCTGGTTCCTTTTATCGGGGCGGAGTTCCTGCCGGCGATGGATGCGGGGGAAATTTCCATCACCATTGAAAACGATAAGGGAACTATGTTGAAGGAAACGGAAGAAGTAGTGGAAAAAGTGGAAGCCCAGTTACGGGAGATTCCCGAGGTCTTTACCATATTTTCCAGTGTAGGCAGCTCGGCCAGCATGTTTTTCGATTCCGGAACCAAAGCAGATCAGGCTACCCTTTATGTTAAGTTAGTCCCGAAAAACGAGCGTAAGCGCAGCGGGGATGAGGTGGCCGAAGAAATCCGCAACAGGCTGGGTGAGATAGCCGGTTCTAAAATCAAAGTCAGTATGATGGATCTAGCTTCAACTGGTCCCAGCGGCAGCGGCGGAGCAGTCAATGTACAGGTGCGGGGAGACGATATGCAGGTTCTGCGGGAAGTATCAGAAGAAGTTGCGGAAATAGTGAGAAAAGTCCCCGGCACCCGTGAAGTCACTTCGTCATTGAGTGATGGCATCCCGGAAATACAGGTCAAGGTTGACCGCAAACGGGCGGCCACTTATGGTTTAACCCCGATGCAGGTAGCATCAGATATAAAGAATGCCATGCAGGGAAATGTCGCAACTCGATACCGGGTTGGGGGCGATGAGGTGGATGTCCGGGTGCGTTATTCGCCCCAGAATCATAAAGAACTCGAATACCTGGAAAACCTGGCTATCAGCACACCACGGGGAGGGGTTCTGCGCCTGTCGCAAATCGCCAGCTTCCAAATGGCCCCTGGTCCGATTCAGATTACGCGGGTAGACCGGGTACGCCGAGCGGAGATAAACGCCTATCTGTTAAACCGCGACCTCTCCGCGGTTATGAACGATATACAAAACGAGGTGGCCAAGATTAGCCTGCCTTCCGGCTATAATATTGAATATGGCGGGCAGAACAAAGATATGATGGACAGTTTCAAAAGCCTGGGCATCGCCTTGATTTTGGCCATTATCCTGGTTTATGCGGTAATGGCTATACAATATGAATCTTTCTTTAATCCCTTTGTTATAATGTTCTCGGTGCCCACCGCCTTTATTGGCGTGGTACTGGGCTTGCTCATAACCAACAAAGCTTTAAGCGTTTCGGCCTTCATCGGGGTAATAATGCTGGTGGGAATCGTGGTGGCCAATGCCATAGTCCTGGTGGATTACCTGAAACAACTGCGAGAGCGTGGCATGGAGCGCGATGAAGCTATAGTTGAAGCCGGGCGGGTAAGGCTGCGTCCCATACTAATGACTGCCTTTGCCACCATTTTGGCCATGTTCCCGCTATCCTTAGGCATAGGGGAAGGAGCCGAAGCCGAAGCTCCCCTGGCCATAGTGATAATCTTCGGTTTGCTGGTTTCCACCTTTATCACCCTGTTACTGGTTCCGGTGGTTTACAGCATCTTTGATGACTGGGGGCAAAAGCTAAAACTCCGCAGAGGAGAGCAATAGGGGGGAAGCAAGGGGACGTTCTTTTTGCTTCCTTCCAGCACTTGAGCGCTTAAAACATATAGCATCTTACAGGGGAGAGTAGATATGAAAAAAGCTAAGAGAGAGCTGATTCTGGAAGCGGCGGTACATGTTTTTTCCTCCAAGGGTTACCATAATGCCCGTATGGAGGAGATTGCCGCCGTGGCGGGGATAGGGAAAGGAACCATATATGAATATTTCCCCAGCAAGCTGCAGCTTTTTCAGGATATGCTTAATAAAAGCCTGCAGGTCTATTACCAGAATTTTAACCCGGAAGAGATGAAGCAATTATCCGTAGAGCAAAGGCTTTGTATCATTTTTGAGACCCACATTAAATTCTGCCGGGATAATAAAGATCTGACCCGCCTGGTATTTTGGGACAGTGATATTTTTGATGAGGAACTGAGGGAATGGCTCTATACCCAGCGCCAGGAAAAAGAAGAGCGGGTCTTAGAAATCATTGAAGAAGGAATGGCCCGGGGAGAGCTGCGCGAGCTTGACCCCATGCTGGTGAAGGTATTATTAACCGGCTCCGTAGCGGCTATGTGGGCTCCCATCACCCTGGATGGCTGGGAAATTGCACCAGAGGTGCTGGCCCGCGATGTTACCGATATACTCATGAACGGCTTGAAAAAATAAATTTCTTAATTAACCCCCCATGGCCGCTACCACAATAGCGACTGCAGGGTGGAACACCAGTAGTACCCGCAGGGTGCAGGCCGGAGGCCACAACCATTGATGATAAGTGGGTTAGTATGCGCTTGTATAATAAGATGTAATGGGGAATACCCCTTCTAATCACCAGCGTCTGGCGATCATCCGTCCTCCGATTTCCGTCTCCCGACGCCTGACGACCAAAGATTTTCCTTATTAACACCTTGGTACCAGGTACTAGTTGTTTTAATTATACTTAATTACTTAACAACTAGTGCCTGGTACCTTTTTATTCTTTGACAAAATTTACTGACGGGGGTAAAATAAGGCTATAAAACTGAGCGGTCATTTTTAGAACTGCCTGGACAGGGAGGTGAGATTTCTTGTTGAAAGAGAGGGAAAAGGAGCTTAAAAAGCAGGTTATTATGGAAACGGCTTTCCAGCTTTTTTCCAGCCGGCCTTTTGAGGCGGTGACGGTAGATGAGATAGCACGGGAGGTGGGCTGTGGCAAGGGTACCATCTATCTCTACTTTAAGAACAAGGATCACCTGCTCACCTGTCTTATATCTCAGGAACTGGGACAGCTCTGCCAGAACATTAAGGAACAGTGCCTGGATAATGATGATTTACTGTCAGCCATAGACAACTATCTGGTTCTGCAATTTCAATTCTTCCGGGGATATAACCATATTCTATCTTCCTGGGCCCGGCGTCGTCTGCAAAACAAGGTCCGGGAGGAATGGATGGAGGATATCCATAATAAGCTTAGAAGAAAGCTGGAAATGGCAGTGGCGGTATTTGAACGGGGGCAGGAAGAGAAGCAGTTGATTTCGGTGGATAGCTACGAGCTGGCTCGTTTGCTGGAAACCATCTTTCAGGACGCCACCTTTCCTTTTGTGGGTGAAAAAAACTGGGATTGTGCTCCGGAGGGGATTACCAATCTGATGAAGCTGGTTTTGACGCGGGGGATTTTGGCATAGTTGGCATGGTATAGCGGTCTAGCAGCTAGCTACCCGACAGATAAAATTGCAATAACTTATCTGCCGGGTACTGGAATAAGAAAAGAGGAGAAAAAGGGGAGGAAGGATAATGCAATCCAAGGTGTCAGGGTTACTTCAAACCAAGCGTAATGCCGTATTCATTCTTTTATTGCTGTTGTTCGTGGCTGCCATAACCATTCTGGTTGGGTATTTTCAGAGGCAGCAAACGGTGGTTACCCAGGCTCACGAAAGCCTTGGCGCTACCGGAACCATTGAGGCGACAACAGTTAATGCAGCTTTCAAAGTTCCCGGTAAAATTGCTAGTCTCTATGGGGATGAAGGTATGGAGGTAAAGAAGGGGCAGTTGCTGGCGGAGCTGGATAGTCGTGAGATCGAGGCGAAACTGGCACAAGCCCAGGGAGCACTGGCTGCGGCTCAGGGTCGGGCCCGGCAGGCGGAGAGCGGGGTAGTTGCCACCAGCCAGACAGTTGAGGCGCTGATAACGAAGGCGGAAGCCAACCTGACCAACTACCAGCAGAAATACGATCGGGCCCAAAGCTTGCATGAAAGCGGGGCCATTGCCGATAGCCAGTTTGATGAAGCCAGCAATGCGCTGAAAGCGGCTCAGGGTCAACTGGATGAAGCTCTGGCCGGGCGGGAAAAGGTGGAAGTAGCACGGCATGAGTGTGAGGCAGCCCAGGGGGTGGCTGAGCAGGCTCAGGGGGCGGTTCAGGAGGCAGAAGCTTACCTGGCTAACACTAAATTGTACTCTCCTATTGACGGTTTTATTACTATAAAATATCTGGAAACCGGGGAAATGCTTAATGCCGGCACTCCCGTTTTTGAAATAAGTGACCTGCGCCAGAGCTATGTTAAGATTTATATTGATGAAAGCAAGATTGGCCGGGTTAAACTGGGCCAATTAGCTGAGGTAAGGGTTCCGGCTCATCCGGATGAGGTTTTCCAGGGTAAGGTGGTCAAAGTAAGTGATGCCGGGGAGTTTGCTGTACATAAGGCGGTTAATGAAATGTACAGCCATGATATTCGCTCTTTTGAGCTGCGGGTGGATATTCCCAATAATGATTTGTGCCTAAAAACCGGAATGACAGCATCCGTACGGATTTTAGAGAAGGAGTAGGAGCCTATGAAAAACACCGGCAACAAGGAAGTAGTCATTTCTATCAGGGGCCTGGTGCAAAAAGTAGGCAAGCGTACAGTGCTTAAAGGCGTTGACCTGGATCTATACCGGGGAGAGTGTTTGGGGGTATTCGGATTGCGCGGTACAGGCAAGACTACGCTTCTGCACGCAGCCCTGGGGGTTGATCGAATCAAATCCGGGACTATAGAAATATGGGGACAGAATATCGCCAAAAACCAGGCCTACAAGAAAAAGATGGGTTTGGTAACCCAGCAACCCAGTCTTTTTGCTGATTTAAATGTAGTAGAAAACCTGGATTTATTCCGGGTAATCAAAAAAGCCCCTTTCGAGCGGCTGGAGGACGTTATTCAACGCTTGCAAATAGAGGATTACCTGCGGGAGCCCCTCCCCAGCCTGCAGGTTGGTGTTTACCAGCGCGTAGCTTTGGCCTGTGCCCTCTTGAATCGTCCGGAAATTTTGATTATTGATGAGATTATTCGTGATATCGACCTGGAGTCACGCAGCATCATTCTGCAGGTCCTGGAAGCATATCTTGAAGAGGGCAATAGCTGTTTATGCGGCTTTAGCAATATGGAACACGTTCATTACCTGGACCGTGTAGCCTGGCTGGATGAAGGTATGGTTAAGATCTATAGCCCGGATGAGGCGGAGAATATATGGAAAGAGCTAAATGCTGTGATTCCCCAAAAGCGTGGTGAACAGGATGCTTAGGCTTTTTTATGCTTTTTTTCGGCGGGAGTTTACATATATATGGCGTGATCGTGGCCTGCGGGTCGTGCTTTTGGTGATGCCGCTTCTTTCCTTGCTTCTTTTTGGCCTGACTTACCGTACCCAGGTTTTGACCGATATACCGACCGCTATTGCTGATCTGGATCACAGCGTGCAGAGCCGGGCCCTGGCCTCTGATATAAAGCAAGCGGAAAATCTTGATGTAGTAGCTTATTATAATAGCTACGAGGAAATAAAAAGAGCTATCGAAAAAGGTGAAGTGGTGGTCGGGGTGGTTATTCCGGAAAAATTCGGCCAGCAACAGGAATTGAGACGCCCGACCCGGGTGGCCATGATTATCGATGGCAGCAACATGGTCTATGCAATCAATTCCAGTGTGGCTGTTTTGCAGGTGGTACGTACCATTGAAGTAAAAAGCGGGGTAAAGGTTTTGCTGGCCCAGGGAGAGCATATGGAGGATGCCAAGAATGCTTTGATGGCGATAAATTTTGTTGATGAACCCTGGTTTAATCCTACCATTAATTACGCATTCTTTTTGGTGCTGGGATTGGTGCTCAATATCTGGCAACAATGTTGTACTTTGCTATCAGCCATGACCATTATTGGCGAAACGGGCACCCGCAGCTGGGTGCATTTGAAATCATCCTCCCGTTCCCTGTTTATAATTTTTCTAGCTAAGATCCTGGCTCACCTGGTTATTTTTATGGCTACGGTAGCAGTTTTATATGGCTTATGTTTTGAAGTCCTGCACCTTCCTTTGCGCTGTGATTTTGGTAAATTAATGCTGTTTACTATGGGTTTTGCGGTGGCGATGCATAGCCTGGGGACACTGGTTTCCAGTTTTTCCCGCACAGCCGCCGATGCCAGCCGCATAGTAATGGCTATAGCGGTACCTGCTTTTGTACTTTCCGGTTTTACCTGGCCCCTGGAGGCGATGCCGCAAATACTGGCCCAGGTGGTAAAATGGCTGCCGCAGACCGGTTTTTTCCAGGGGGTAATCTTTCTCAGTATGAAAGATGCCAGTTGGGCCTATATGTCGCAATACTATTTTCAATTCCTGTTGTTTGCCCTGGTGGCCTACGCTTTAACTGCGGTAATTTTCCGGTTAGTACCGCAGAAAACCAGCTAAAAAGGGGGAGAACCATGAGAACTATGCTGAATATTGCCAACTACGAAGTACGGCACATTCTAAAAGACCGGGTGGCATTTGCCATCGTCTTCATTGCTCCCCTCTTTTATGCCTTCTTGATGGGTTCGGTTTATTTCTCCGCTGCCATAAACGATGTTCCCTTTGCTCTGGTTGACCTGGATAATAGCCTGGCCAGCCGGGAGGTCACGGATTACTTCAGCACTGGTCAGCATTTTAAAATAAATCCCGCAATTGATACTTACGAGAAATTAGAAAAGGCTATGCGGGAGGGAATAATCCGGGGAGGGATGGTTGTACCGGAGGATTTTTCCCAAAAACTCGCCCGGCAACAAAGTACTGAGGTTCTGGTCGTCTATGATGCGAGCAACTTACTCTGGGGTTACAATATACGTAAGTTTGCTTATGAAGGGATGGATGAATTCAATCGCCGCTATGCTGCTGCTTACCTGCAGTCCATGGGTATGCATCCGGCCCAGAGTGATGAAGTATTAAATATGGTAAACTGTAGTATAATCACATGGTATAATCCTACCTACAGTTATATTAACTTCCTTTATGCGGGGGTTATTTTTATAATCTTGCACCAGCTTGGTCTTCTGGGGGTAACCCTTACTATACCCCGTGAGAAAGAGGGCAACACCTGGATTCATTACCTGGCCAGTCCCCTGGAACGCTGGCAAATTATATTCGGCAAGTCTTTGCCCTATATCATAGCTGGCATTTTTAATTATGCCCTTTTATTATGGTTTGCTCATCATTTTATTTTACTCAAAATTGAGGGGAGCATCCTGTTAATAGTGCTGCTGGGTTTTCTCTATATCTGTGCCATTATTTTCCTGGGATTTTTTATCTCCCTGTATGCGGAGAACAGCCTGCAAATCAGCCGTTACTTGATCCTCTTGTCAATTCCCATATTTATGATATCCGGGTATACCTGGCCGCGCTATCGGATACCGGGGATAATCATCGCTATCTCGGAATTAACACCGTTTACCTGGATGGCGGAAGCTTTTCGCAAGGTCACCATTAAGAACCTGGGTTTCCCGGACATAGCCTATAATGTGCTGGGGCTTAGTATTATGATTGTCATTGGACTTGCCCTCTCCTTTACTTTCCGTAAGGACCGGGAGCCTATTGCTGAAGATAAAATACGGGTAAATGGCGGCTCGGAATATCCCCGCCGGGTTTAGGTGCCAGGCACTTAAGTTGTTAAGTTATTTGTTTTAAAATCTAACAACTTGAGTACCTGGCACTTCTTTATTTTGCTTTTCCCAAAAAGCAGGAAGAATGAAGATTGTGTATAAATAAGAAGGGTAAGGAAATATAATAAACCTGCGAAATTCTGTTCGAACTGGGTAAGCTGTACGCGAAATGAGTACCCTATACATAAGCGTTGGCCAAGGAGCTTAAGTCTGGAAGGAACTCTGGCATGATGTTTTGTACTCGAAAGGAAGGTTAGAAAAATGGATAGAGAATTGCTGGAAAAGGCCCGGTCATTGATTAACGCTAATTATATTTCCACCACGCTCAGTACGGTTGATCGCAATTATGAGGTGAATATCGCGGTAATATCAGTCTTGGAGATGATAGGTGACGATACTATTATTTGTGCCCGTTTCGGGGCGGATAAAACCTATGCTAATTTGAAGGAGACCAACAAAGGGGTTTTCATGGTTCTTCTTACCGATAATGATAAGAGCAAGGATGGGATAAGGGTCTATGTCGAGCTAAGTGCTGACCTGCAGGAAGGGGAATATTTTGACCGTATCAAAAAACGTTTGGATAACACGGCCTATAAAAATTTCCCGCTAAAAAATTGTTTGGTATTCAAGATTGTAAAGATTCTTCCGATTTCCCTGCTAAGGAAGTAAGGGGCGGAGGGCGGAAAGCGGAAGGCGGATGGCAGAGCGGTCCCCGGCCATGGGGGGCAGTAAAAATAAAAGTTACCTGCAACATAAGTAAGGAGAAATAAACATGCGTTTAGGAAAAGTTATGACAGTTTTTGGTACCCGGCCGGAAGCGATTAAGATGGCTCCGGTAATTAAGGAATTGAAAAAAGTAAAGGACATAGAAACGGTGGTAGCGGTAACGGCGCAGCACCGGGAGATGTTAGATCAGGTATTACAGCTTTTTGATATCATACCGGATTATGATCTAAACCTTATGGAAGAAAAACAAGACCTCTACAGTATTACCACCGGGGTTCTGAACGGGATGAAGGGGATACTGGAAAAGGAGCAACCTGAGCTGGTTCTGGTACATGGTGATACTACCACCACTTTCGCAGCGGCCCTGGCGGCCTTTTACCAGAGGATTCCAGTAGGCCATGTGGAAGCCGGCCTGCGTACGCGGAACAAATACTTACCTTACCCTGAGGAAATGAACCGTACCCTGGTGGGTCGCCTGGCGGAGCTGCATTTTGCTCCTACTGATACCGCCCGGGAGAATCTTTTAAACGAATCGACCGGTAGTTTCAAGATATGGGTTACCGGCAACACGGTTATTGATGCTCTGCTGGATACCATCCATCCTGATTATGAATTTGGTTCTGAGCTTGAAGGATTAGATTTATCCAAGCGCCTGCTTCTGGTTACCACCCATCGCCGGGAGAATTGGGGTCGTCCCATGCGGCAGGTTTACCAGGCCTTAATTGACCTGGTGGATGAATTCCCGGATGTAGCGGTGGTATTTCCGGTTCACCGTAATCCGGTAGTAAGAGATGTGGCCCGGGAGATGCTGGAGGGGCGAGAGCGTTTTTACCTTATTGACCCCCTGGATTACGAGCCTTTTGCCCATCTGATGAATTGCTGTTACATGGTTTTAACCGATTCTGGTGGTATGCAGGAGGAAGCACCTTCCCTGGGCAAACCGGTTCTGGTTCTCCGGGACACCACCGAGCGGCCGGAGGCCCTGCAAGCCGGGACAGTGAAGTTGGTGGGTACGGTACGAGAGAAGATTTATAAAGAGGCCCGGTTGCTCCTTAACAGTAAGGAAGAATATGAGAAAATGGCTCGAGCCATCAACCCGTATGGGGATGGGGAGGCAGCAGTGCGAATCGTAGATGTGATCAAGGATTTCCTCTATGTGCGCATCGGTGCCCAGGGTTAAGATAAGTGAGGAGTGAGGGTAAGGTGTTAGGGGTTTAGTTTATTTCCTGCTACATCTTACCATTCAAGCCCCTACTAATCACTTTTCATCAAATGGTTGTGGCCCTCACCCTGCGGGTACTCCTGGTGTTCCACCCTGCGGGTGTCACTATTAAGGTTGCGGCCATGGGGGTTAGTAAGAAAATAGTTTTTTGATGTTGAAGATGAAGTTGTCAACAACCCCGTCCCCTTGTCAAGCGGGTCTACTCGACCGTTCTAACTGGCTTTTCATCAGTAATTATGCCCGCGGATCATGGGAGGCAGGAATATATCAGGAGAACCGTTCCTTTGGTAGTTACCTGTATTGGAGAAGTTTGGGGGAGAAAAATGGCCGTTAATGGGGGGAAGACGAAAAGAGAGGAAAAACAGCCCATACAACTGGGACAATTGGAGGATATACTGGGGCAGTTGCTTGGAACCCTGGAGAAAGGGCGCAATGATATTTTTGATATCGCAGAGAAATGTTACCAGGAGTGTAACCGTTTGGAGCTCGAAAGGGAGGAAGTAAATTTTGAGGCCTCGCGTACTATTGCTGAAGTAGAAAAGTATGAAAAATTGGAAAGGTATGCTCGCTTAAGGTTGGCTGAGGTCAGCCGTAATTTTTTGTCCTTTTCGGAGAATGATATCAAAGATGCTTATGATAAAGCCAGGATATTGCAGCTTACTTTGCTGGATTTACGGCAGAAGGAGATGTACCTGCGCCGGCGCCGGGATCAATTGGACCTGGATATAAAGCAGTTCAAGGCTATTGCGCTTAAAGCTGATGGGTTTCTCAGCAGTACCGGTGTAGCATTAAAGATTTTGCAGGGAAATGTCGAAAGAATAGGTGAGAGTATTGAGGAATTCCAGCGTCAGCAGCAGATGGGGATGTGGATCATCGAGTCGCAGGAAGCGGAAAGAAGAAAAATCGCTCGCGAATTACATGATGGCCCGGCACAAAACCTGGTTAGCATGTTGATTCGGTTGGATTTAATTGCACAACTGGGTTATGAGGAGAAGGAAAGGATAAGTGACGAGGTAAAAAATATTAAGGATATGGCCCGGGAAAGTCTGGCTGATATAAGGAGCATAATGTTTGACCTCAAACCGCTATTAGTTCATGAACATAGCTTTTGTCAGACTCTTAGAGAGTTTTTTAGTGAATATGAAGCCCGTTATAATTTTACCACTGATTTAGTAATACTAGGTGGTGATCGGGATTACGATTTCTCTATGGAAATAGCTCTGTTTCGCTTGATTCAAGAGGCTATTACTAACGTAAAGAAACATGCCGGGGTCAACCATGCTATGGTAAAAATAGAGAATACAGATAAATGCCTGAGGCTGATCATAAAAGATGAAGGCCGAGGTTTCAGCGTTGAAGGGGTTACGGCCAATAAGGAAAGTTACGGTATTATAGGCATGAAAGAGAGGGTAGAGATATTTGGGGGAGAAATAGAGATTATTTCTTCACCAGGTTCAGGAACCCAGGTAATAGTCAGGATACCATGGGAAGAGGAGGAAAATAATGGATAAGGCAAGGGTAGTGATAGCGGATGATCATGTTTTGGTCCGGGAGGGCCTGAGAAAGCTGCTGGAACTCGATAGCAATATTAAAGTTATAGATGAGGTAGGAGATGGGCAGGGCGCTATCAACATAGCCCGTAAAGAAAAACCGGATATCATTATTATGGATGTAAATATGCCGGGAACCGATGGTATTGTGGCCACCCGAGTAATAAAGAGGGAGTTGCCGTCAGTCCGGATTATTGCCCTGACCGTGTACGAAGGGGAAGAAGTCGTTGATATGGTCAAAGCCGGAGCTTCGGCTTATATACTTAAGGATGTGGCGGGTAGCGAACTGGTGGATACTATTCACCGGGTAATGAACGGAGAGGTAGTAATCTATCCCCGGGTAGCGAACCGCTTGGTCCGGGAATTGCGGCAGAGTGAGAACCGGAAGAGTGAAATACGGCTGACCAAGAGGGAAAAAGATGTTCTTACTTTGTTGGTGAAAGGAAATACCAATAAAGAAATGGCGGAGGTTATGTTCATTAGTGAAAAGACGGTGAAAAATCACCTGACCAGTATTTTTCGCAAATTGGGTGTAAAGGACCGGACCCACGCAGCTATCTATGCCTTGAAGAATCGCATTGTAAGTGAGGAATAACCCCTCCCACCTCGCTTTTCTAATTAACCCCCCTGCCCGCAACCTTAATAGCGACCGTAGGGAACAACAGTAGTACCCGAAGGGTGCAGGGTGAGGGCCATAACCACCAATGAAAAGTGGATCTTATTATATATATCAGAAAACTGTCCCCATGATATACTGGGATCATGGCAAAATATGTTTCAGTAATCAATAACCCTTCTTCTTGCATATTATGTACAAATATGTTGGAAGGGGGTTGTTTTGTGCTTGTTTTGTTAAAAAGCTTGAGCCTGGCCCTCTGGTTATTTATAATGCTGGCGGTTGTTATTGCTTATCGGGGGAATAATCCCAAGAAGGTTAAACGCTTTAAAATGAAGCTGGATGAGGATTACTATAGAAAGAAAAGAGACCGCTATTTTTGCCTGCTCTTAAATCAGGGGACAAGTTAGGGTTGTTATTTTGTTTGTATAACGAGGTGAAATATATCCCCCGCTTCTTTAAGCGGCTGGGTTCCAATTAACAAAACAGACGGCGTCTTCTAATCCCACACCTTGTTGTAGTGCTGTGTCGAGACTGCTCCGCGGTTTCTTTCGATGCTTAAAAGATGGCGCAAATGCGATGATGTTTGAATGTAGTTTTATAGGACGAGCAGATGATATCGAGGTGCAGGCATGATTGATTTGATTATGGATATTCTATTTCCCCAAACTGCTTGCTATATCTGTAGAGAACCAGGCAGGTATAGCTGCCGGTATCCCTGGTGTGATGCCTGTGAAGATGAAATGGATCGTCTTAAGAAATGCTTGTCGCTTTGTGATCACTGTGGGAAATACTTGGGGGAGGGAGAAAACCTTTGTGTGGAATGCCGCCAGAACCCTCCGAGTTTCAATATTGCCCGTGCCGTTGGACCCTATGAGGAACCTTTTCGTATAGCGGTCAAGGTTTTTAAATTCTTGGGTAGGAAGCAACTGGCCAAGAAAATGGGGGACATGATGGCGGAAGTGGTGGAAAGAGAGCCGCGTTTCTGGCCACTGGATATTATTGTGCCAGTGCCGATTTCCCAGGGCAACCTGAGACAGAGGGGATTTAACCAGACGGAGCTTTTGGCCCGACAAATTGGCAGGAGGCTTAAAATAGCAGTAGATCCTGGTATTCTAGTGCGAATAAAGGAGACTCCTTCACAACGGGAATTGACCCGGGAAGAGAGGGAGAAAAACCTGCTCTATGCCTTTAAAGTTACACAGCCCCAAAAAGTGCTGGGCAAGAAAATTTTGCTGGTTGATGATGTCTATACTACCGGATCTACTATACGGGAATGTACCCGGGTATTGTTGGAAGCGGGGGCCGAGCGGGTATCGGTGATAACCTGGGCTATTGGGAAGGGGTTTTAGCAAGAAAGGGCTAAAAGGAATTGTTTATTCGAGTTTTATGCAGCTTGACCAACGATGTAGTTATATTAATTCAATCCTTATGTTACGAAGAGAGTTTTTCACAATAGTATCAATGTTATAATAAAAATATCGATAATACGAATATAGATGTATCTCAAGCTTTGTAGAAAAATAAGTTGTTAAATTATACAAGAAAACCATACATAGGGAGGTATTGTGATGTCCAATCTACGAAATTGCTCCAGGTGTGGGAGGGTTTTTCCCTATATGGGCCGGAACATATGTCCCAGGTGTTTGGAAAAAGAGGAAGATGAATATCAGGTGGTACGAAGATATGTTCGCGACCATCCTGGGGCTGGGGTAATTGAGGTAGTAGAAGAAACCGGAGTAGAGGAAGACAAGATCTTACAATTTTTAAGAGATGGCAGGCTGCAGGCCAAGGGACTAACAGCCAGTTTGCACTGTGAAAGATGTGGACAAAGCATAAACTCCGGTCGCTTTTGCGAAAGCTGTATTAATGAGGTTAACGCTGAGATTCAGGGGCATCTGCCCCAAAAAGCCAAGAGTGAAGAGCCGAAAAGACCACCCCGCGGTAGGGCAAAAGATAAGATGCATATCAAAGATAAAGGTTTTTTATAGAATTCAAGATGGAGTCGCTATGATTGGGGAAGACTACTGCTTAATTAAAAACATAGCTTGGTGCAGGAAATTAATAAAAAATGGAGGAAATACTTTATAAACGCACGCAGGGGATATTAAGCCCCTGCTTTATTTTTGCGAAAAGAGAAATAGGCGAATAGATTTAAAAATAGATAAAAAAGAGCTCTGAGGTGACAATTGATGATTATTTCCAAAACCCAATTGCTAAATGTTTTGAAGATTTACAACAAAGGCGATAACAAGGTGGAAAAGGCACAGGCTGCCAGAGGGGCCGCCCGGGCGGACGAACTGGCTATTTCCCGGGAGAGCAAGGTTAAGCAGAAGGCAATGCATGCTGTCCGGCAGGCGGATGATATTCGCTTGGAAAAAGTAGCTGAATTGCAGGAGCAGATTTCCGCAGGAACCTATACGCTATCCGATGATGAAGTGGCGGAGAAGATGATAGAAAGGGTTTTGGTGGACAGGTTAATTTAGAAAAAGTGAGGCGTAAGGGGTAAGGTGTGAGGAGTTAAGGTTATTTCTGCTACATTTTACTCTTACTTTTCATAGGTAGATGTGGCTCCGGCCATGGGGGGTTAATATAGAAAGCGGTGAAACAGGTGGAGAAGCTACTGCAAGATTTTATCGAGACCATCGCTAAACAAAACCAGGTTCTCGAGCGATTGGCTGCACTGGGCCAGGAGAAGCAGGAGCTGATTATAGCGGGCAAGGTCAGAGAACTGGATAGTTTGATTCAGAAAGAGGGCATCACGGTATCCAACCTGGATAAAATGGAAGGTGCCCGCTTTAAATTACAGGAAAATCTGGCTGTTCAACTGGGCTTTAAAGCGGAGGAGTTCAGCGCCAAAAAGCTTTTGGCCTGGGTGCGGGAAGGCTGTCCGGAGCTTTATCCTGCCCTGGAAGAGGTAATAAATCAACTGGACTACTGCTTGATACGGTTGAAAGCGATAAACTCCCATAACCATGAATTAATAGACCAGTCCCTGGTATTTATAGGGGAGATACAGTCCCTGTTCAATGGGGATGTAGCCGGAATTTATTCCGATAAAGGCCTGCAGTCCGATGAATTCGAATCCCGTCCCAGGTTAAACCTGCTGGACAAGAAAATTTAGGAAGGTGCCAGGCACTTAAGTTGTTAAGTTATTGCAATAACTTAACAACTTAAGTGCCTGGCACCGGGGTGGAGGTTACTGAATGAGTAATTTCTTCGGTTTGGAAATCGGCAAGCGCTCGGTTCTCATGCATCAGACAGCGCTTAATATTACCGGGCACAATATTGCTAATGCCAATACTCCAGGGTTTGCCCGGCAGGCGCCCAGCATAGTGACTACCAGTCCTTTCCATGCTCCCATGTTGAACAATGCCAACCGGGTAGGGCAGCTGGGCACCGGGGTGGATATAGCTCAGGTGAAAAGGATACGGGATGAATTCCTGGATTCCCAAATCAGGAATGAGACCCGGGTGTCGGGTTACTGGCAATCCATGCAAGAGACCCTGGATAGGGTGGAGGCCATATTGAACGAACCCTCAGAGGATGGTTTGAGGGGGGTAATGGATATGTTCTGGGAGGCCTGGCAGGATTTATCCCTTAACCCGGAAAGCGAATCGGTGCGCTCGGTGGTTGTGCAGCGGGGTATGGCCCTGGCCGAGGCCTTTAATCATACCTATAGTCAACTGCAGGATCTGCGGGTGGATGTAAATGACCAGATTAAAATAAAGGCCCATGATGTAAACTCCATAGCCCAGCAGATCGCTGCTCTTAACCGGCAGATCGCTGCGGTGTCCTGTGCCGGCAAGCAACCCAACGATTTGAAAGATAAGCGTGACCTGCTCGTAGAGCAGTTGAGTGAGATTGCGGAGGTCAGGATTTACAATGACAAGAACGACATGGTCGCAGTGCAGCTGGCTGACAGGATGCTGGTGCAGGGTGTGGATTACATAGAACTGGCGGAAGAGAAAGATAATCAAGGTATGTATATGCTGGTTTGGGCGGACAGCCGGACCAAGGCTAGGATAAGTGGTGGCCAGCTGGGGGCTTTGCTCGATGCCCGTGGGCAAACCAATCTGCCGGAAGAAAACCAGCCTTCCGAATATAAGGAAATCATTCCCAATATGATTGAAGATCTCAATATGCTGGCCAAAACCATAATGGTGAATACCAATGAGTTGCACCGGGGAGGTTACAGCCTGGCCAATAAAAAAAGCCAGGTGCCGGATGGAAGTAACTTCTTCAAGATGCCGGAATATGCGGATACTTATGAGAATTGGGCCAAGTTTATGGCGGTGACCCGGGAGATACAGGATGATGTGAAAAAAATTGCTGCGGCCAGCCGCCGCACCTGGGACACAGAGGGCGGCAATAAGGAGAATTTCGGCGATGGGGGCAACGCCCTGAAAATCGCGCAGTTGAAACATAGCCTGAATAGTCCCCAGTTTAAAGTCAAAACGGAAGGTTTAAATATTGACTTTTCTTCACACGATCCCCTGCGCCTTTTAGTAGATGGAGGAGCGGGGATAAAGGAGATTGAGATTCCGCCTCCCTATAGCTATCCTGATATGCAGAGGCTGGCTCAAGCTCTGCAGAAGGAACTGGATATAAATGACATCGTTGCTAATGTAAGATGTGAGGGCGGGGAAATCGTATTCTATTCCACAACTAATAGAAAACTGGAGATTATTTATCCGGGTTCGGCCATTAGCGACCTTAAAGCAGTCGATTTGCAAAACGGTGAGTACCAGATTAAAACCTGGGTTGGTACTGGTGAAGCCCAAAATGCCAAACTAAGCTTATTACAGAGCTATAATCAAAAGCCGGCCAGCAGTATTTTCGGCGATGGCCGTCTACAACAACCCAGCGACCCCAACCTGGCTATTAACGCTTCCATTGAAATAACCATAAGCAGTGTTAACAATTTCAGTGGACAGGTTAATTATACTTATGTTTCCCATGAATATGATCTCGATGGAAACTACAATAAAGTGACGGGAAGCTTTACCCTCAACTATGGAGGGGCGGCAGAGCAGAGTATCACTATTGGCTCCCTGACAACAACTATATCGGGATTGGATGGCCTGAGCAGCGAGAAATCAGGTGTGGCCGAATTAAAGGTAGGAGACAAGGGAATCCTGGCGTTGACGGCGGCGAGGGAGGTAGCCATCCCGTACCAGCAAGTGGACATAAACTTTAACTTCAATTCAGATCGCAAAGTGCTGCAGAGCAACTGCTTTGTTTTTAACAACGGGGTGCTGGACCCGCAAGCTCCGGATACTGTAAAAACCAATGAGTTGCATTTCTTTACTATGAATGATAACCGGAATAGTAATCTCTTCGGTAGATCCTATGATGGTTATATTGAAATAACGAACGGGATTCTAGTTACGGCGGAACCAGCGGCTTATCTATCATATTATGAAGGCGATTCCGGTAATAGCGACATGGTAGAAGATGCCACCACTGATGACTTCTGGCGTTCAATAACGGCCAATACCGGAGTGGTGAGCCAGGAAGCGCAGCGCATGGTGAAAAATCAGGAGATACTGTTGAGCGAATTGCAGAACAAGTGGGAGTCCATATCCGGTGTTTCCCTGGATGAGGAAATGACCAATATGATTAAATTCCAGCACGCTTTCAATGCGGCTTCCCGTTTCATAACCGGCATTGACGAAGGTCTGGAAGTGATTATCAACCGCATGGGCCTGGTGGGTCGCTAGGCACAGTTGCTGGATGGAGGAATGATAAGCTATGATGATGCGAGTTACCAATAAGATGCTGGTTAATGAACTTAACCGCAACCTGACCAACAATATGCTGCGTATGGATAAATTCCAGCGCCAGCTTTCCACCACCAGGAAGATCAACACCCCCTCCGACGACCCGGCCGGGCTGGTCAAATCCCTGCGCTTGCGCACCAACCTTATCGAGGGCGAACAGTACCTGACTAATATAAATGAATCACTTGGTTTTCTCGATACCACTGATGCTGCTTTTGGCAATATAAACGAAATTTTGCATGAAGCCCGGGAGATGGCGGTAAAGGCCTCCACCGACAGCAATGTCAAACCCGACTTTGCGGCTATGGCCAAGAAGATTCGGGAGATGAACGAGCAGTTGAAAATGATCGCCAATTCCACCTATGGCAGCAAATATATTTTTGCTGGCAGCAATGTTACAGAAACTCCCTATGAAAACGGAAATTGGCGAGGCAACAGCGAAGCCATGGAAACGGAAATCGGCGTAGGGGTAAAAATTCCTTTCAATATCGATGCTCGCGAATTCTTTGTCGGCCGCCTGGATGAGCTTCAGGTTGATCCAGCCTCGGGAATAAATGCGGAGAAGGTAGTGGGAAAAAACCTGCAGGAAGGGAATTATAAGGTGAATTACAGCCTGGTTAGCAATGCTGCCAGGGGAACCGCCAGAGAAAGCGGCAATATGCTGACTGCAGATAACAATACGGGCATGTTTTTCTTTTACGATAATGCCGGTACCCCAGCAAATGCCAGTATAGCGATAGGAACCGCGGCTGGCTTAACGGCTTCGGTCTATAGTGGCTTTCTTAATATTAAAGTAACAACGGTTGATGAAGCGACGGATACACTGACTGTTGATATCAGCGGCCGGATAGCAATAGAAGGGGAAACGGGATACCAGGATATCAACATTGCGGGCGTAAGCCTGAATATGGCAGCGGCCAATGGCGATGCCATCGGTAGTATCAGCGCTGCCCAACTGCAGGCAGGTGGATTAGCTGGGGCCAGTGAGGATCTGGTTCTATGGAACAACAGCGGTGCGCCTCTGGCAGGTATAACTGATGGTGCTCCGGAGTTTGCAGCGGGGGATAAGTCGCAAATTTCCCTGTCTTTGGAATCGTCTAGTGTGCAGGAAAGTCAGAGCTATCTTTCCGCGGTGCCCAATGCCGGTTCCTTTTTCTACGAAGGCATGGGAACTGCAGCAACACTGGGGGTAGGTGTGGACAACGGCCTGACTATGGCCAACAACAGCCCATACAGCGGCTCTATACTGGTAGAAGCTGCTGAAGTCGCCCCGGATAACACCCAGGTGGCGGTAAGCTTAAAAGGAGGCAGCGTCAAGGGAAGCGCTTCTTTAGTCCTGGATAAGCCCTTGTATCTGGAATCGGGAGGAACTTATACCGCTATTGCCGATGGTTTCGACCTCACAAACTATTTTACTTACCAGCGGGAAGACGGAACCACTGTTTCTGGAGCCATCAGCAGTGCTACTTATAATGCAGCTACGAGGGAAATTGATTTTCAATTTAATATAGAAGATGTTCAGGGTGGAGATATTATAAAATGGAACAACGATTGGGATGCGGTAACTGGAACTACTGTGTCCAGTTCTGGACAGAGCAAATTGTACTACCAGCAGATCAAAGGAAGTATTCCAGTTTATGAAGAATTCAAGCGGGTGGATGAGGACGGTCAAGCCACGGCGCCTCTGGAAATGAGATTTGACAATAGTGTTAGTTCCTGGAAGCACAATGATAATTATTTACCACAACAATTAACCGTAAACATAAAAGCCCATCTCTATACCAATGGAAGTGACGGCAAGCTTCATTACAAATATGTGGAATTGGATAATGTAGTTATCGATCCGGAAACTGCTAGCGGTCAAAAGATATTCAAGATTTCCGCAGCGGATGATATAAAAGATCCGAATTTTACCGAGGATCTGGTGATATGGAATAACGGCCCCAATTCCCTGGGAGGAATCGATCCTGACACCCCCCAGCTTAAGGCCGGAGATAAAACTGTGTTCTCTTTCTCGGCTCAAGGAAGGGCCGATGCGCAAAATGCGAATATAGATTTCTCTTATACCTCAGCCAAGGGTGAAAAGGTTAAAGGCAGCAGCAGCTTCAGATTTGATATTGAAACCTTTGATTATCATACTACAGAATTAAAAATCTTTACCCTTAATGAGGAAACCGGTCTGGCTTACAGTGGAGAAATAGCCCTGGAAACCGGGGTTTTTGCTGCCAGTGACCCAGCTGTTTCCTTTTCCTGGTGCGATGGGCTTTTTGGCTATATGGAGGACCTGGCCCGAAAGATTGAAGCGGGCAAGGTTAGTGAAACCAGTTTGCAGATCGGCGGCGATGACCGCCGTATGGAGGAATTGCTCCTCTACCGTTCCACGGTCGGAGCCAGAATCAACCGCCTGGAACTGCAGCAGAGCCGCCTGGAATCCATACAGGAGACCTTTACCAGCCTGCTGTCCAAGACTGAGGATGCTGATATGGCCGAAGTGATAATGCAACTGCAACTGCAGGAGAATGTTTATCGGGCCTCCCTGGCGGCGGGAGCCAGGATTATTCAGCCCAGCCTCCTGGATTTCCTACGCTAGCCAGGGGGACACAAGGGGACAGTCCTTTTGTGTCCTTTAGTTGGGAAGCCAGGTTTGCTAATTTAGGAAGGGTAAGCTATGGATCTTAGGATAAGCCAGCAAGCAGGCCTCATTGGCTTGAATATAGAAAAACCGGGAGTGCGTTTGAGCATCAGTCCCCCCCGGCTCAGTGTAAATGCCCAGGTGAGCGATATGAACATCCACTCCCCCCGGGCGGAACTGGAAATTGACCAGAGCCAGTGTTGGGCCGACCTGGGTGCCCGCAAACCGGCCGATTATGGGAAGGAATGCGCTTCCCAGGCCTACCAGCAAGGCCTGGAAGGCATAGCCCGGAGGGTGGCGGAGGGAGAGAGCCAGGCCGCTATCGAAAAAGGCGGCAGCGTAGTAAAGGTAATAGCATCAAGGCTTAAGGCCGAGGCCGAGTGCCCGTATACCATTGCCTTTATACCCGAGCACCCCCCGCAGGTTACGGTCAAAGCAGGCGAAATGGAAGCGGAGGCCAGTGAGGGTGGAGTAAGTACCAGCCTGCAACCGGGCCGGGTGGAAAACCATACCCCCTGGGCCAAAGTGGGCGTCTATCTGCAGCAAAAACCCGCAATTGAGGTTAAGTGGGTAGGCAGCTATTTTGATGGGGTAATGTAGAGTAGTCGTCAGGCATCAGACTTCGGGAGGGAGCCAGGCTTGATTCCCTTATTTTCATCGGTGGTTGGGGCCCCGGTCATGGGGAGTTCTATTGACACCCGAAGGCTGGAGAATCAGGCATACCCGCAACCTTAATAGCGACTATATTTGCCAGGCAAAAAAGCAGGCAAGGGAACCGTCCCCATGCCTGTCCCTGCCTGATTGCATTTGCAATAACTTAACAACTTAAGTGCCTGGCACCTGAGAAAGGAAGAGGTTCATGAAAATAATCAGCACTTTGCTGGGTGAGCTGGAATTTGCGGAAGAAGATATAATTATGTTCCCGGCTGGCATTCCGGCTTTTGAACAGGAAAAAAGCTTCCTGCTGATAGCCATGGGTGAAGGGGTTCCTTTTTACTACCTGCAATCAGCCCTTAACCCCGAGCTCTGCCTGGTAGTGGCTAATCCTTTTGCCTTTTTCCCCCGCTACAGCATTGAGATCGGCCAGGAGGAATTGCAGCGCCTGGACTGCAGCCAGCGGGAGGAATTACTGCTTTATGTGATACTGACTGTTCCGCAGGACTTCCGGGAGAGTACCGCCAACCTGGTGGCCCCGTTGATTATCAACCAGGAAAGTAAAAAAGGGCTACAGTTTATTGCCACCAATAGCGATTATACTACCAGACACCCTATTTTCCAGCCGGTCCAGGCTGAGGAACGAACCGGCATAGCTGCCGCTGAGGAGGGCTAGACTATGCTGATACTGGGACGGAGGAAGGGTGAAAGCGTATTAATCGGTGATGACATAGAGATAACTATTGTAGATATCCAGGGCGATTACATTCGTATGGGGATTCAAGCCCCCCGGGAGGTAAGCATAGTCCGTAAGGAGATTAAGGAGCAAATCCGGGAGGAGAACATAAAAGCGGCGGAAAAACCGGAAGGTTTGCCCGCACTACTGGAAGAAATGAAAAAATTCTTATAATTCCGCCGAAGGGAGGCAAAAAGTATGTCATCTTTACGCATTGGCGGCATAGCCAGCGGACTGGATACGGAAAACATAATAAAAGAAATGCTAAAAGCACAGCGCAGCAAGATAGAGCGTAAAGTACAGGAAAAAACCATACTGGAATGGAAACGGGATGATTTCCGAACAGTCAATACCAAGTTATTGGCCCTGCGCACCGCCACCTTTGACCTTAAACTCGGTGATACCTTCAACGCCAAGAAAGCCGCCAGTTCCAATGAAAGCATATTGACCGCCACGGCCAAGAGTACGGCCACCCCCGGCACCTATGATGTCAGGGTAAAACAGGTGGCGCAGAAAGCTACCCTGACCAGCCAGCAAGCCCTGGGCTCCAAGGAGAATGTCTCCAGCGTGGCCGCCCAGTTTGGTATTGAGGAGAATACCCAGATAGACTTTACCCTGGCCGGTAAAAATGGGGAGATTCCGTTTTCTTTTACGGCGGGAGCAACCAGCCTGGCGGATATCGTACGGATTATTAATGATGAGGATATGGGTATCAGAGCCTATTATGATACCAATGTGGATAGAGTATTTCTCATGAGTACTGAATTCGGTGAGAATGCCGCCATAAAAGTGAAGATGGATGGTATGCGGGATAGCGGGGGCAATCTTCTGGTAAATGAAGAAGGAAAGGCCTTGAGCTTCCTGGGGGACTATTTCAAGTTGAATATAGATGTGAAGAGTTTAAACGAAACGGCCCCGGCTAGCGGCCGGAAAATCACCAGTAACAGTCCTTTGATTATTCATGACCCTGCCGCCATTACCTTAAGCCAGATGTATGCCGGCGGAACCGCTCCCGCCAGTGTCAGCTTTACCCTTAAGGGCGAAAAGGACAGCAAGGATTTCACCTTTGATACTACGATAAGCCTGCAAGAAATGATAAACCAGATCAACAATGAGCGGCTGACCACCGGCTTGACCGCTAGCTATGACAGCAGCAGCGGTAAAGTAATCTTTTCCAGCGGGAAGCAGGTTACCATCAGCGGGGACACGGACAACTTCCTGCGGGATAAGCTTAACATGACCATCGGCAGCCAGCAGGGAACTTTGAGCAGCAACAGTACGGTGCTGGTGTATGATGCGGCCAACATTAAGCTGAACTCTCTCTACACTTGCGAAGACCTGCAGTTTACCCTGGAGGGAGGTTTGGGCATCCACAAATTTTCCTTTAATGCCAGTTCCATCTCTGCGACTACCGTGCAGGACATGATAGACAGCATTAACTTGTGGAGGAATACTACCGGTATAACGGCCTCCTATGATGGTGCTTCCGGGAAAATCAGCCTCATGGACAGTTGTCCCCTGGCAGCCCTGGAAGCAGGTAGTACAGCCACCAATGCTACCCTGGCTTTTAATGAAGCATTATACTCTAGTTCAGATGGAACTCCGAACGGAACCTTGAGCGCATTGACTAATGGCCAGGACATTACTGCCAGTTTTATTTATACCGGATCAGGCTCATTGACTTCGGCTATATACAACAGCAACGGAGCTATCGATTTTAATGTGGCAAATGCGGCTGATGGCGACACCATTGTACTTAACGGAGGGGGATTAGACAATCTTTTTGATGCTGAAGGCAACCAGTACCTCCCGGTAAGCATGACTTATGATGGAACTACCGGAACCTGGACATACAACAGCCGCAGCAATGATGAGCGCATGATAGCTATTCGCTATGATAACGAAGGTTTCCTGGCTGATGAACTGAATATTAATATGTATGAGATGAAGGGAAGCAAAGCCATCATCGATTTCAATGATGCCCAGAATTTGGAGTTCGATACCAACGAGATTACCCTGATGGACAGCATCAACCTGAACCTGCAGGCGGCCAATCCCAACCAGACCGTGCGAATCACGGTTACCAACGATATAGACGGGGCAATCGAAAAGATCAAGGCTTTTGTTGAAGCCTATAACACGGCTATTGTCCATATGAATACCGAATTGACGGAGAGACGCTACAATGCCCGGGATAAATACGGAGGCAGTTTTCCCCCGCTCACCGCCGAGCAGAGAAAGGATATGAGCGAGGACGAAATCAAGGCCTGGGAGGAAAAGGCCAAAAGCGGTATGCTCAGGGGCGATTCCATTTTGTTCACCGCCTATTCCAGTACCCGCTGTGCGGCCACCGATTCGGTGCAGGGACTGGCCAGTACTAACACATACAAGAGCCTGGCCTCCATCGGAATTAGCACCCCAAGCTTTATACGTGGCTCGATAGAGGGAGGCAAGCTGGAGATAAATGAAGATAGACTCCGGGCTGCTCTGGAAGCTGATCCGGACAAGGTTATGGAGCTTTTCACCCTGGATAAAGTGATTACCAATGAGGAAGGCAAAGAAATATTGGACTGGAACGGCAATCCCATGCGCAACCGGGGTGTAGCCATCCGGCTCTATGAGGCGGTTAATGACAATATCACCACCATAACGGAAAAAGCCGGAGTGCCTTCTGCCAAAATAGATAATAGCCTACTGACCAGGGAAATAGGGAGAATAGATGAGCGTATCAAAAGCTATGAAGAACGCATGGAGGAAATGAGCGAACGCTACTGGAAGCAGTTTGCCGCCATGGAGAAGATGGTAAACTACTATAATTCCATGAGCAACTGGCTTTCCCAACAGATAGCCCAGATGGCGGGCCAGAACCAGCAACAGTAGAGGGGGAGAAGTTTTTTAGACGCTGATTCACGCAGATTTATTATGATTTATGTTTATACTAACCAGCGTTCATCTGCGCCCGAAGGGTCGGCGCTTTTCAGCGTCTTAAGTCTATTTTCTTATTGATTTAGATGGAGAAGGATACTAATTAAGTAAGCGGCAGGACTTGAGAGGATTAAAGTCCTGGTAAAAAGCTACCAAAAGAAACGGAAGGCGATAATTGCAAGCATGAACGAAAGCAATAGGGAGAAAAACCAGTAAATAGCGGGTTTCTGCCTTTCAGCTCTGCTACTTGCTTTTCGATAATAGAAGTAGCGGGGGAATATGATAGTAAGGGGCGATTCAGTAAGGTTGAGAAGGATGTACCCCTGACAGGAATAATATATCAGAAGAACCGTCCCCATGATATGCAGCAGCGACCGGATGCTTTTTGGGCAAAGAAGCACTCGGTGGTTGCTGTACTTGCAGCCAGCGGCCGAGGTTTCAGGTCCGGCAGCCAGATGAGCCACAAGGAAGTGACTCAATAAAAATTCAAGGAGGAATGATGGTATGATTATTAACCACAACGTGTCCGCGCTCAACGCCTATCGCAACCTTACTGTTACCGACAGGAACATGAGCAAATCCCTGGAGAGACTCTCCTCAGGACTGCGTATCAACCGGGCGGCTGACGATGCTGCCGGGCTGGCCATTTCGGAGAAAATGCGTGCCCAGATCAGAGGCCTAAACCAGGCCATATCCAATGCTCAGGACGGCATCAGCCTTATTCAGACAGCTGAAGGTGCCCTGAACGAAACCCACGACATTCTGCAGCGTATGCGGGAGCTGTCGGTGCAGGCGGCTAACGACACCCTGACCGCTTCTGACCGGCAGAACATCCAGCAGGAAATCGACCAGTTGGTTGTTGAAATCGACCGTATCGGTAACACCACCGAGTTTAACACCAAGAAGCTTTTGGACGGCAGTTCCTCGGCTCTGACCACCACCGACAAGCTAACCACCCGGGTCTTCATGCGTGACGGTCTCCGGGTAGTTGACCAGTTCGGCCAGAAAGCCCCCGGCGGCGGCAACTACAAGTTGAACATCGAAGCTCAGGCCGGAGTAGCTCAGGTGCAGAAGACCGATATCATGCGGGTAAAACATGGTGAGACCACCACTAATATTGATATGGGCTTCAACCAGGCCAATGTAATAGCCAGTATCACTGCTGCTTTTACCGCGAATGATGTAGGGGATGTTTTTACCTTTAATTTTGAATTCGAAGATGGGGTTAATACTTCTGTAGAAGTTGCAATAACCGAAGCAACTTCAGCAGATCAATTTACGGTAAAACTGGCAGATGCTGTGGCTGCACACAGTGTTCTTAAAAACCGGGTTTCTATTCAGACCGGAAGTGCTGCAACTACCTTCGATATTCAGTCATTGACCAAAGGAGCGGCCGGCAACTTCCAGCTAAATGTGACTCGTGACGTTTCTGGTAGTCCTGCCAGTGGTGGTGGCACACTGGAAATTGCCGGCACTACTATTACTTATACGGGCACAGCAGCAGTTACTCTTGATACTGCCAGTACTGTTAATGGCGATATTCAAAAAGGTGAGGATAAAGCCCAATCCGGCCTGCAGAACTTCCAGGTTACTGGCCTGAAGCAGGGTACTTACAAGATTACCACGGATGTCAGTGCTGCAGCTACTTTAGTAGGTGATGCCAATCTGGCTTTGGTCGCCCAGTACCGGCAGGATGGTAAGGCCGGGGCTTTGGTAGAAAATATTAGTGCTACTACGGCCAGTGCCGGAACAACCCTAAGTACAGCCGGCAGCACCGTAAATGCCCAGATGGCATTTGATGTTGTTGGTAAAAATGGAAATAACATTACGCTTAACATCACTTCCTATCAAATGGCACTGGACGGTACCAGAAGTGTGCATACCCTGGAAGGGGTGGTCATACAGACTACCGCAGCCGATACCGTAAATTCATTTACTGTTGGCGATGTACACTTTAATACCTTCGACCTGGCTGATGCCAAAGATATAACCGTGGGTGACAAGTTCCTGATGAATGTCAAACCGGTAACTGTTCAAGCAGATGATCTGGTCACCATTACCCAGACCACCGATGAAAACGGCCAGAGTGTCAGCCGCTCTTTCACTTATTACAAAGCGCAAGCCACTAACTGGGATAACACGACTACCACTGTAGATTACCTGACTCTCGATGATACCAATGGTGAAGTCGGGCATAGTGAAATCCAGCTTACCTTTGGGACTCTAGCTGATTATACGGATAATAAAGGGACTTTTGTCCAATTTGACCGCAGTGCCGGGGTGGGTGAACTGGCTACCAAGGGAACCGCACTACGCGATATCGAAGCCTTCTGGGATAAGAGCGGCAACTTCTTGCTGGAATCCGCCCAAAAAATCAGCATCATTCAGGGTGACGGGCAGAAAGCGGAGATTACTCTGTTTGGTACTGATACAATAGGGAGCGTAGTACAAAAATTAAACGATGCTATTGCCAACCAGCTCGGGCAGGCCGAACTTGCAGGCATTGGGGCCACCCACAGCGACAAGTTTGTTTCTTTTGTAACCGAAGGCGGAAAACAGGATAGTGGTCTGGAAACCGTTGCAGGTACTTTTGTAATCCGTTCCGCTATTACTGGTGATGCCGGCGAACTGACCTTTGTCGGTGATGAAAATGTAATCAAAGCCTTAAGCCTGACCAATCTTAAAGATGCCAAGGAAAATACCTTTAAGGTCAATGTTACCGATGCCCATACCGGCAACTACATTGCCAAAGATGTCAATATCGAAGGCAATATGCTGGTAGGCACCGTACACCAGAATGTGGATGTTGAGTTTGACAATATGACCGGTATTGAGCTGTCCTGGAATACCCAGACCAAGAACTTCGACCTCACCGGGGGCTTTGCCAACCGGGAAGACACCTATGTGCATATTGCCGACAATACCATGGTCTTCCAGATTGGGGCCAACCCCCTGCAGGATGTGGGAGCGGCCATAGGCGATATGAGAGCCCGGGCTCTGGGAGTAAACAATATCCTGGTTACTGACCGGGATCATGCTACTGCTTCCATCAGCAAGCTGGATGCGGCTATTCAGCGGGTGTCCAGCGAGCGCTCCAAGATGGGTGCTCTGCAGAACAGGTTGGACCACACCATTAACAACCTGGGCGTGGCTTCCGAGAACCTGACTGCCGCCGAGTCCCGTATCCGCGATCTGGACTTCGCCAAGGAGATGATGTCCTTTACCCGGAGCCAGATCATGCTCCAGGCAGGTACCGCCATGCTGGCTCAGGCTAATATGAAACCGCAGAGTGTACTTCAGCTGCTCGGATAAACAGGGTAGTTATTCGCGAAAACTTGATAAGATCTATAAAAGGAAGAACCGATCGCTACGATCGGTTCTTCCTTTTAAACATGGGCAATTAAACTTTGAGCTGTTTTAAACGATAATTATAATAGTGGATTATTGGAATGTCTGTTAATAAAATAATTGTTCGTTTTAGAAGGGAAGTTCAGGATAGTGAAGAAGAAAAAAAAGCAAAAGCAAATAAAAGTGGATATTAATGTTATTGAGAAGTCCAGGCTCCATATTAAGAAGAACGAAAAAAACATGCCGGTGGAAAACCAATATCTTTACATAGAGAATATGAAAACTTTACGCCAATATTATCCAGAATTAGCCGCTACTATAGAAAAAACTCCGAATGGAAATAGATTTGAATGGGTAAGAACAGGAAGCAAAAAACTACCTAATTTGAGAGATAAGCATAGTCAACTGCTTTACTATGATGCTGAAAGCCCCTGGGAAGATGTTAAGAAGCAAATCGAATCCCTTAATCTAAAAAATACTCGCCTGGCTTTGTTTCTGGGATTGGGTGCGGGTTATGAGTTGCTTTTTTATTGCAAAGACATTGTACCCCAACAACATACCAGTTATATTCTTGTAATAGAAAAAAACATTGAAGTTTTTAGGGCTGCTTTGCATTCATTTGACCTGAAATCAGTCATAAGTAACCCGCGAATTCATTTTCTGGTGGGAGAAAGAGAAGAGGCTTTATATACAAAAATAAGAAATTATTTGGCTAATGAAAACCGCTTCATGTTAACCAAAGCCATGAAGCCTGTTTATCACTCATCAGCATTGAGATTAAACCAGGAA
>ENA-UOUL01001458-UOUL01001458.1-bioreactor-metagenome-genome-assembly--contig:-NODE-1458-length-32629-cov-25.088781_pt1 | contig 32629 bp, 26 predicted proteins | sample MGYA00249838_ERZ747220 | MGnify/ENA primary metagenome ERZ747220 (study PRJEB28778, sample SAMN05720191) | bioreactor metagenome | isolation source: Anaerobic biogas reactor | place: USA:Washington... | reverse complement strand
CAGGGCCACCGCACCACGACCGACCAGATCCTCGGCGGCGTTCCCGGCAAGGGCTTCTACCAGATGATGGACGGGGTCGAGGTCGGTCGCGTCAACGTCGCGGCCCGCGCCTGCGGCCTCTCCCGGCGCGCGTTCGAGCTCGGCATCGCCTACGCCCAGCAGCGGGAGACCTTCGGCAAGAAGATCGCCGAGCACCAGGGCATCCTGTTCCGCCTCGCCGACATGGCGACGCGGGTCGAGGCGAGCCACCAGATGATGGTCAAGGCGGCCAGGCTCAAGGACTCCGGGCAGCGCAACGACCTCGAGGCCGGAATGGCGAAGTACCTGGCGGCCGAGAACTGCGCCAACGTCGTGGAGCAGTCCTTCCGCATCCATGGCGGCTACGGCTACTCCAAGGAGTACGAGATCGAGCGGCTCTACCGCGAGGCTCCGATGCTCCTCATCGGCGAGGGTACGGCGGAGATCCAGAAGATGATCATCGGTCGACGCCTGCTCGAGGACTACAAGCTCGGCGGCTGAGCCGGCTGACCTGCGCTCGCCGACGGCGAGCGCAGGTCGCCTCGATCACCCGTCCCGCATGTCGGAGACGGTCGTCAGGGTGTAGCCGGCGTTGCGGAGGGTCGTGACGATCTGAGGCAGTGCGGCGCCGGTGTTGTAGCCGCCGAGGTGGGCCAGGATGATACTGCCGCTCGGGGGCAGCGGCGACGTCGACCGCGCGACGATCTGAGAGGTCGTCGTCGCCGGGTCCCAGTCGATGGTGTCCCGGTTCCACATCACGGTCTTCGTGTACCCCGCGCCGGCTGCGATGCTGCGCACGGTCGCGCTGTGCGATCCGTAGGGCGGGCGCCAGTAGGGCCGGATCGGCATCCCCGTCAGTGACTTCAGGGTCGGCTCGGCATTGACGATCTCCGAGCGCACGAAGCTCGTCGTCATCGTCCGGTTGCAGGGCGCCGAGCTCGGGGAGCCGCCACCACCGTTGACGAGGTCGCAGTGGGCCACGGTGTGGTTGCCGACCTCGAAGAGCTCGGGGTGGGCGGCGATCTTCGCCATGACCGCACGGCCCTCCGTCGTCGCGGCCATGACGGAGGTGGCGAAGAAGGTCGTGCAGACCTGGTTGGCCACGAGGTAGTCGACGATCTGGGTCGCCCCGGTGAGACGCCCACCCATGTCCAGGGTGAACGCGACCTTGGGAGAGGTGGTGCCGGAGACCTGGCTGAGCACCTCGGCAGTCCCCGGGGTGGTCGCACGGCCGGACCAGCAGACGCCTCTCACCCGTTGCACGTCCTGGGCCACGGCGATCCCGAGCGCTCCCGTGCCCCCGAGGAGGTAGGCCCGGTTCGGGGTCAGTCGGTCGACCTCGGGTGAGACCGTCGCCGGCAGCCCGGTGGGCCGGCTCAGCAGCATCGGCCCGCGGGTCACCGTCGCCGCTGCCGAGGCAGCCATGGCGTCGGGGAAGTCGAATCCGGTCGCGATCATGACGCCCGGCCGGCTGGGACCGAAGAAGCGTGCCGACACCAGAGCGGCGGTGTCGTAGCGGTCCGGACCGCCGATGCGCTCGACGGTGGCGATCTGTCCGAGCCGGGCCGCGACCGAGTCCGTGATGGTTGCGTTGGCTCCGAGCACGATGATGCGCTCGGGGGCGAGGCGAACCAGCTCCTGGCGCGCGCTCTCCGTCAGGACGGTGTTCTGCGTCAGCAGGACCGGGCCCCCCATGACCGCGGCTGCTGCGGCCGACGAGAGCGCGTCGGGGAAGAGGAGCCCGGTGGCGACGAACGCGATCGGGGCTCCGCTCGGGAAGGCGCTCGCCGAGAGTGCAGCGGCCGTCGCATACCGGTCCGGGCCGGAGACCCGCACCACGCCTCCCGTGGTCAGGCCCTCGAGGGCGGTCAGGACAGCCTCGGAGACGGCCCCAGTCCCACCGGTGACCACGATCCGACCGGGACGCAGTCGGGCCAGCTCGGTCCGCGTCGCCGCGGGGAGTCCAGTGGGGTGCGTGAGGAGGACCGGACCACCCCAGCGGGCCGCTGCGGGACCGGCCGCCAGGCCGTCCGGGAAGTCCAGTCCCGTCGCGATGACCGCGACAGGGACTCCCGGACTGAAGAACTGTCGGCTCACTGCCGCTGCGGTCTCGTACCGGTCGGCGCCGGCGAGTCGTTCGACCCGGAAGCTGAGATCACCCGCCGCGGTCACGACCGGGGGAGCCGCCGACATCGCGGGGGTCACGCCGAGGACCCACGACACGGCCAGAGCAACAAGGATGGCGAACCGACGGACCTTCATAGCGACTCCCTTGGCGCGGCGCGGGAACCCCCGCAGGTCTTGGACGCGCAGGGGCTCGATTCGGTTGACGTCCCCGAGAGACGGAGGTCGAGCCGGTCACGAGACCATGCCCTGTCGAGACCAGGCCATTCTCGCGAACCGGCGGGCCCAGCGGCAGGCCTACGATCCGACGAGGCAACTCTGAGACACTGGGCACATGACGATGAACAGCCCCGGCGCCCGGGTGCCGCAGAGCCGGCTCACCCTCGAGTACCCGATGTCGCTCGGCGTCTTCGACACCTACGAGGAGGCGCAGAAGGCGGTCGACTACCTCTCCGACCACGACTTCCCCGTCGAGAACGTCCTCATCGTCGGGACGGATCTCAAGCAGCTGGAGCGGGTCACCGGCCGCCTCACCCGCGGGAAGGTCGCGGCGGGTGGAGCCGTCTCCGGCGCGTGGCTGGGTGCCTTCGTCGGCCTCATCTTCGCGATGTTCGCCCAGGACGGCTTCGTGCTCCTGCGGGTCGTCATGACGATGGCCTTCGGGGCGATCTTCGGACTCGTCTGGGCCCTCGTCGGCTACCAGGTCACCGGTGGCAACCGCGACTTCATGTCGATCTCGCAGGTGGTCGCGACCCGGTACGAGGTGCTCACCGAGCACAAGTACGCCGCCCGGGCGCGGCAGCTCCTTGCCGAGATGGACCCGATGCGGGCCGCCCAGGCCCAGGTCCAGCGCGCCCGCGAGGAGGCCTTGCGCGCCCACGAGGAGCAGCAGGGGCAGTCGGCCACGCCGCCGCAGGGCCCGACACCTCCGATGACGACCCCGGGCCAGTGAGCGTCACCCCGGGCGCGGAGCCCCTCCCCGAGTTCACCGCCGACCTCGAGCGCGTGCTCTGCGTCGTGGCGCACCCGGACGACATCGAGTACGGCCTCTCGGCTGCCGTGCACCGCTGGACCGCAGCCGGCATCGACGTGAGCTACTTCCTCCTCACCCGCGGTGAGGCGGGCATCGCCACCATGCCGCCGGACGAGGCCAGCGCGGTGCGTGAGGCGGAGGAGATCGAGAGCGCCCGGATCGTCGGGGTCACCGACGTCGGCTTCGGGACGCACCCCGACGGGCGGATCGAGTACGGCCCCGGCCTCCGTCGGGATATCGCGCGCGAGATCCGCCGGGTCCGACCCGATCTCGTCGTCGGCACGACGTTCGACGTCACGTTCCCCGGGGGGTTCGTCAACCAGGCCGACCACCGGGCCGTCGGCCTGGCCACCCTCGATGCCGTCGCCGACGCGGGGAACCGCTGGATCTTCCCCGGGCTGGTCGAGGAGGGACTCGAGCCGTGGGAGGGCGTTCGCTTCATCGCCATCACAGGGAGCAAGGAGCCGACCCACGTCGTCGACGTCTCGGACCACTTCGAGGCGGCTGTCGCCTCCCTCGAGGCACACGCCGCCTACAACGCGGCGCTGCCCGAGACCTTCCCCAGCCCGCGTGAGCTGCTCGGCGACATCCTCGGCGCGGGCGGACAAGTCGCCGGCGTGGAGTATGCGGTGGCCCTGGAGGTCATCGACCGCCGCTGACCGCGGCGCGACTCACCGACGAGAGCGGACCTCGCGGATCCACTCCTCGACCTCGTCGGAGGTGTGGGGGAACGCGGCCGAGAGGTTCTCGTGCCCGTCCTCGGTGACGAGGACGTCGTCCTCGATACGCACCCCGATGCCCCGGAACCGCTCGGGGGCGAGCAGGTCGTCGGCCTTGAAGTACAGGCCCGGCTCCACGGTGAGGACCATCCCGGGCTTCAGCTCGGCGTCCATGTACTCCTGACGGGTCGCGAGGGCGCAGTCGTGGACGTCGATGCCGAGGTGGTGGCTCGTGCCGTGCACCATCCAGCGCCGGTGGTACTGCCCGTGCTCCTTGTCGAGGGTGTCCTCGACGGAGACGCCCTCGGGCAGCAGCCCCCAGGCGTGGAGGTGCTCGGCGATGACCCGGATCGCGGCCGCGTGGACGTCGCTGAACCGGTTGCCCGGCCGGACGGCGGCCAGACCGGCCTGCTGTGCCTCATAGACCGCGTCGTAGATCTCGCGCTGGGCGTCGGTGAACGTCCCACTCACCGGCAGGGTGCGGGTGATGTCGGCGGTGTAGAGGGAGTCGACCTCCACGCCCGCGTCGATGAGGATGAGGTCGCCCTCGCGGATGTCCCCGGTGTTCTTGATCCAGTGCAGGGTGTTGGCGTGGTCGCCCGCGGCGCAGATCGAGTCGTATCCGACGCCATTGCCCTGGTGACGGGCGTGCAGGCCGAAGACCCCTTCGACCCAGCGCTCACCGCGGCCCGCCTCGACCGCCTTGTCGAGCTCGGCGATGACGGCCTCGAAGCCGACGAGGGTCGCGGCGACGGCGTTCCGCATCTGCTCGATCTCCCACTCGTCCTTGATCATCCGCAGGTGGGAGAGGGCGTGGGCGAGGTCGTCGTCCTGCTCGACCATGCCCTCCTCGGCCTGGCCGTGCTCGACCCTGGCGCTGTCGAGCTGGGCGGTGAGGGCCCGGTCCGCGTCGCGCACGAGCCGCACGGTGACCTGGCCGGCGTCCTTGACGGCCGCGTCGGCGAACTCGGCGACGTCGCGCGCGGTCAGACCGAGCTCAGCCTCGATGTCCTCGAGCGAGGGCCGCGCGCCGACCCAGAACTCGCCGTACCGCGCGTCCTCGAAGAACTCGTCGCTGTCGCGCTCGGCGAGCGGCTTGATGAAGAGGATCGCCTCGTGGCCGGCCGGCTCCCCGTCCTCGCCGAAGCGCGGCTCGAGCACGAGCACGGCGTCCGGCTCGCGATCGGCGCCCAGCCCGGTGAGGTGGGCGAAGGCGCTGTGCGGGCGGAAGACGTAGTCGGTGTCGTTCGAGCGGACCTTCAGCCCGCCGGCGGGCACGATGAGCCGCTCGCCCGGGTATGCGGCGGAGACGACCGCACGGCGGCGCGCCGCATACCCGGCCACCTCGGCGCGCTCCGGGCGTGCGTCGGGTCGCGGGGCCCAGCCGGAGCGCACGAACCGCCGGAACTCCTCGGTCGTCAGACGGGACCGGTTGTCTACCTTTGCCTGCTCTTCACTCACCCGACCATGGTCGCATGCCGCCCCCACAGGTACCGTTCGGGCATATCGCTCCTGCAGGAGCGAGCCAGTGAATCTCGAGGGACAGGAGCAGGCGAGCATGGTTGGTGGGCGATCCGGACGCTGGGGCCCGGGCCGTCGCGCAGCGGTGGCGGTCCTTCTCTGGCCGCTCGCCATCGCGCTCATCGGCCTGGGCGTGCTCCTCTCCTTCATCGACCAGCTCCCTGATCCGGTGGCGACGCACTGGGGACCGGGCGATGTTCCGGACGGTTTCAGCGCCCGCTCGTCGCTGCCGTGGTTCATCCTGCTCGGGCTGGTGACCGGGTGGTTGCTCGGAGGACTCATCCTCACCCTCGCCTGGCGGGAGGCGATGCACCGTCGGGTGACAGTCGGCTTCGCCGCCGGCATGACGACCTTCGTCACCGTCGTCATGGTCGGGACGAGCTGGGTGCAGCGTGGTCTCACCGACGCCCGTGACACCGGTGGCGTCGAGTGGCCTGTCGTCGCGGCGCTCGTGGGTGCGATCGCTGTCGGCGTGCTCGCCGGCTGGACGACCCCGGCAGCCAAGGACACTCCGCAGAAGGCCGCCGGGCCTGTGCCACCGGAGGCGTCGCGGGCCACGGTCGAGGACCCCCCGGCGACGTGGAGCCGGCTCGCGAAGCCCGGGACCGGTATGTGGGTGCTGCTCGCCGTGGTGACCGCGGTCTCCGTCGGTCTCTCCCTGCTCACCCGGATGTGGATCTTCAGCGCGCTCCTGTTCGTCATCCTCGTCGGCGCCCTGCTCGCCTTCACCATGTTCCGGGTGACTGTCAGGGAGGAGGGTCTGACCGTGCGCAGCATCATCGGGGTGCCGACCTGGCGCATGCCGCTCGACGAGATCGTCGAGGCGAAGGTGACGACCGTGAGCCCCCTCGGGGAGTTCGGCGGCTTCGGCTACCGGCTCGGCCCCGGCGGACGCACGGGCTTCGTCGTCCGCAACGGTGAGGCGCTGGAGGTGGACCGGGCGAACGGCACCGCGTGGGTCATCACGGTCGACGACGCCGCGGAGGGGGCCGCCCTGCTCAACACCCTCGCCGACCGCACCCGACGCTGACGAGGGCGGCCTGGGTCAGGTCAGGAGAAGAGGTCAGTCCCGGCGTCCGATGAGGTAGAAGCGGTGCACCGGCGCGCCGTCCCGCGGCAGGTGCCCCCGTTCGTACCACTCGAGGTCGCTCAGTCCGGCCGCCTCGGCGGCAGCGATGACGGCGGCCGGGTCGTGATGGACGAAGTCCAGGTCGATGGGGATGTCCCACAGCTCGGTGACGTGCCGGATCGACGGGCCGGCGTAGAGGCTCACCACGACGTACCCGCCGGAGCGTAGCGGGCGCGCCAGGGCAGCGAGCGCCTCGCGCAGCTCGGACTCGGCGAGATGCACCAGGGAGTACCAAGCGAGGACGACCCCCCAGCCGTCGGCGTCCGTCGGCCGCATGAGCCGGCGGAGGTCACGCACCTCGAACGTGAGGTCCGGCCGGGCCAGCCGCGCCTGGCGGATCATCTCGGGACTGAGGTCGGAGCCGACGACCCGGGCACCGCGATCGGCGAGGTATGCGCTGGTCCCGCCCGACCCACAGCCGACGTCGGCGACGGGGTGCTCTCCGGACAGCTCGACGACGCGGTCGAGGAGCCAGCGTTCGAACGGGGCCTCCTCCAGCTCCGCGGAGAACCTCGCGGTGTGCGCCTCCGCCAGGGCATCGTATGCGGCGCTCACCTTGGCATCCCGCGCCTCCGGCCCGTCGGCGAGGACGCTCTCGAAGTCGACCGAGCCGCGGGCGGGGCTGACATCGTCGGGAAGGTCGACAGGTCCGAGCAGGTGGATCCAGCGTGGGTCCTGCCAGCCAGGGCGTCGGCCGAGCTCCTGGACGAGCGGCTCCTCCCGTGCGGCGAGCCCGGCGAGGCAGTCCTCGACCTCCGCACGGTCGGCGAACTGGTGCAGTCGTTCCGTACGGGTCTTCAGCTCACCTGCGGACTGGGGGCCGCGGAGCAGGAGCACGGTGATGAGGGCACGCTCTGCGGGCGTCAGATCGAGAGCCTCGTCGAGGAGCTGGTGGAACTTCAGGGTCCGCTGTCCGCGGCCGTCCCAGATGACCCGGACGAGCCCGCGCCCCTTGAGCGCCCTGGCGGTCGACTCGACCGTCTGGTCGTCGTAGTCGACGACGGGATCGCGACTCGTGGTCTGGTTGCAGGCGGTGCGCAGGGCGTTGACGGTCAGGGGATAGCTGGCCGGGACGGTGACCTGCTTCTCGAGCAGGGCGCCGAGGATCCGCTGCTCGGTCGGCTCCAGGTGCGGCAGGGGTGGCATGGCTCCTCCGTACGACGGTGCTTCTATGACAGGGGCTTTTGGGACAGGCCTTTACGACAGGGTCGTCTCGCGCACGGCAGACCGGGCCAGATGGCTCGACTCGTCGTCCGGCATGGTCTGACTCGACATCTCGGCCTCCACCCTGCGGCGGTACAGGTCGATCTCATAGGAGATCCGGTCCTCGTCCCAGCCGAGGATCGGGGCCATGAGGCGGGCGGCGGGCTCGGCGGCGGTCAGTCCGCGGTCGCGGGCCTCGATCGAGATCCGGGTGCGGCGGGTGAGGGCGTCGGTGAGGTGGAGGGCGCCCTCGGCGGCAGCCGCATACACGATCTCCACCTTGAGGTGCTCCTCCCCGCCGGGCAGGACCTCACCGAGGGTCGGGTCGACGGCGATGAGCGCGAGCAGCTCCGTCGTGAGGGTGCCGTAGCGCTCGAGGAGGTTCTCGATCGCCATGACGTCCAGGTCGGTGCTGCGGGCGAGGATGTGCGGTCGCTCGCTGAGCCAGTCCCAGTTGATCGCCCCGGCGAGCGGGATGGTCTGCGAGATCGACTCGGGCATCTCCTTGCCGAGCTCCTCGAGCGCCAGGTCGACGGCATCCTTGGCCATGACGCGATAGGTCGTGTACTTCCCGCCGGCGACGATGACGAGCCCAGGCACCGGGCTGGCCACGACATGCTCGCGCGAGATCCGCGTCGTCGCCTCGACATCCGCGGGCTCGGTCGGGGCGATGAGGGGCCGCAGCCCGACATAGACACCGTCGATGTCCTCGCGTGTCAGCGGGGTGACGAGGACCTCGTTGACGGTGCTCAACAGGTAGTCGATGTCGGCCGAGGTGGCGGCCGGGTGCGCCTTGTCGTACTTCCACGGGGTGTCGGTCGTCCCGATGATCCAGTGCTCGCCCCAGGGGATGATGAACAGCACCGACTTCTCGGTGCGCAGGATGACCCCGGTGCTGGAGTCGATCCGGTCCTTGGGGACGACGAGATGGACACCCTTGCTCGCCGTCACCGAGAGGGGACCGTCCCCATCGAGCATCTCCTGGATCTCGCCGGTCCAGACGCCGGTCGCCGAGATGACGTGCCGGGCGTGGATCTCGAAGCGGGCACGCCCGGGGTCGCTCGACATGTCGTCCACCGCGACGACACCGACGACGCGACCCTGGTCGTCCCGGAGGAGCTCCTCTGCCTTGACGCGGTTGGCGACGTGGGCGCCGTGCTGCGCGGCGGTCCGGATGAGCTCGAGGACGAAGCGGGCGTCGTCGACCTGGGCGTCGTAGTACTGGATGGCCCCGGAAAGAGCCGATGGCTTCAGGCTCGGCATGAGCTGGAGCGCGTTCTTCTTGCGCAGGTGCCGGTGCCGCGGCAGGCCACCGGTCTGCCGGACGCCGAAGGCGAGCCCGTCGTAGAGCGCCACCCCGGAGCCGACATAGAAGCGCTCCCACGCCGGCTTGGAGAGCGGGTACATGAACGACACGGGTCGTACGAGGTGCGGCGCGATCTTCGCCAGGAGCAGACCACGCTCCTGCAGCGCCTCGTGGACGAGGCCGAAGTCGAGCATCTCGAGGTAGCGCAGACCTCCGTGGATGAGCTTGCTCGACCGCGAGGAGGTCCCGCTCGCGTAGTCGCGCGCCTCGATCAGACCCGTCGAGAGTCCGCGGGTGACCGCGTCGAGGGCGACACCACCTCCGACGACGCCGCCGCCGATGACGAGGACGTCGAGCGGTTCACTGCTGGTCATCCGCTCGATGGCTGCGGCTCGTGAGTGCAGGTTGAGGCTCATGTCAGTCGACCTCCACCCAGTCCAGGGTGCGCTCGACCGCCTTGCGCCACCCCGCATACCCGGCCTGGCGCTGCTCCTCCGACCAGGTCGGCTCCCAACGCTTGGCTTCGTGCCAGTTGGCTTGCAGGGCATCGGTGCTCGCCCACACGCCCGCGGCGAGTCCGGCTGCGTATGCGGCGCCGAGGGCGGTCGTCTCGGCCACCTCCGGCTTGCTCACGGGCACGCCGAGGATATCGGCCTGGAGCTGCATACACAGGTCGTTGGCGGTGACCCCGCCATCGACACGCAGCACGTCGAGATCGATCGCGCCGCCGTTGGCCTCGACGTCGGCGACCATGGCGTCCGCGACGTCCTTGGTCTGGTAGCAGATCGCCTCGAGGGTCGCTCGCGCGAGGTGGGCGTTGGTGTTGAAGCGGGACATGCCGACGATCGCTCCGCGGGCATCGCTGCGCCAGTAGGGCGCGAAGAGCCCCGAGAACGCAGGCACGAAGTACATGCCGCCGGAGTCCTCCACGCTGCGCGCCAGCGTCTCGATCTCGGAGGCACCGCTGATGATGCCGAGCTGGTCCCGCAGCCACTGGACCGCCGAGCCGGTGACCGCGATCGAGCCCTCCAGCGCATACACCGGCGCCTCGTCACCGAAGCGGTAGGCGACGGTCGTGAGCAGGCCGTGCTTGCTGCGCACCGGCTCCGTCCCGGTGTTCAGCAGCATGAAGTTGCCCGTGCCGTAGGTGTTCTTGGCCATGCCGGGGGAGAAGCAGACCTGTCCGACAGTGGCGGCCTGCTGGTCGCCGAGAACGCCGGTGATCGGCACCTCGGCACCGCGCAGCGCTGTGGTCGTGCCGTAGGCCTCGGCGTGGCTGCTGGGCGCGATCTCGGGGAGCATCGCGCGCGGGATGCCGAAGAAGCCGAGCAGCTCGTCGTCCCAGTCCAGCGTGGTGAGGTCCATGAGCATGGTGCGGCTGGCGTTCGTCACGTCGGTGACGTGGCGGCCACCGTCCGGGCCACCGGTGAGGTTCCACACGACCCAGCAGTCGGTCGTGCCGAAGAGCACGTCGCCGCGCTCGGCCGCCGCCCGCAGGCCGTCGACGTTCTCCAGCAGCCACTGGATCTTGCCGCCCGAGAAGTAGGTGGCCGGGGGCAGGCCGGTCCGCTCGCGGATGACGTCACCTCGACCGTCGCGGTCGAGCGCCTTGGCGATCGAGTCGGTGCGGGTGTCCTGCCAGACGATGGCGTTGCGCACCGGCAGCCCGGTGCGGCGGTCCCAGACGAGGGTGGTCTCCCGCTGGTTCGTGATGCCGATGGCGGCGAGGTCGCTCAGGTTCAGCCGGGCGGATCCCAGGGCGGAGGTGATCACGGTCTGGGTGCGCTCCCAGATCTCCACGGGGTTGTGCTCCACCCAGCCGGCCCGGGGCAGGATCTGCTCGTGCTCGAGCTGGTGCCGGGCCACCTCGTGTCCCTGGACGTCGAAGACCATGAAGCGGGTGCTGGTCGTTCCCTGGTCCACCGCGCCGACGAGTTCAGCCATGCGCCCAACCCTAATCCGCGAGGTGACCGGTGCAGGGGAGCGGACCTGGAGTGGACCGCCGCGGTGGGATCAACCGTAGGTGGGTCTGGCGCTTGGCGAGCAGCCTCCGTCCGGCGGCAGTGGGTCACCGGCGGTCGGTGAGACGGCTGCGGCGTCAGCCGCCGAACCGTGAGGCCACCGAGGCCATGACCTCGGCGAAGCGCGCCGGGTCGTCGAAGTTGGGCCGGTGACCGGCACCCTCGAAGACGACACGCTCCTTCGCGGGTGCCTCGACCAGGTCGAACCACTCCTCCGCGAGGACGGCCCGACCGCGGGCCTCGTGCTCTCCGATGACCATCACGTAGGGCACCTCGAGTGCGGGGACGTCGACCCGGAAGTCGATGCCCTGCAGCTGCGGGTACAGCGTCGCGTTCGTGTCGAAGAACCCCCGGAACGCGTTGATCCTGTCGAGGAAGGAGTACTCCGGCACGAAGAGCGTCCCCGGCATCTCATGGCTGAGATCGAGTCCCGGGTAGTCGTTCCACGAGTGCTCCGTGCCCACGACCGGCTCGTACTCGTAGAGGTCGTCGTACGGCGGAGGGCCGTTCTTCCGCAGAGTCCGCGCCAGACCGGAGTCGCCGGCCCCCTCGGCCCACGCCAGGGTGTCCTCCCAGAACATCACGTCCGTCTCGCGCTGGCTGACCATCTGTCCCACGCCGACGAAGGCGGAGTAGAGGTCGGGCCGTTCCTGCGCCGCGAGCACGCCGAGGGTGGATCCCCACGACTGCCCGACGAGGTAGATCCGCTCCTCGTCGAAGCGGTCGAGCAGGTACTCGGTCACCTCGATCGTGTCCGCGACCATGCCATCGAGGGTGAGGGTCGACGTGGGGTCGAGGGAGGGGTAGGAGCGACCGGAGCCCCGCTGGTCCCAGGTGACGACGACGAAGTCGTCCTCGAGCGAGGTGTCGCGGCGCATCGCGCCGAGCTCGGTGCCGCCGGGCCCTCCGTGCAGGAAGAGCAGCACGGGGCTCGAGGCGTCGCGGCCCCGGATCAAGAGGGACTGGTCGTGCCCACCGATCGGGACGGTGATGAGCTCGCTCACGCTGCCCGGCATACGAGCGCCGTCGGGCCCGAGGATCTCGGCCGTCGAGGCGGGGCGGGCGATGAAGAACCCCTGGGTGAGGAGCGCCACCAGGCCGATGACGACCCCGACCCGTCCGGCGGTGGCGATCCTGCGGGCTCCGGGGCGTCCGAGGCGGGCTGCGAGGTCGGCCCCGATGAGTGCGCCCACGAGGAGCGGGAGGAGCATGAGCACCGCCGCGATGCCACGCCCCAGGACGAACGCGATGATGCCGTAGAGCGAGGTGAGCCGAGGCGCCTCGACCGTGGGCCCGACGATGCCGAGCCGCGCCACCTCGAAGGTCACCACGAAGAGCAGTGGGGCCCCGAGGGCCGACCATCTCCTCCCCGTCGCAACCCCCGCTCCGATGCCGATCACGAGGAGGATCGCCATCGAGAGGAGCGCTTGCATCGTGGTCACGGGGCCGCGGGGGACGAGCTGGGCTGCGACGACTCCGGAGAGGATCACCAGCACTGCGGCGATCACGGTGCCGCCTCGCCACTGGGACCTCGTGGAGACCACAGGGGTCCGATCCGCGGTGAGGGTCGCGGTCATGCTCCAAGAATGGCACCGGCGTGGTGTGCCCGGAAGCAGTTCGTGACCGGTCAGACAGAATCCGGATCAGCGGGACCACGACCCGTAGCCGAACGGCCAGGGGAGCGTAGCCGATCCGCGGCCCGGCACCGTTGATTCCCGCACGTGGGCGCCGGGGTGAGCAACGGCATACCGCACCCTGGTTGGGTCCTCCGTGGCCGGCACGGGAGGATGGCCGCATGAAGACCAACCCCGGCAACTACTTCGAGGACTTCCACGTCGGCCAGGAGCTGGTGCACTCCAGCCCCCGCACGGTGACCGCAGGGGACGCGGCGCTCTACACCGCTCTCTACGGCTCGCGGTTCGCCCTCACCTCCGGCGCCAGCACGGCGGCCCGGATGGGCATGGACCGGATGCCGCTGGACGCACTCGTCGTCTTCCACACCGTCTTCGGCAAGACCGTACCGGAGGTGTCCCTCAACGCTGTCGCCAACCTTGGCTATGCCTCCTGCCGCTTCACCGCGCCGGTGTTCGCGGGTGACACCCTCTCTGCGCGCTCGGAGGTCATCGGGGTCAAGGCCAACCGGGACGGGAAGACCGGGGTGGTCTACGTCCACTCGACGGGGACGAACCAGGACGGCGTCGTCGTCCTCGACTACGTCCGGTGGGTCATGGTGCGCAAGCGCAACGAGGAGAGCCCCGCCCCGGAGACCGTGATCCCGGACCTCCCGGGTGCGGTCGCTCCCGATGACCTCGTCGTTCCCGCGGGCCTCTCGGGGGAGGGCTACGACACCGATCTCGGTGGGAGCCCGTACCTCTGGGACGACTACGAGGTCGGCGAGCGGGTCGACCACGTGGACGGCATGACCATCGAGGAGGCCGAGCACATGACCGCGACGCGGTTGTGGCACAACACGGCCAAGGTGCACTTCAACCAGCACGTCGAGGGTCAGGGGCGCTTCGGTCGCCGCATCGTCTACGGCGGACACGTCATCTCGATCGCCCGCTCGCTGTCCTTCAACGGCCTCGCCAACGCTGTCACCATCGCCGCGATCAACGGCGGGACGCACAGCAACCCCACCTTCGCCGGTGACACGGTGTACGCCTGGTCCGAGGTGCTCGACCGGATGGAGCTGCCGGGTCGCACCGACCTCGGCGCCCTCCGGGTGCGGACGGTTGCGACGAAGGACCTCGCCTGCGCGGACTTCCCCTACCGCGGTGAGGACGGCAAGTACCTGCCGCAGGTCGTCCTCGACCTCGACTACACCGTGCTCATGCCCAGGCGCTGACCGGCGCCTCCGTCGGACGCGATCCCGAGGAACTCATGCTCATCGACCTGCACACCCACTCCTCCGTCAGCGACGGCACCGAGACGCCGGCCGAGGTCATGGTGCAGGCTGCCCGCGCGGGCCTGGACGTCGTCGCCCTGACCGACCATGACACCGTCCTCGGCTGGGACGAGGCGGCCGACGCCGCCGTGGAGGTGGGCATCGGTCTGGTCCGCGGCCTGGAGATCTCGTGCTCGCTCGCGGGGCGCAGTGTCCATCTGCTCGGGTACCTCATCAGCCCCGACGACGATGATCTGATGCAGGAGCTGGCAGAGGCGCGGGAGTCGCGGCTGACCCGGATCGACCGGATGGTCGAGCTCCTCGCCGAGGACGGCATCCCGATCACGATCGATCAGGTGCGGGCCGAGGTCGCCGATCCCGGGACGACGGTCGGGCGCCCGCACCTCGCCGACGCCCTCGTCACGGCCGGTCTCGTGCGCGACCGGGCCGAGGCGTTCAGTCGGTACCTCCACACAGAGAGTCCCTACTACGTGCAGCACTATTCCCCCGACCCGCTGCGGGCGGTCGAGCTCGTCGTCGCGGCCGGGGGGGTGGCCGTCCTCGCGCACCCGTACTCACGACGCCAGCACGAGGCGGTCACACCCGACCTCATCGCCGACCTCGCCGCTGTCGGGCTCGCCGGCATCGAGGTGGACCACCGGGATCACACAGTGTCCGACCGGGCTGCCCTGCGCGGAGTCGCCACCGAGCTCGGGCTCCTCGTCACCGGGTCGAGTGACTACCACGGGGACGGCAAGCCGAACCGCCTCGGCGAGTACGTCACCGAACCGGCGGTGTTCGAGGCCATCGTCGCCCGCGCGAGCGGCAGCGCGTACCTGCCCGCCTGACCACCGCATACCTTGTCGGCTGCGCTCGGCACATGCCGGACGGCATTAGCACTCAGGCAGGCCCGTCCACCATATTTGTCCTATGCGAGCCGATGGCATTCTCACTCTCCACTGTCCGGACCGGCCCGGGATCGTCGCTGCGGTCAGTCGGCTGCTCTTCGAGCAAGGCGCCAACATCGAGGAGAGCCAGCAGTTCGACGACGAGCGGACCGACACGTTCTTCATGCGGATCGCGTTCTCGGTCCCCGAGGGCGGACCGACGATGCAGAGCTTCCGTGAGCTGATGGCGCCGGTCGCCGAGCAGCTGAGCATGGACTGGGCGATCTGGGACGCGCACCGGCCGCACCGCACGATGATCATGGTGAGCCGCTTCGGGCACTGCCTCAACGACCTGCTCTACCGATGGCGGAGCGGAGCGCTCAACATCGATATCCCGGTCATCGTGTCCAACCACGACGACCTGCGACCGATGGCGAAGATGTACGGCATCCCGTTCGTCGTCATCCCGGTGACCGCGGAGACCAAGATCGACGCGGAGATCCGCCTGCGTGAGGTCATCGCCGAGCACGACATCGATCTCGTCGTCCTCGCCCGCTACATGCAGATCCTCTCCGACGACCTCTCCCGCGACCTCTCCGGTCGGGTCATCAACATCCATCACTCCTTCCTCCCGTCGTTCAAGGGGGCCAAGCCGTACCACCAGGCCTACAACCGCGGGGTGAAGCTCACCGGGGCGACGGCGCACTACGTCACCGCCGACCTCGACGAGGGCCCGATCATCGAGCAGGACGTGGTGCGGGTGGACCACCGGATGACTCCGGACGACCTCATCCGGGCCGGCCAGGAGTGCGAGTCGCGGGTCCTGGCGCGTGCGGTGAAGTGGCACTCGGAGAACCGCGTGCTGCTCAACGGCGAGCGGACCGTCGTCTTCAGCTGAGGTACCTGCTGACTCTTCCGGCGCAATCCGTCTGCCGCGGGCGTGGGCATCGCCGGCTGCCTCGACGTTGTGGATAACCCACGGGGTCGTCGTCGGGGATCGCCCAGGATGGGGCGATGACAACAGATTCCGACTTCGTTCCCGATCCGCTCGACTCCGAGGATGATGCGGCGGGTGTCGTCCGCGCCGTGCTCTCACTCGACGACATCGCGGGCGGATGCGTCCTCTTCCTGCTCTGCGACGGGGATCGACGACCAGTGCTGCCGATCGTCGTCTCCGACGTCCCGCCCACCGCTCCTCCCGTGGAGACCCTCGAGCACTGGATGGTGCACCTGGGGCAGCAGGAGCGCGAAGGGGTCACCCCGTCCCTCGTTTTTGCGAGGGCGCGGCCGGGGCAGAGCTTCGTCCTCGACCACGACCGCGAGTGGCACGCCGCCATCGTCCGTGGTGCCGCAGCGGCGGGGATGCCGCTCATCGCAGCCTTCGTCGTGACGCCGCACGCCGTCATCCCGTTCCCCGCGCCCATGGCTGCGTGAGCGCAGGCCGGTCTGTTGCCTCTGGGTTTGTTGCGACTGGGTTTGTTGCGACTGGGTTTGTTGCCATCGGGTTCGTTGCCATTGGAGCAGTCGTCCGGGGCGTGGAGCCGGTCAGGACCAGCGCGGGCGTGATGCGAGACTAGGGCGCATGGCGCGACGCACCAAGAATCCCAAGGCGACGATCATCTCGATGGCCAACCAGAAGGGGGGAGTCGCCAAGACGACCTCCGTGGCCTCCCTCGGTGCCGCCTTCGCAGAGGCGGGCAAGCGTGTGCTGCTCGTGGACCTCGACCCGCAGGCGTGCCTCACCTTCAGCCTCGGCATCGACCCCGACGCCGTCGAGGTCTCGATCAATGAGGTCGTCCTCGGGCGGGCCGAGATGTCGGAGGCCGTCATCGCGACCCAGGACGGCGTCGATCTCGTCCCGAGCACGATCGATCTCGCCGGGGCGGAGGCCCAGCTCCTGCCCCGCCCGGGCCGAGAGTATGTGCTGGCCGGCGCCCTCGACGACGTCGCCAAGGACTACGACATCATCCTGCTCGACTGCTCGCCCACGCTGGGGGTGCTCACCCTCAATGCACTCACCGCGAGCGCGGGACTGATCATCCCCATGCCGGCGGAGATGCTCAGCCACCGTGGCGTCGGTCAGCTCCTCGACACGGTCAAGGACGTCCGCAGGATCCTCAACAAGAAGCTCAAGATCATCGGGATCCTCGCGACGATGTACGACGGACGCTCCAACCACTCGCGCGAGGTGCTCGCCGACGTGGGCCAGCGCTACTCCCTCGATGTCATCGAGCCGCCGATCCCGCGGACCGTCAGGTTCGCCGAGGCCCCCGCCGTGGGCCGCTCGATCCTCAGCTCGAGCCGCACGTCGAAGGGCGCCCAGGCCTACCGCGACGCAGCCGCGGACATCCTGACGCGGATCTGACCCGCACCGACCATCGGGTTCCCGCGCCCTGCGTTCGTACCCGACCCCGCCCATACGCAACCCATCGGAGAACGACATGACGACTGTGACCCGCGCGCTGGCCGTGCCCTCGGCCTCGGCTCACTTCGAGCCTGTGACAATCGAGCGTCGTGCCCTGCGCGACCACGACATCCGCATCGACATCGCCTACGCCGGCATCTGCCACAGCGACATCCACCAGGTGCGCGAGGAATGGGGCCCGGCAGTCTTTCCGATGGTCCCCGGTCACGAGATCGCAGGCGTGGTCAGCGAGGTCGGGAGCGCCGTCACCCGCCACAAGGTCGGCGACCGGGTGGGGGTCGGCTGCATGGTCGACTCCTGCGGCCAGTGTGAGCAGTGCCTGGCCGGCCATGAGAACTTCTGCCAGGTCAAGACGGTGTGGACCTACAACGACACCTACCCCGACGGCGAGATCACTCAGGGCGGCTACAGCCAGCAGATCGTCGTCGCGGAGGACTTCGCGGTGAAGATCCCCGACTCGATGGAACTGGACGTCGCCGCACCGCTGCTGTGCGCCGGCGTCACCGTGTACAACCCACTGAAGCGGTGGGGCGCCGGCCCGGGTAAGAAGGTCGCCGTCGTGGGGATGGGCGGACTCGGTCACATGGCCGTCAAGATCGCGGCCGCGATGGGTTCGGAGGTGACTGTCCTCTCCCAGACGACATCCAAGGAGGCCGATGGCCGGGCCTTCGGCGCGGTCGACTACCGGGCGACGGCGGACGGCTCGGTGTACTCGGAGCTGCGCGGGACCTTCGACCTCGTCATCAACACGGTGAGCGCGGACGTGCCCCTGGACCGCTTCCTGCGGATGCTGCGTCCGTTCGGCGCCGTCGTCAACGTCGGGCTGCCGACCAACCCGCAGCAGGTCCGGATCGGTTCGCTCACCAGCGGCGACAAGGTGCTCACCGGCTCGAACATCGGCGGCATCCCGATCACCCAGGAGATGCTCGACTTCTGCGGTGAGCACGGCATCGCCGCAACCGTCGAGACCATCTCGGCGGACGAGGTCGACAAGGCCTACGACCGGGTCGTCAACTCCGATGTGCGGTACCGCTTCGTCATCGACGTGAGCACCATCCCGGCGACCTAGGCGACGCAGTGACCCTCGCGCGAAACCGGGCTGGCCGGGTGAGCCCGGTCGGCTCAGCCGTCCGGACTTCCTGCCGGGTTGGTGTCCACTGTCGCGGACGTATCGGATGAGCCCGCTCGGGCTCAGCCGTCGGCGGCCTGCGGGGTGTTGCCCCCGCGCGTGCGACGGCGACTCCGCGAGCGCGATCGCCGCTGAGTGCCGTCCGCAGCCGGAGCGCTCGAACCCTCTGAGCCGGGCGCATTGTCCCGGCGGGTCCGCTCACCGTCGCGGCTGCGGCCTCGGCCGCCTGAGCGGTCGCCGGAGCCGCCGGCGCGACCACGACCACCCTCACCACGACCACCCTCACCACGACCACCCTGACCACGACCACCCTGACCTCCGGCGGGTCGCCGCCCGCTGGACTTGCCGGTCTCACCGAGATCCTCGATCACCTCGGCGTCCAGGCCGGCGCGGGTCTGCGCCGACTTCGGCAGCCGACCCTTGGTGCCCGCGGGGATGTTGAGGTCCTCGTAGAGGTGCGGGGAGGACGAGTACGTCTCCTGCGGGTCCGGGATCCCCAGGTCGAGCGCCTTGTTGATGAGGCCCCAGCGGGGCAGGTCGTCCCAGTCGACGAAGGTGATCGCCGTGCCCGTGTTGCCGGCGCGACCGGTCCGGCCGATGCGGTGGAGGTAGGTCTTGTCGTCCTCGGGGCACTGGAAGTTGATGACGTGGGTGACGTTCTCGACGTCGATGCCCCGGGCGGCGACGTCGGTCGCGACGAGGATGTCGACCTTGCCGGAGCGGAACGCGCGCAGCGCCTGCTCACGGGCCCCCTGGCCCAGGTCGCCGTGGATGGCCGCCGCCGCGAAGCCACGCTCGACGAGATCGTCGGCGACCTTCGCCGCCGTGCGCTTGGTGCGGCTGAAGATGATGGTCAGGCCCCGGCCCTCCGCCTGGAGGATGCGCGCGAGCATCTCGACCTTGTCCATCGCGTGCGCGCGGTAGGCGAACTGGGTGATGGCCTTGACGGTCGCGCTGTCGCTCTCGCCCTCCTCGGCCATCGCGCGGATGTGCGTCGGCTGGCGCATGTAGCGACGCGCGAGCGCGACGACCGGCCCGGGCATCGTTGCCGAGAAGAGCATCGTCTGGCGCGACGCCGGCGTGAGGGCGAGGATCTTCTCGACGTCCGGCAGGAAGCCGAGGTCGAGCATCTCGTCGGCCTCGTCGAGGACGAGGGTCTTAACCGAGGAGAGGTTGAGGTGCCCCTGCTTCGCCAGGTCGATGAGGCGTCCGGGTGTCCCGACGACGACTTCGACCCCTCGCTTGAGGGCCTCGATCTGCGGCTCGTAGGCGCGGCCGCCGTAGACGGTCAGCACGCGGATGCCGCGACGACGACCGGCCTTCTCGAGGTCGCCGGCGACCTGGATGGCCAGCTCCCTGGTGGGGGCGACGGCGAGGGCCTGCGGCCGACCGGCGTAGCTGATCGAGGCGAACTCCGGGTCGTTCGGCGAGACGATCCGGTCGAGCATCGGCACACCGAAGCCGAGCGTCTTACCGGTTCCGGTCTTGGCCTGACCGATGATGTCGTGCCCGCCCAGGGCGACCGGCAGGGTCATCGCCTGGATGGGGAAGGGGGAATGGATGCCGGCGTCGGCGAGCGAGTCGACAATGTCTTGGTGGACGCCGAAATCGGCGAAGGACTGGGTGCTCATCTGCGTGAGTTCTGTTCTCTCTGATCACGACGTATGCGGCACTCACCACACACATCACGGCACGGCCGGAGTCGCGGGAGCGATCCGGGAACTGGGCCGATCGGAGGAAGTCTTTGTCGGGGACGGGTCCCATCGAGGGTTCGTCCCGCTGGTGGTCACACAGGCTTTTCCGCGTTCTTCGTCAGGTTCGCTGTATGCCGACCGGGCACCGGTATCGGGCTCAAGTCTAGCGGCCGCACACCGACACCCGGTCCACATCGGTTCACGCGGCGCGCTGCGCTGCGTCGTCCGCCCCCGTCGGCCGCACTATTCTCGCGGGTGTGAGTGACGCATACCCCGTCCCTGGCGAGCCCGTCGTCGACCAGCCTGCCGCCGGCCCGCACACCGTCGAGAGCCAGGTCGGCGAGGGCCCTGCGGACGGCGACCTGGACGCCGCCTATGTCGCAGGTGCGGTGGACCTGCTCGGTGTCCTGGGCTACGAGGAGCTCACGACGTTCCAGTCGCTCTCGGCCCACGCGTTCTGCGCGCCGGACCTCACGTCGCGAGTCGCCCTGTGCCGGTACGCCGCAGCCGACTTCGACCACATCCGTCTCATCGAGGCGCGCCTCACCGAGCTGGGCGCGACCCTGGAGGAGGCGATGGCCCCGTTCGCCGCCGCCATCGACGAGCTCAACGACCGCACCCGCTCGGAGACCTGGCTCGAGGGCCTGGTCAAGGCCGTCGTGACCGACGGGATCCTTGCTGACTTCTACGGCGAGCTGGCCGGCCTCGTGGACCCGCGCACCCGTGCGGTCGTCGAGGCGATCGGTGCCGACGTCGCCATGCGGGACTACCTCATCGGTGTCGTCACCGACCACGTGCGCCCCGAGACGCCGGAGGCGAGTCGGCTGTCCCTGTGGGGTCGGCGGCTCGTCGGCGAGACCCTCACCCAGGCCCAGCAGGTCCTTGCCGACCGGGACGCGATGGGCGACCTACTGATCGGGACCGTCGAGCGGCCCGGCGCCGACCTGGGTGAGATCGGTGCCATCCTGCGCCGCGTCACCGAACGGCACGCCGAGCGCATGGCCAGGATGGGCCTGACGGCCTGAGCACATGCGCGCGGTGGTCGCGTCAGACCTGCCGCTTCCCGGTGAGGACGCCGTACAGGACGATGAGGACAGCCGCGGCCACGACCCCGGTGAAGAAGGGGATCCACTCGAAGCCGTCGGACCCTTCGTAGCCGAAACGGTACGCCAGCCAGCTGCCCACCAGGGAGCCCAGGATCCCGAGGATCACCGTGACGAGCAGCGAGATGCTCTGCCGCCCGGGCAGCAGGAGCCGGGCCAGCCCACCGATGACGGCGCCTAGGACGATGGCGGTGAGGACGGTCCACAACATGTCGGCTCCCAAGCGGTCGGGCCGTGCGGTCGTCTGCCGCGCGGTGGAGGGCTGGATCAGAGGGGCTGGATCAGGGTTCGGCTGAGTGGGCTGGCTGAGAAGTGGGCTGGATCAGCGGGGGACTGGGACGGTGCCGAAGCCGACGCGTCCGACCTCGGACTCGCCGACCTGCACATACGCCAGCACTGCGGACGGCACGTAGATCTCGCGGCCCTTGTTGTCGGTGAGGGTGAGCATCCCCTGCGGGTCGGCCAGGGCCTTGCGGACCGCGGCGCCCACCTCCTCCATCGTCTGGTCGGTCTCGATGCTCAGCTCACGAGCGACGTTCTGGACGCCGATCTTGACCTCCACGGGTGACTTCCTTTCGTTCGGCACGACTGGGCGCTGGGAACGGAGCGGCGCGACGGCGCCGCCCGGTGAACCCGGCTGACTGCTGCCAAGGCTAACCCGCGCGGTGGACCGATTCTTCCCGGATGTCCACGGACCCGGGCTGCTCGTCGCCTGTGTGAGATGTGCCGGGACGGGGCGCGGCGGCGTGCGGCCTGTCGCCGTCCCTGTCGTCCGCGCTGTCGGCGTCCGCGCCATCGACCTCGGTGCCGCCGGTCGGGAAGCCGGTCACCCCGCGCCAGGCCAGACCGCCGACGAGGGCAGCCGCCTCGGCCCGCGGCACGGGGGTGCCCTGGGCCAGCCAGTGCCGGGCCGAGACCTGGGCAAGGCCGGCCAACGAGGCGGCCATGAGAAGGGCCTGGTCGTCGCTCAGTCCGCCGGAGGTGTCCCGCACGATGGCGTCGGCGATCGCCTCGGTCGCTGCCCGGGTGACGGCATCGATGCGCTGGCGGACCTGGGGCTCACTCGTGAGGTCCGACTCGAAGACCATGCGGAAGGCTCCGTCATCCTGCGCCACGAAGTCGAAGTAGGCGGCAATCGTTGCGAAGACCCGCGACCGGGGTGAACCCTTCGCCTCGAGCGCGGTCCGGACGAGCTGCTCGAGGGTCGAGCAGTGCGTGTCCAGCAGGGCCAGGTAGAGGTCGAGCTTGCCGGGGAAGTGCTGGTAGAGAACAGGTTTGGACACGCCCGCCCGCTCGGCGATGTCGTCCATGGCGGCGGCGTGATAGCCGGCGGAGGCGAAGACGGACTGAGCCGCATCGAGCAGCTGCGCACGGCGGACCGAGCGCGGCAGGCGCTGCCCCCTCGAGCTCCCTGGCGCCTGGGTCATCCTCGTCCTCTCCGTGCCGATGGCTCACCTGCGGAATCGCGGGCTCGGGGCAACTCTAGGCGCTGCGCCGATCTTGCGGCGGGTGGCTATCGTGCAGGGTATGCGCTTCGCACCCCTCGTCGAGCCCGCGCCGGCCCTGAGCCCGGCCGAGCGCCGCAGGTATGCGCGGCACACCCGACTCGTCGAGCTGGGCGAGGTGGGACAACGCAGACTCGCGGCGGCCCGCGTCCTCGTCGTGGGGGCCGGTGGCCTCGGTTCCCCGTCGCTGACCTATCTCGCTGCGGCCGGTGTCGGGACGATCGGGATCGTCGACGACGATGTCGTGGAGGTCTCGAACCTGCACCGTCAGCCGCTGCACGGCGAGTCCGACCTCGACAGGCCGAAGGTCGAGTCCGCAGCGCAGCGCCTGTACGAGATCAACCCGCACGTCCGGGTCGTCACCCACCAGGAGCGGTTCTCGGCGACGAGCGCGCCCGAGCTGCTCGACGCATACGATCTCGTCGTCGACGGGGCCGACAACTTCGCGACCCGCTACCTCGTCACGGATGCCTGCGCTCTCGCAGGCAAGCCGCACGTGTGGGCGTCGATCAACACGTTCGCGGGGCAGCTGAGTGTGTGGTGGGCCGGTCACGGTCCGTGCTACCGCTGCGTGTTCCCCGACCCGCCGCCACCGGGCTCGGTGGCATCGTGCGCAGAGGCGGGCGTCCTCGGCGTCCTTCCCGGGGTGCTGGGGTCCCTGCAGGCGGCGGAGGTGATCAAGCTCATCACCGGCATCGGTGACCCCGCGGTGGGGCGCATCGTCCTGCACGACGCCCTTGCCGGCACCTGGGACGAGGTGCCCGTGCGGGCCCGTCCTGACTGCGCGCTGTGCGGAGAGACGCCGACGATCACGGCAGTGGAGGACCCGGAGGCGCCGCCGGCGGTCCCGCAGGTCGAGGTGGCCGAGCTGAGGGACCTCCTCGGATCCGATGAAGCCGCAGGGCAGGGTCTCGTCGTGCTGGACGTCCGCGAGGAGAGCGAGTTCGTGGAGGGTCGGATCCTGCCGTCCGTCCACGTGCCAGTCCAGCAGCTCCTCGCCGGCGCGGCGGACGCCGAGGTCGGCTCCTGGCTCGCGGCGGGGAACGAGGTCGTCGTGTACTGCCGGGGCGGTGTGCGCAGCGATCAGGCGGTCGCCTACCTGCAGCGGCGGGGGTTGGACTCCGCGCGCTCGCTGACCGGCGGGATCATCGCCTGGAGCGCGCAGGGCGACTGACCGGCCGGGCTCGCTGCGCCCGAGGGGGCAGGCGGCACCTGTGTCGGTCGGCCGTGATGGGATCGGAACATGCCGGTCCAGGTCCACCCGACGCTCCGCGTCCCCACCGACGAGCAGCGCGCCGCGATCGATCATCGCGGCGGCGCCCTGCGCGTCCTCGGCGCGCCGCGGACCGGGAAGACGGAGACCGCCGTCGCCATCGTCCTGGACCGGGTGCGCCGTCAGGAGCTGACCACCGACCAGGTGCTCCTGCTGGCCGGCACCCGCGAGGCCGCGGCCGGACTGCGCCGCCGCATCATGGTCGAGCTCGGCGGCACTGCCACCACGCCCGTAGCACGCACCGCATCGTCTCTGGCGTTCGGCATCCTGCGGCAGCGCGCCGGCCTCCTCGGGGATCCGCCCCCGCGGCTGCTCAACGGTCCGGAGCAGGACGTCGTCATCCGTGACCTTCTCGCCGGGCACGCGAGCGGTGAGGTCGAGGGGCCGGCGTGGCCGGACCGGGTCGTCGGTGCCCTGGGCACCCGCGCCTTCCGCGCCGAGCTGCGCGACCTGCTCATGCGTGCGGTCGAGAACGACCTCGGGGCCGCCGACCTGCTGGAGCTCGCCGAGCGGTACGAGGTGCCCGAGTGGGCCGCGTGTGCCGACCTGCTCGAGGAGTACGACCGGGTCACCGCCCTGGCCACCCCGGGTGCCTACGACCCCGCCTGGATCGTCGCTGCCGCAGCCCAGGCCATCGCTGAGGACCCGGCGCTCGCCTCGGCCGTGCGCGGCGAGCTGCGGCTCATCGTCGTGGACGACGCCCAGGAGCTGACGGCCGGATCTGCCCGTCTGCTGGCGACGATCGCGGCCATTCCCTCGCCGGCCCCGCTGGACATCGTCCTCCTCGGCGACCCCGACACCTCGGTGCAGTCGTTCCGAGGGGCCGATCCCGGAATCCTCGGTGGGGCATCCGGGGCGCCCGTGGATTGGACCGCCCTGTCCCGCACGGGGGTGGCTCGGACGATCCGGCTGCGCACCGCATACCGACCCGGCAGCCTGATCGCGGCTGCCCGCCGGGTCGCGGACGCGATCGGCGCCGCGGGCGGGACCGATCACCGCTCGGTGGACCCTGCACCGGGTCTGGGTGAGGGTTCGCTCGAGACGCACCTGCTGCGCACCCCCTCCGCGGAGGCGGCCTACATCGCCTCACGGGTGCGTGACGCCGTGCTGCACGAGGGTCGCCGGTGGTCGGACATCGCTGTCATCGTCCGTGGGCGCCGGCGCAGTGAGGCGATCAGACGGGCCCTGACCCGTGCGGACGTTCCCGTCGCGGCCGATACCGCCGAGCTGCCGGTGCGCGATGAGCCGGCCGTCCGCCCACTGCTCCAGCTGCTCGGGGCGGTGCTCGACGGCGGTAGCGGGGCGCCGGACGGCGGGCTCACTCCCGAGCTGGTCGTCGAGCTCCTCTCGTCGCGGGTCGGGGGGACGGACGCGGTGCAGCTGCGTCGGCTCCGCCGACAGCTGCGACAGATCGAGCTCGGGCAGGGGGGTGGACGGCCGAGTGACGAGCTGCTCGTCGAGGCCGTCCGGTTCCCGCTCGTCCTTCAGGAGATCGGGGCGGAGGCCGCCGGGGCACGCCGGATCGCCGCCGCGTATGCGGCCGGCCTGTCCGCGGTGAGCGTCGCCGATGAGGACGGTGGCCGGGTGCGCAGACCCGGCGTCCTCGTCGAGAACCTCCTGTGGGCGATGTGGTCGGCGCTCGGCGTGGCCGACCGCTGGCGGTCGCAGGCACTCTCCGGAGGTGCGACTGGAGCGCGGGCGGACCGGGACCTCGATGCCGTGCTCGCCCTCTTCGATGCCGCGGCCCGATTCTCCGATCGTCTCGTCCACGCCGACCCAGGTGCCTTCCTCGCCCACATCGACTCCCAGGAGGTTCCGGGCGACACCATCGCCCAGCGTTCCCCGGTCGGTGACGCGGTGACCGTCCTCACCCCGGCCGGCGCCGCCGGGCGGGCGTGGCCCCTGGTGTTCGTCGCCGGTGTCCAGGAGGGGGTCTGGCCGGACACCCGCCTGCGCGGCATGCTCCTGCGCAGCTCCGAGCTCGTCGACCGGCTCCGTGGGCGACCATGGTCATGGCGCTCGGCCGTCACCGCCGTCCGGCACGACGAGTCCCGATTGTTCTACGTCGCGGCCAGTCGGGCGACCGAGGCTCTCGTCGTCACGGCGGTCCGGGACGAGACCGAGCTGCCTTCCGCCTACCTCGACATCATCGACGGGACGGGTGGGTTGGGCGAGCGGGAGCTCACCGAGGTGACCCGTCCCACGACCTCCCGAGAGCTGGTCGCCTGGCTCCGGCGCTCCCTCCTGGAGCAGCCGGCCCTCACCGAGGCCTCTGTCGGCAGCGGAGCGGTCGCCCGCGACCTGGACCGAGCGGCTTCCAGGCGGACCGGTGGGGACGTGGCGCCCGCCCGGTCTGCTGTGGCGGCCTTGGCCCGCTTGGCCCAGGCCGGGGTGCCGGGTGCCCACCCCGAGCAGTGGTGGGCTCGACGGCAGACGACGAGCACCCGCCCGCTCGCTGCAGCCGACGTGCCCGTGGACGTCTCGCCGTCGCGCATCCAGGCCTTCCACGACTGTCCTCTCCAGTGGCTCCTGACGAGCCGTGGGGGTTTCGGTCCACCCATCGGGTCCTCTGCCCTTGGGACACTCATCCACGACATCGCCCGGGATCTCGGGGACGCCCCCGCGGAGGAGCTCATCGCCGAGGTCGATGCGCGCTGGTCACGGCTCGGCCTGCCAGAAGGATGGGTGAGCGATCGGACGCGTGCGACAGCCCACGACATGATGCGGCGCCTGGCTGCCTACTTCGAGCAGGCCGCCGCCGAGGGGTGGACACGGCTCGGCGCGGAGGTCTCCATGCGCGTCGCCCTGGACCGGGCCCTGCTCCGGGGGCAGGTCGACCGCATCGAGGCGGGTCCGGACGGTGCGGTCCGCATCATCGACTACAAGACCGGTTCCAGCGCCCCCGCCAAGGGCGACATCCCCCGACACGCCCAGCTCGGCGCCTATCAGGTGGCTTTCGTCGAGGGCGCGTTCTCCGAGCACCTCGAGGACCTCGGTAAGACCGCGGGCATCCATATGGGCGCTGGCACCGGCACTGGTGTCGAAACCGACGCCGGCACCGAGGTCGGCAGTGAGGTCGGCGCTGAACCCGGCCGACGGGGCGAGGCGGGGGCGGTCTCCGCCGGGGCGGCGCTTCTCCACATCGGCAAGGCCGGGGGCAAGAGCTTCCGCCTGGACCTCCAGGCTCCGCTGGACTCGGATGACGACCCGCGCTGGGCGCACGACCTCATCGGGAGCACCGCCACCGGGATGGCGGGTGCGACCTTCGACGCCCTCCCTGAGGACCGTCGCTGCGAACGGTGCCCGGTGCGCCGGACCTGCCCCGCCCACCCTGAAGGAGCACCGTTGGCATGACGAGCTCGATCACCGACGAGCCGGTGAGGACATCCCTCGCCGAGGGCGGCGCCACGGTCATGTACTCAGCCGTCGAGGTGGCGCGTGCACTGGGCCTGCCACATGAGCCGACGCCGGAGCAGGCGGCCGTCATCGAGGCGCCGCTGGCGCCGATGCTGGTCGTCGCCGGTGCGGGCTCCGGGAAGACCGAGACGATGGCGGCGCGGGTCGTGTGGCTCGTCGCCAACGGCCTCGTCGCCCCGGAGCAGGTGCTGGGCCTGACCTTCACCCGCAAGGCTGCGAGCGAGCTCTCGGCGCGGGTGCAGCGCCGGCTCCAGACGCTCGACGAGGTCGGCCTCATTCCCCCAAGGTCCAACGGCATTCCCCCGGGGGCGGACGACGTCTCATCGCCGCACTCACCCAAGGGGGAGGTGCGACGGCTGCCCGCAGATCCCTTCGCGGGTCGGCCGACGATCTCGACATACCACTCCTATGCCGGATCCATCGTGTCCGACTTCGGGGTGCGCCTGGGGGTGGAGCCGACCGCCCGACTGCTCACGGAGGCAGCCACGTGGCAGCTCGCCTACGAGGCGGCGGTCCGCTTCGACGGCGACGTCAGCGACTTCGACAAGACCGAGGGGTCGCTCACCAGTGCCACCCTCAACCTCGCGGGCGAGCTGGCCGAGCACCTCGTCGACCTGACCGCTGTCGACGACTACCTGGCGAGCTGCATCACGACCCTCGAGGCCATCCCTCTCGTCGTCGACGGCAAGCGCAAGCAGCTGCCGGGCGGCATGAAGGATGCCATTGCATCGATGCGTGCTCGACGGGTCGCCGTCCAGGTCGCGCGTCGGTACGCCCAGCTCAAGGCCTCACGGGACGCCATGGACTTCGCCGACCAGATCGCCGTGGCAGCACGCCTGGCAAGCGAGTTCGCGGACATCGCGGCGATCGAGCAGCAGCGCTACCGCGTCGTCCTGCTCGACGAGTTCCAGGACACCTCGCATGCCCAGCTCCAGCTGCTGAGGTCGCTGTTCTCCGGGACCGCGGTGACCGCTGTCGGCGACCCGCACCAGTCGATCTACGGCTGGCGTGGGGCGTCGGCGACCACGCTGTCCGCCTTCCGCGACGCCTTCTCGACAGGCGGGGATCCGGCCACGGTCCTGCCGCTGGCGACCAGCTGGCGCAACTCGCAGCGGGTGCTCGGCACCGCCAACTCCGTCGCGGCCGCCTTTCGTTCGCCATTGTGCTCCGCGAAAACCCCGCTGGCAAGCCTGTTGGCTCGCCGAACATGCCCATCGCCCCGCTTGTGCCCCCCCTGTCTCATTAGCTCGATTTGACAACCCGCAGACGTGTACAACTCACCCTTCAGCCATATAATTGCCGCCGTGATACGGACACCGCAATGCCCGCTCGACTGCCGATCCGCCCTGCCGACAGCCATGCTCTGCGCCGCCCTCGCCTCCCTGCCAGGCTGCGCTCCCCAGGCCCGGCTCACCCTCAAACAACCTCAACTGCCGGGCTGGCAGCAAGAGATGCGACTCGCCAGCGACCAGGTGTACTGGGCACCCGGCAAAGATAGCGACCACGTATTGGCGGAGTTCCCCCTGCCCGGGGCCACCACCGGCCGACCGTGCTACCTGCTCTACCTCCGCCTGCCGACCGATCAGGACAGACCCGCCGTCGGAGCGGGCGACAACGGATTCGTACGCGGCTTCTTCATACAAACACGCGGCGAATTCGCCGGCAAAGCTGAAGTCAAAACCGGCGAAGTCCACGTCCGCGGGCGGTCACGTCATCGCGCAGCCACCCGCAAGGTACGCTTCGACCTGCGATGCGAGGACGGTTGCCTCCTCATCGGCGAGCTGACCGCCACCCGCAACGACTGGCTGATCCAACGCTTCGAAACGCAGCGCAGGCCAGCCGATGTCGAAGAACTGATCCATCCGCCACCAGAACCATGACCGCGGCAATCAGGCGAGGCAAACCGCCTCGCAACACTAACGGAAAGCAAACGCAGAAAGCCTGAGGAATATCATGTGTCAACACCGACCGACCATCACACCGTGGCTGCTCTCCGCCATACTGGTAAGCTGCCTCCTGACAAACACAACCGCGCGGGCGGATGAACAAACCGCACCTCCGCCGGAACCAGCCAGCACCGCACCAGACAGCCAAACCGGTGCACCGCTCTACGACCAACTCTACCGCCCGCAGTTTCACTTCACCGCCGCACGCAACTGGCTCAATGACCCCAATGGACTCGTGTTCTACAAAGGCGAGTATCACCTCTTCTTCCAACATAACCCGATCGGCATCGCCTGGGGCAACATGACCTGGGGCCACGCGATCAGCACCGATCTCGTGCACTGGCGGCAACTGCCCAACGCCCTCGAACCCGACGCCCTCGGTACCATGTTCTCCGGGTCCGCCGTCGTGGACTGGCCCAACAGCGCGGGCTTCCAGCAAGGCACGGAGAAAACCCTGGTCGCCATCTACACCGCCGCCGGCGGGACATCCGACGCGTCCAAAGGCCAGCCGTTCACCCAATGCATCGCCTACAGCAACGACCGCGGCCGCTCCTGGACTAAGTACGCAGGCAACCCCGTCCTGCCACACCTCGTCGGAAGTAACCGCGACCCCAAAGTGGTCTGGCATCAACCGTCCCGACACTGGATCATGGCCCTGTTCATGGACGGGAACACCTTCGCCCTCTTCAACTCGCCCGACCTCAAACAATGGAACCGCCTGCACGACATCAACATGCCCGACTCGTCGGAATGCCCCGACTTCTTCGAGATGCCCGTCACCGGTGAGCCCGGCTCCCGCAAGTGGGTCCTTACCGCCGCCAACGGACGCTACTTCGTCGGAACCTTCGACGGCCAACGCTTCACACCCGAAACCGGACCGCACCCCAGCGACCTCGGAGCGAACTTCTACGCCGTGCAAACCTACAGCGATATCCCGCCCACCGACGACCGACGCATCCAGATCGCTTGGATGGCCGGCGCCAAGTACCCCGACATGCCCTTCAACCAGCAAATGAGCTTCCCCTGCGAACTCACCCTGCACCGTTCACCCGAAGGACTGCGCCTCCGCCGCCAGCCCGTACGCGAAATCGAGCGGCTCTACACCCCCCCACACAACCTGGCCAGCCAAACACTGCATCCAGGCCAAAACCCGCTCGCCGACCTGCAAGGCGACCTGTTCGACATCCAGGCCCAGTGGAACCCGCAAGAGGCGGAAACGTGCGGCTTCGTCATCCGCGGCGAAAGAGTCACCTACGATGTCAAACAGCATCAACTGACCTGCCTCGGCCGCAGCGCCGAGCTGCAGCCCATCGAGGGCAAGATCGAGCTGCGCATCCTGGTCGACCGCAGCTCGATCGAGATCTTCGCCAACGCCGGCCGCGTGAGCATGTCCTCCTGCTTCCTGCCCAAACCCGAGGACCACTCACTGGCCGCATTCGCCACCGGTGGCCCGGTGCAAATGACCTCACTCCGTGTCCACCGCTTACGCTCCGCCTGGCAGCAGTGAGGCATGGGCACCGCTGGCCAACCGAACAGCCGTGGCCGGCCGATGCGTGCCGGCACCACAGACAGATTTTGACGAACGAGCCGTACCGGAGAGAATAGAGAACGCAAGACCGGCAGGAAAACCACAACGAGAAGGCGGAACCCCGCCGGCCGGTCACGCAAGGAACACGCGATGGCCGAGTGGATTGATGTCACCCGCCCGCTAACCCACGACCTCATCGGTTGGCCGGGCGATCCGCCGTTCGAGTTACGCCGGATCAGCCACATCACCGGACCCAATACCTGCAACCTCAGCGAGATACGAACCAGTCTGCACGTCGGCACGCACCTGGACGCACCGCTGCACTTCATCCCCGACGGGCTCGACGTCGCCGACCTGCCGTTGTGGCGACTCTGCGGACCGGCCACCGTCGTCGTCGTCGAGGCCCAACGCGATGTGCAACCCGACGACTTGGCCAAAGCGAACGTCACCCCCGGCGACCGCGTCCTGCTCCGAACCGCCAACGAGTCCCTCTGGCGCGAGCGAGTCTTCAACGAGGGCTTCTTCGCCATCAGCGGCGACGCCGCCCAATGGCTTGCGCAGGCCCACACCCCCCTGGTCGGCATCGACTACCTCTCCGCGGACGGCTACCGCACCGTCCACAAAGCCGCCCACTACGCCCTGTTGGGTGCTGGCATCCCTATCATCGAGGGACTGGACCTCTCCGCCGTCGCCCCCGGCCGTTATGAGCTCGTCGCCCTCCCCCTGCGCATCCCCGGCGGCGACGGTAGCCCTGCACGCGTCGTCCTGCGGCCCCTGCCAAACACTCTCTCCCTGAACGACTGAACCACGCACTCAAGCAGTTCACGCCATAGAGCGATTCACGCCCCATCGTAGCGGTCGCCCCCCGACTTCGGCGAGCTCAGCCGAGCCGCGGCGACCGGCGTGTCTATGGGGAATCCAGCGGCCTCTGGGAACGAGGGCCGCTACACAAATCCGCAAGATGCTCTCACCCCTCGCTCTGCCCACAGATCAGGCCAACATCCGCCTCCGACATCACTCCGCTTAACCAAGAGACAGATATTCGCGTGCATCATCTGCTCAGGAACAGGCCTCATCCGCGCGGCACTCCTGACAGCAGTGGCACACGACGGCGCGTGCCAGCCCCGCCAGCCATCACGGTTCCGTGGATGCACCCCGGATATTCGCAACCCACCGGCCGATTGTTTCCATCCAATCAGCCCTCAGGTAGAATGCGCAAGGTGTCCGAGTCAAAGTCAGGCGTCAAAGGGATGCGAGAAGCTTGGTGCCCCATGCGTGCTGACCATCATCAGCAGTGAGTCGCGCCACAGATACGCGAAGCGGCACATGGCCCAGTCTCCATTCCCCAGCCCCCTCGACCGCATAGGGGTATGGCAGACACAAATATGCCCAAAGCCAAAGACAACCGCTACTGGGTCGGGTTTGATCTCGGCGGAACCAAAATGCTGGCCACCTTGTTCGACCCGGCATTCCGCCCGGTGGCCGGCAAACGCCGACGCACCAAAGGCCAGGAAGGAGTCAAGGCCGGCGTCGCACGCGTCATCGAAACCATCCACGACGTGCTCAGCGAGGCACAAGTCGAGCCAAGCCAACTCGGCGGCGTCGGCATGGGCTGCCCCGGCCCGCTCGACCTCGATCGCGGTATCCTGCTCGACACGCCCAATCTCGGCTGGAAGAACGTGCCCATCAAAGCAACGATCGAGAAGGAGTTCGGCTGCCCGGCCTTCATCACCAACGACGTCGACGCCGGCGTCTACGGCGAGT